>JAEEGL016917574.1_pt1 | contig 17726 bp, 12 predicted proteins | sample 9134231 | NCBI WGS metagenome assembly JAEEGL01 (sample SAMN16246548, study PRJNA631951) | gut metagenome | biome: gut microbiome; feature: rumen; material: fiber-attached | host: Bos | place: Iran: Karaj | collected 2018-10 | reverse complement strand
GATGTGGTGGTATACGGGATCTCATAGATCTCGATGATATTCTCTTTGGGCACATAGCGCCACTTGGCCCGCACGCGGAAGCTGCCGCGGCCGGTATTATAGATACTCTCCATCTCGGCGCGGTCAAAGATGATCTCCCCTCCGGTGGGAAAGTCAGGCGCAGGCATGGTCAGGAAGAAATCATGTCCCGGGTCGCGCAGGTAATTGATCGCCGTCTCGCAGACCTCGTTGAGGTTGAAGCCGCAGATCTGGCTGGCCATGCCGGCCGCTATGCCCATGTTGGCCGAAACAAGCACATTGGGAAAAGACGTGGGCAGCAGCGATGGCTCCTTCATGCTGCCGTCGTAGTTGTCCACCATATCCACGGTATCCTTGTCGATATCGCGGAATACTTCGGCGCAGATCGATGCGAGCTTGGCCTCCGTATAGCGCGAGGCGGCATAGGACATATCGCGGGAGAACACCTTGCCAAAGTTGCCCTTGGAGTCCACAAACGGCGTCAGCAGAGCCTGGTACCCCACGGAAAGACGTACCATCGTTTCATAGATGGCCGCATCTCCGTGAGGATTGAGCTTCATCGTCTGGCCGACGATGTTTGCGCTCTTCGTGCGCGCTCCGCTGAGAAGCCCCATCTTGTACATGGTGTACAGCAGCTTGCGGTGAGAAGGCTTGAAGCCGTCGATCTCCGGGATCGCACGGGAAATGATCACGCTCATCGCATAGGGCATGAAGTTCGTCTCCAGCGTCTCGGTAATGGGCTGCTCCACCACGGCAGCCTTCAGTCCGACCACATTGGGATTATCGTATTTTTTCGCTTCTTCTTTTTTCTTAGCCATGTTCTTATCTGCTCTTCTTCTGTTTTTTTCCGGTCATGAGGTTTCGTTTGCACCTTGGGCAGGAAGTAGCCCGCAGCGCGCCGAAAAAGACGATTTTGCCGCAGTGAGGGCATTTGCATTCGCTGCAGATCACGTAGATCGTGATGCAAAAGAGGATAACCGTGATCAGCATACATGCCAGCTTGAAAATGGCCAGGGATGCCGGAATAAGCGCGTTCATTGCGCAGAATATAGCGGCCGCGATCAGCACACTCTTCAAGTGCGTACGGGCTGTTTCATAATTACCCGTGTTGAGATTATGCATTCGTCCTTTATCCTCTCAGGAGATGTCAGCCAGCTCCAGATACCGATAGCCGAACTCCGCAATATGATCCTTTCGACCGGCCAGGTCGTCGCCCAACAACAGATCAAATATCTGTGCCATTTTTTCCGCATCCTCCGGCATGACCTTGATCAGACGCCTTGTCTCTGGGTTCATGGTGGTCATCCACATCATATCCGGGTCGTTCTCACCCAGACCTTTGCTGCGGCTGATGCTGGCCTTGGCGCCGCCCAATTTCTCCAGAATTTCCGCCTTTTCCTTATCGGAATAGGCAAAGTAGGTCTTGCCCTTGCACTCGATCTCATAGAGAGGGGATTCCGCGATAAACACATAGCCCTCGCGGATCAGCGTCGGTACAAGGCGGTAGAGCATTGTCAAAATCAGCGTACGAATATGATAGCCGTCCACGTCCGCGTCGGTGCAGATAATGACCTTGTTCCAGCGCAGATTGTCCAGATCGAAGCTGGACAGATCCTTGGTGTGTTTGTCCTTGACCTCCACCCCGCAGCCCAGAACCTTCATGAGGTCAGTAATGACGTCACTTTTGAAAATACGGACATAATCCGCTTTCAGGCAGTTTAAGATCTTGCCTCGAACGGGCATAATACCCTGGAACTCCGCATCGCGCGAAAGCTTGCAGGCGCCGAGAGCGGAATCGCCCTCCACGATGTATATCTCACGGCGATCTGTATCCTTGCTCCGGCAGTCGACGAACTTCTGCACACGGTTGGCAATATCGATGCTGCCCGAAAGCTTTTTCTTCATGCCCTGGCGGGCACGCTCAGCCGTCTCTCGGCTGCGCTTGTTGATAAGGACCTGTTCGGCGATGCGATCAGCCTCTGGCTTGTTCTCGATAAAATAGACCTCAAGCTGCTGCTTGAAAAAGTCTGTCATGGCCAGCTGGATAAAGCGGTTGTTGATTGCTTTCTTCGTCTGGTTTTCGTAGGATGTCTGCGTGGAGAAGCAGTTCGTCACAAGCACGAGGCAATCCTGAACATCCTGGAATTTGATCGCGGTCTCATTCTTCTGGTATTTTCCGATCTTCTTGATGTACGCGTCAACGGCGCTGACAAAGGCGCTTCTCGCGGCCTTGTCCGGCGCCCCGCCATTTTCCAGCCAGGAGGAGTTGTGATAATACTCGATCGCGTTGACCTTGTTGGAAAAAGCAAAGGCTGCGGACAGTCTCACCTTGTATTCCGGCTTGTCCTCCCGGTCACGCCCCTTGCGCTCGGCTGAGATAAACACAGGTGCGGTCAGCGCGCCTTCACCGACGATCTCACCCACATAATCCAGGATGCCGTTCTCATAACGGAACTCTTTTGTTTCAAATTTTGAGCCGTGTTGGATCCTCAGCCGGAAACTGACGCCCGCGTTGACGACCGCCTGGCGGTGCAGCACATCCTCGAAGTATTCCACCGGAATGTCTATATCTGTGAACACTTCCCGGTCCGGACGCCACCTGATCAGCGTCCCCGTCTTCTTGCGGTCGGTTGGTTCGATGGTCAATTCCTGGCCTTTCTTGCCGCTGACTTTGCCTTTTTTGAAATGCAGCTGATATTTGTTGCCGTCGCGCCAGACGGTGACGTCCATATATTCAGAAGCATACTGGGTTGCACAGGAGCCCAGGCCGTTGAGACCGAGGGAATACTCGTAATCTCCCCCGTCGGCGTTTTTGTATTTGCCACCGGCGTAGAGCTCGCAGAACACCAGCTCCCAGTTGAAGCGCTTTTCCACAGGGTTCCAGTCCATCGGGCAGCCGCGGCCAAAGTCCTCGACCTCAATGGAACCGTCCTCATAACTCGTAAGGGTGATGATATCACCGTAGCCCTCGCGAGCCTCGTCGATGGAGTTGGATAAAATCTCAAATACCGCGTGTTCGCAGCCATCCAGACCATCCGAGCCAAAGATAACGCCGGGGCGTTTGCGAACGCGATCCGCGCCCTTGAGCTGGGAGATACTGTCGTTGCCGTAAGCGGCCGTTTTGTTACTCATAAATGCTGTTGCCTTTCATACAATATGTAGTAGCTTTCTCTTCACATACTCTTCCCTATTTTAGTCTATTTAGTATACCAAATGTCTCGGAGCATTGCAAGTCTTTCCGCCGTGCTGAACTGTTTCCGGCCAAAGCAGGATATAAGAGAACAGGCCGGGAGCCAATCAGCTCCCGGCCCGGCGAAAGACGTGCTTTCACTTGACAAAGTCCGTCTCCGATGATTCAATACCAAAGGGCTTTGAATCAAATGCTCTCTCTGTCTGTGCATCGAGTCGGGCTTGTCCGCTGTTAGTATGTCCCGCGCGGCGCTTTGCTTGCGCGGTAATTTCTGGTTACGAAAGGAACTGTCATGGAATCCCTGTCTGTTGTCTTACTCATTGCCGCGATCGTACTGGCTGTCATTCTGGTGCTGCGACTGCTGGCAAAGCCGATCCGGTTTCTGTTCAAGCTGCTGATCAATACGGCGCTTGGCTTTGTGCTGCTTTGGCTTGTCAACTTTTTCGGCGGCGCTATCGGAATCGAGCTTGAGCTGAGCGTACTCAATGCACTTCTGGTAGGTTTTCTCGGGATTCCGGGCGTCCTGCTTGTTCTGGCGCTGCACTTTCTTCTATGATGACAAGGGACCGGCCATTGGCCGGTCTCTTTGCGTCTTTCACTGTATCATTCGCCGAAAATACGCTCAAGCAGCGCAGGCAGCGCATCGAGCGAGTCGAATTCATAATCAGCCGGAATATCCTCTATGGCCGGGGCATGGCCGGGATTAAACCAGCAGGTAGTCAACCCCATATTGATACCGCCCTGAATATCCGAAGTTAGGCTGTCGCCCACCACGACGGCATCCTCCGGGCGAAAGTCGGGAATCTTTTTGAAGCAGGCTTCATAGAAAGCCGGAGAGGGCTTGTTGTGCCCGACAAGCTCCGAGATGAAGATATCCTTGAAGTAATGGGAGATCTGCGCGCTTTTGAGCCGGCTTTCCTGTGTGGAGGCGTTCCCGTTGGAAATGAGATAGAGCTCATAACGCGGTGAGATGGTCTCCAGCAGTTCGATCGCACCGGGGACGAAATAATGGCCGCTCTTGAGAAGACTCTCGTAGCGGTGCTGCGCTTCGCCGGGATCGCCGTTAAACCCCAGCTCGGAGAAGAGCAGTTCAAAACGTTTCACCAGAATCTCGGCGCGCTCCATCGCGCCGCATTCCAGCTGCTGCCAACACCACGCGTTGATTTCACTGTAGCGGCGCAGCACCGCCTCGTCCGAAGGCAGTCCCAGCGATTGAAAAGCCTGGGCGATGGATGTCCGCTCGGCGGTATGAAAATCCAGGATCGTATCGTCCAGATCCAAAAGGACGTATTTTCTCTTTCTTTCGCACATTTAAAACGCCTTCAACGCCTCGGATATCTCTTCAAAATGCGCGCTGTGGGAGGCCTTCACCAATACGCAGTCTCCCGGCCGGATCTCCTCGCCCAGTGCCGCGATCAGTGCAGCGCGATCCGGAAACGCGCGCGCGATCTGCCCTGCGCCGCTGCAGGTAAAGCGCGCCATGGCCCCGCAGCACAGTACACGGTCAACGCCCCACTGCGCCGCATATCGCGCAGATTCGCTGTGCATGGCCGGGGCTTCGGGTCCCAGCTCCAGCATGTCGCCCAGAATGCACACGTGACGCCCGGGCAGCTCCATCAAAGAATCGATTCCGCTCTTCAGTGCGTCCGGGTTGGAATTATAACAATCGTCCAGCAGCGTCAGCTTATCCGTGCGGACCACAGCGGCACGCCGTCCCACCGTGCGGAACCCGGCGATACCCCGAATGATCTCCTCGTCCGTCAGCCCCATGGTGATACCGACTGCGGCTCCCTCCAGCGCGGCATACACAAGATGCCGCCCGAAAGCAGGAATGATGACGTGCATGCATCTGTCTTTGCAAACGATATCGCAGCGTGTCTCGTCGGCGCTCTGCTCCAGATGCTCCGCACGCACATCGCAGTTCTCACCGAATCCGAAGCTCAGCTTCTTCTGGCTGCAGTGAACCGAACGCAGCTTTTCGTCGTCGCCGTTCAGGATGACCACGCCATCCTTCGGGATATAATCGAGCATTTCTGTCTTGGCCCGGAGCACACCGTCCAAATCGTGCAGGAACTCCAGATGAGCATGGCCGATAAGCGTGAACACACCGATGGTGGGTCTCACCATTTTTGCAAGCTCAGTCATTTCGCCGAAGCCGGAGATGCCCATCTCGATTACGGCGGCCTCATGATCCTTCTCGATCCGTGAGAGGGTCATCGGAACGCCGATCTGGTTGTTGAGATTCTTGTCAGTTTTCAGGATGTTCCAGCGGCTGGAGAGCACCGCTGATATCATCTCCTTGGCAGAGGTCTTACCCACGCTGCCCGTGATACCCACGATGGGCAGCGAGAGGGTCGCCCGATAAGCCGCTGCGATTTGCTCCAGCGCGCGCTGCACATTTTCCGTCACGATTACGCCGCGCTCCTCCCCCTCCGGGACGCGCTCGGCCAGGCAGCAGGCAGCGCCCCTGTCCAGCGCGGCGGATATGTAATCGTGGCCATCCACACGCTCGCCCCGATAAGCGACAAACAGGTCGCCGCTTTGGATCTCGCGGCTGTCGATGATTACGCGTCCCAGCGGTGTACTGAGACTGTTCGTCCCGCGATACACGCCGTTGCAGGCCTTTACAGCATCGCCGATCGTAAATCCCGTCATGGTACCTCTCCGTTTCTGTTCACAGATTTCGCCTGCATTATAGCACAGCCGACTGTCTATGGCAAAGAAAATCGGCTCAGGCGCAAAAAACAGGTGCAATCCTGTGCAGGATATGTTATAATACGGCGTCACTATAGAAAAAGGATCGTTTCGTATGAACTATATTGTGGTGGATCTGGAGTGGAATCAGGCAATGAGCTCCAAATCTTCCGTTTTCAACAAACTGCCTATCCACCTGCGCGGCGAGATCATCGAAATCGGCGCCGTCAAGCTCAATCCCGACATGTCGCTGGGCGAGGAGTTTACCGTTGATGTCAAGCCGGTATACTTCAAGCGTATGCACTATAAGGTCAAGAAAATCACCGGCTTTGACAAAGAGCGTCTTGCAAAAGGTCTCTCGTTCCCTGACGCGCTGGATGCATTCCGCAAATGGTGCGGCGACGACGTCACCTTCCTCACCTGGGGCTGTGACGATCGCGGCATTATGGAGCAGAATATCATCATCCACGATCTGGACTGGGACTGGATCGCCGATTGGATCAACCTGCAGTTGATTTACAACGTGCAGACAGGCGGTGACAAGAACCAGAAGTCTCTTGCCAGTGCAATGGAGCATTTTGAGATCGAGCAGACCCGGGTGGCCCATGACGCATTGGGCGACGCCTACAACACTGCGCTGGTATGCACGCATCTCGACATGGAAGAGGGCTTGCGGATGTACGCCTCCGCGCCTCAGATTCTGGCCTCCCGCATGCCGAACGCCCACCCGAAGGAGGATTCTACCGAAAACGACGCTCTGAGTCACGAGAGCTTTCCCGGCTTTTCCACCAAGGCTGCCGCGTTTGCCGACGAGCGGATCGCCCGTATGGTCTGCCCCGTATGCGGGAAACCCCTGGAGGGTGAAAAATGGGTCAATCAGGGCGATCAGCGCTACATGAACCTGTATACCTGCGACGAAGACGGCTTTTTCCTTGCCCGCGCCCGCTTCCGCAAGGATCAGGATGATAATACCTGGACGGCCAACAAGCTTGTCTATAAGGCGGAGGACGACATGGTGGAGTTTTATCACACCAAGGCCTCCCAGTCCCGTCGTCGCGGCCGCACTCGCAAGCGCAAGGTCAAAACGACCAAATAAAACAAAACGGTGAGATCAATTGATCTCACCGTTTTTTATATCTGTCTTACACCGCCACCGTGGCCTCGCCCATGGTAACGGACTCAGGGAACAGCGGAAGGAAGACATAGCCTCTCTCCTGCAGCTGCGGGATAGCGGATTTCATGGCGACAAGCGTGTTCATATTCCAGTCGTGGCCGAGGATGATGGCAATATCCTTGGCGGAAATCTGGGTGATGGCGCGGCTGAGTTCCAGCGCGGAAGAGGGCAGGTTTTCGGTTGCGCCCGCGTCATACAGGTTGCAGTTCCAGTCGACCCACTGATAACCCATCGCTTCGAGAACCTCAACCGCGTCCTTCAGATGATACTGGCCCCAGCTGAAATAACCGCCCGGGAAGCGGAAAATACCCGGTCGGAAGCCGGTGGCCTCATAGAGCCAGTCGTCCTGCATCTGAACCTGTTCGCGGAAGCTGTCAAGATTGATGTACACAACGCCGTTTCCGTCCGTGACATGGCCGTAGCTGTGATTCTGTACGCTGTGGCCGCTGGTCATTTCCCGGCGCAGCATCTCCACCTCATCGGGCGAATCATTGGCCTGGTTGGCCGTAAAGAAGGTAACGTGCACGTTGTCCATCTCATCCAGAGCTTCCAGGAAGTTGTGGGTGATGTAAGTCGGACCGTCGTCCAGTGTCCAGTAGCAGATCTTGACCTTGCTCTCCCCTGCCTGGATTTTCTCCTCCAGTTCCCGGATCTTCAGCGCGTATTCGCGTCTCATGGCCGAAACACTCTCTGGCATGTTCTCGTCGCGCTCGATTTCGGCGCGCAGCGTCTCGAGACGCAGCTGCTTTTCTCCGGCTTCCGACTGCAGCGTTTCCAGGCTGGCGGCGATTTTCTCGCCCTCCGTTCCCAGATGGCTCAGATCCTCCCGCAGATAGTCCATGCGCGCATCCGTCTCCTGCTTGGCTTCCAGGGTGCTCTTCTCGGTTTTGGCGATCTCTGTTTTGAGCTCGGCAAACTGCGTTTCATATTCGGAGATGGGAAAACGCGTTGTGGCATAATACATATAGCCGCAGAAAGCCATTGCGGCTGCAGCGGCAAGGCCCAGGATAACGTTAATTACCCGAAAGAAGACCCTCAACGTAATCCCTCCCTTCCTCATACGCGTCGTAGATTTCTTTGTAATACTCGAAGTCTTCCTGCTGTTCCAGTTCAGCGACCGTCTTTTCAGCCTCGCTGATCGCGCTGTCGAGCTCGGCGCTCTCCTTCTGGACTTCGGAAAGCTTCGCCTGTGCGTCACGCAGAAGCTCCTCTGTCAGAACGGCTCGCTCCCCTTCGTGCGCTTCGGAGTCGGGATCGGCCAACCGAAGGGCAGCCTGGGCCTCCTGCAGTTCGGCGTTGAGAGTCTGCAGATTGCCCTCATAGCTGGTTTTCAGAGAGCGGTACTGGGTGTAATACTGCTGGCCGAAATAGGCAGCTGCAAGCCCCAGAAGAATAAGAGCAAACATCAGAACAAGGCCGCCGACTGGGAATTTATTCCGGCCGGCTTTTTTCTTCTTTTTCTGATGCTGCGTATGTTCCGTCTCCTCGTATTCTGTGTCGGAAGAGACCTTTTTTGTTTTCTTGTGCGTACTCTCCTCGTCACGCTCACGCACGGCGGTATGGGAAGAGGCACTGTGATGGCTGTGTTCGCTCAATGATTTCACTCTTTTCTTGTCTCATTTGGAATCCGTTTGCCCATTATACACTTCTTTCTTCGATTTGAAAACCCATATTCTATGATTCTTTAAAACAGGCGGCTTCCGCTTTACGTGCGGAAGTCGCCTTTTATATCAGGATTCAGCACAAAGCGTATCGACTACTTTCTGCGGGATCTCAACGCCGTCTCCTGCGTCCCGATACGCAACGGAAACCGCGACGCTGCAGTCCACGTCGCGAGAGACGACGCGGATCGTCCCGGCACAGTCCAGCGAGATATCGGTCAGTTCGCCGTTTTCCAGCGTGATCGTAAGAACGCAGTCGCTGTAGCTGATCTTCAACGCCTTGAGATCACTCAGCAGCGCACCAGTCAGTTCGGAGGCGGTGTCGGGATCCAACGCGATACGATACTGCCGTACAGTGCCCGAAACCGAGCAGCTGAATTCACCATTCAGACACAGATCTTTGGCCAACGGGATCAGCTTTGCAGTGTCGATCGTATGGGTCTGTGCTGAGCTTAACGCGAGGCCCGCCTCCGTACAGGCGGCACTGTCGGTGAAATACAGCGTAAAGAGTCTGGTTTTCAGGACGTGTATCGCCGTATTCTCCACTGCTGTGCGGGCATAATCGTACTGTCCGTTCAGGCTAAAGGCGCCGGCTTCGGCCCTTGCCGTCACATCCGCCCGAATCGTCTCAGCTCCATCATATTTCATCCACGCCGCAATCAGCGCCAGGAAGTCCTCGGTAATAGGCTCGCCGCTGAGAGTTTCGCTCAACGCGATGGCGTTAAGCACGTCCCGGGGCACAGTGGGATAGCTCTCGATCTCTCGTGTCTTGAGCGCGGCGGAAATCGTAAAGGACTTGCCGCTCTCCGTTGTCCCCTCTCCTGTAAAGTGCAGCTCCTGAAGCGCGCCGTCGTGCTCCAGGATCACCGCCGTCATATTCTCGGCGTCCAGGAGGCCCGCGCTCTGCCCGGCCAGGATCAGCGAAAGCAGCGAATTAGCCTCCTGCGCATCCAGTGTGGCTTCAAAGCGCAATCCCTGCTCGGTTCTACTGCGCGTAATCTCCCCTTTTCTGAAGGCCTCCCGCGCCAGATCCAGCACGGCGATCTGGTCCAAGGATGTACCTGTCACCTCAAAGGATCGACCATTTTCCAGGTAAACGCGACCGCCGCAGAAATACAGCGGAATGCCATACTGGCTCGTGCAGCTAATCATCCTGCCGTCCTGGCGGACACGCAGTACCTGGTTGGTGAGATTAATATCACGCGCATCGCTGTGTACGTCAATGTTGATATCAATGGCCGTCTCCTGCTGGGCAAATTCTCTGAGCAGACGGTAACTGGACAGCGCCGTGGAAATGCTGCTGAATCGCAGGATCAACAGTAAGACCAGCGCGGCCAGGACCGCGCCGACGGTGCCGAAGACGATCTGCTTTTTGTGTTCAGCTCGCCAACTGTGAAGCTTCTGCTTCCATTGCGGTGTCTCTTTCGACAGCTTATTCCGCCGGCGAAGCACACGTACCAGACGAACGGAAAGGAAAACCAAAAATCCGAGAACAAGCAGAGCGCCGGCGATATAGGCCACCACCCACCAGGACTGGATCGTGGAGATCACAGCGATATGCGCCTCAGAGCCGGTAACAGTCAGCAGATAATAGCTTCCGAAAAGCGACGGGTGCAGACGTTCCCATCCCGTCTCCATTTCCAGATAAAAACGGTAATTCCGTGTCTTATAGTCCTCTGCCAGATAGCGAAGCGTGTGGCTGCTCAGTCCGTCCTCCGGGAATGCGACGGTGAGGTTTTCCGCTACATCGACCGGCACGGAATAATCCGGCTGTCTGTCGCGGAATATGGAACGGAGCTGCTCGCGTATCGTATCCTTCCAGGTGCCGCGAAACAGGCCGATATCCAGTTCGGAGGCAGGATGCGTTTCCAGACTCAGCGCGTCACCGCGCTGGAATTGGCCGTCCAGATAGACGGCGGCCCGTCCGTCGGTGCGCTGTAAATCAGATCGCAGCACGGTCTCGTCCATACGGAATTCCGCCGTCACCGTGGTATCAAATTGGAGATTACTGAGGTCTGTCACATCCCAAACGGCATAGGAACCGTCACGTCGTTCCACCTTGGGAAAAACGGAGCGGTCGAAAGAATCGCCATACTGGAACGGCACAGTCAATACAACCTCATCGTCCACTACGAAGCGAAGGGTAAAGCTGCAGCACTCGTCTACCACGCCGTCGGCTGACGCGAACTCTTCGAAGCTCAACGGCTCGGCCTTGCCGTGTATGGAAAGCTTGTCCATTCCCGCATAGCCCATGGGGACGAAGTAATTGTTCTCGTATTCCCCTGCGCTTCCGCCGGAAATGGCGCCTGCAAACTGAGGATCATCCAGGATGCGGCTCAGACTGTAACAGTTTGAAACCAGACTGCTGCGCTCTTCTTTGTTCTCGGCGCTATATCCGTTTCCCAATATGCCGCCCACATAGCGCTTGCCGCTGAGCGAGGCTTTCACACAGCAGGAGGAAATGCGTCCGTAGCTCAGACCGCAGATGCCGCCCGCGTAATCGCCCTCTTCGATCTGTACATCGGAGAAGGTCTCGCAATGGAGTACCAAGCCAAAGTCCATGCGGCCCACGATGCCTCCGACGCACTCGTGTCTGGCCGTGACTTCGCCGCGGTTTACGCAGCTCTGGATCGTCGCATGCAGGCTATAGCGGTTTTTGATCAGCGAATTAGAGGAGCTGTCCAGCAAGTTTTCGCCGTTCATCTCGCTGTTGAGCGAAATACCACCTGCGATGCCGCCCACATTGCTGTCGCCGTAAACCGCCCCGCTGTTTTCACACTTGTGAGTCTTGCCAAGTGTAAGCCCATCCCCATCCTCGGAAGCAGATTCATCCGATACGATATCCGATTCCTCCGCTCCGGAGAGCAGGCTCATGGCTTGCACCGCCGTTCCGGATAGAGCGCTCAGATTATTGTTTATCTTCTCAAAATCCGAAAGCAAAACGTCAGAATTGTCATCCAGGCTGCCGGTGATGCCGCTGAGTGTCCCGGATGCGGATGCGATACACCCCGCAAGCGTCTCGCGAAAACCGCTGATGGATTCCGGGTCCTCCAGGTTCAACGAGCGCAGGGCGGTTGCCGCCGGGAGCATTGTAACCGAAAGGCCGGAGAGCTCCGCCACCAGCTCGTCAGAGTACTCCCCGGCGTCGGCGATCGCACTGTTGATCGAATCGCTGAGCGCAGCGAAACGATAAGCAAGACCGCTGAGCAGATTCTGGGTCTCCTCGGTGACGATATACGGCTCGGCCAAGCCGACGATGCCGCCGACAGCACGGCGGCCATAGATCATGCCGTCGTTCCGGCAGCGGTCAATATACCCGCTGCTGTGACCAGCAACGCCGCCCACATTATAGCCAAGATGGACATAGCCGACAGTGCCGCTGTTGCTGCAGTTCTCCACAAAGCCGCAGGAGTAACCGCATACACCGCCTGTGTCGCTGGTAATGGAGGCGTTGTCCGTGGTAATGCTTTGTATGAAATTGAGGATGCTGCTGGTATCGATGCTGTCCAGTCTGAGCGCAGGATCCACGCTCTCGGTGTTGATATAGGCACTGTTCTCGCAGCCCAGCAGCGCGCCGCTGTTATACCCGGCGATGCCGCCGGTCTCGGACAGTCCGGCAACCGCGCCGCTGACCGAGCAAAGCGAAATCAGGCCGGTGGCTTCATTCACACCCGCAATGCCGCCCACCTGCCTTTTTCCCGTTACGGTTCCGGTAAAGCCGCAGGCGGTAACCGTGCCGCGGTTGCGTCCCACCAGACCTCCCACGGCGTTGTCGTCGCCCCGGGGACTTACCACGCCCGAGACATAAAGATTACGGATATCCGCGTCCTTTCCGGTTTCCAGGAAAAGCCCGCAGGGCGACTGTGCGCTCTTCAGCGACAGATCGTAGATCGTGTGTCCGCCGCCGTCAAAGCTACCGTTAAAGATGGGGATCGAATCGAAGTCCACGTCGGACAGGCTGATATCGTTCATCAGCACGACCTTCACGCCGTCCGACCAGGTATCCAGTGAGCAGTTCTCTGCCAGCTTCACCAGATCTTCAGCGCTGGTAATGCGGATTTCATCCGTTTCTGCAAAGGCCGGCGCGACAAGCGCCGGGACCAAAAGCACACACAGGACGAGGCCGATAAAACGCATAAGGGCTTTATTCATTTGCCTCCACCTTCTTTCAGCACTTCCGATTCTCCGCCCTTTTCCTCCGACTTGCCGGAGAGCAGGCGTACATTGACTTCGCCGTCGATGGTGCCGCGGAACAGGCCGTTGACGGTGCCGCGGATCTCGCCGGCGATCAGACCGTCGACAGCCACGAGGCCATTTGTACGCATATCACGTGAAACCGCAGGCATGGAAAATGAGGTCTTCTCCAGGATCTTGCCGCCCAGAATCAGAATCTGCGGAAGCACAAACATGACAAGGATGATCGAAATGATCGTGCCGCGGCCCAGCGCGTCGCCGATTCCGTTGATCGTGCACTCGGTGGTGAGAAAGCTGATCAAAATCCCGGACACCGCCAGGATCGTACCGGAGGTGAGGATCGTCGGGAAAGCAAAGTTCATGGCCTCAATGATGGCTTCTTTGGGCTTCATGGTTTTGACATTATCGGAGTAGCGATTGGCAATGACGATGGCATAGTCGATATTGGCGCCCATTTGGATGGAGCTGACCACCAGCTGTGTCAGGAAGAACACGTCGCGATGGACAAGCGCCGGATAAGAGAAGTTCATCCAGATACTGCCCTGGATAACCAGGATCAGCAGCACCGGCATTCCGGCCGAGTTGAAGGTGAACAGCAGTACAACCAGCACGATGAGGATCGACACAACGCTGACAACGATATTGTCCACTCGGAAGGATTTTTCAAACTCATATTGATTGGTGGAGTTGCCCACCACAAATACTTTACCGTCGGGATATTGCTCCTGGGCGGTCTGGCGGATGACGTCGGTGAACCGATAGGTTTCCTCTCCCGCCTCGCTGAGAGTGAGATAGACCAGCATGCGGTCATACTCGCTTCCCTCCAGCTGCCGCTTGCCCATGAGCATCTGGGCTTTGGCGTCCGCGAGCATATCCGCCTGTTCTCCCTCCAGGCTGATATAACCGTCGTCCACCTTGTCGCTGACGTACAGAAGGATATCGATCAGCGGCACATTGTACTTGGCAATCCCACTGATCAGCTTGTCATAGTTTTCTCCGTGAACAGCGTATGCGGCATAGAGGAATTCCGCTGTTTCATAGTCCAGCTTCATCAGTTCCGCAAACTGTCGCGGCGAGAGCTTATCGGCGAGCTTATAGCCGCCGATGGCGTCGGCGTTGGCAATAGCGGTGACGGAATCCACCTCGTCAAAGGCCTCCAGCTCGCGGATCAGCTTCTGCTCGGTACTGTAATCTCCTCGCGGCACGACAACAGCGACCATAGCACGCGATGAAAAGGTTTCGCTGATCATATTATCCGCGATCTGCGTCTCGTTCAGACGAGGTGTTTTGAGCGTGTCATAGCCGTACACGTAAGGGCAGCGATTGGACAGCACAATGGCGCCAAGGAGAATCAGCACGAAAATCGGCGGGATCACGCCACGGGTGGCATAGGCGAATCTGCCTACGAAGGGTACCTTGGGCACGAAGTTTTTATGTCGTGTTTTCTCCATCAGGTTGCCCAGCAGCATCAGCAAACCGGGCATGACCGTAAACACGCTCAGAAGAGAAAAGAAGATCGCCTTGATCAGATTGACGGCCATATCTGGGCCGAGGCGGAATTTCATAAACATCATCGCCACAAGTCCGCCGATGGTGGTCAGACTACTGGCGCCCACCTCAGGAATAGCCTTGGACAGAGAGATGATCACGGCTTCCCGCAGTTCGTGCCGCGCGCGCTCTTCCTTGAAACGGTTGCAGTAAATGACCGCGTAATCCAGCGACAGAGCAAGCTGCAGGATCGTTGTGACCGAGTTGGAAACAAAAGAGATCTTTCCCATAAGGAAATTGGTGCCCTGGTTCATGATCGCCGCAACAATGAAGGTCAGGCCGATGATCGGAACCTCCGCATAGGTCTGGGAGGTAAAGGTCAGAACGACCACCACGATAACCGCGACAAAGGCCGTGATCATGCTGACTTCCTGTTCGATCAGCTTGGCACTGGTATCCCCCAGGGTGGTAGAGACATAGGTGTCATAGGGCTGGAGCACTGTACGCACGTGCTCAAGGGCGGTAAGGCAGGCTTCGTCCGTCTCCTCATAGTCAAAGGTGATGGAATACAGCGCCGAGGCCTTGCTGTAATGCTCGAGTGTATCGTCAAAGTCCACACTCTGCACGCCCTGGAGCGCCTTGAGCGAATCATAGAGAGACTGCGCCTCTTCGTAGGAGATGTTGGCCACCATGATTTTGGCCGAGCCGTAGGTGATGAACTGCTCCTCCATCACGTCCAGGCCCTCTTTGGTGGCAGAGCCGTGGGGCAGATAAGCGGTAAGATCATTCTCGACCTGGACCCACCCGCGGGAAAAAAGCGAGAAAACGATGGCGATCAGGACCAGCAGAAAAATCAGGTTTCGCTTGTCCACAATAAAGGAGGCTATGCGAACCATCGGCGTGTTTTTACTATCGTTCTGTCTATCCAACGAAATACCCTCTTTTTTCTGAATTCGAAACAGCAGCAACAGCAAAACAGAGCGCATATCACAACGGTATGCTGGTGCAGTATTGCCTATGCCGGTGGAAGAGATTTACAAATCACAAAATGTTATTATAGTCCTGCTTTATGAACATTTCAAGCCGAAAAGCCTATGTTCAGCAACAGGAAAGCGGCGGTATGGGTCCTGGGTCTCACACCGCCGCCGATCTTCTCAGTCGTGCTGGCAGCCCCTACCGCGATCTTGTCGGCAAAGCGAGCCTGTGACGCAAAAGGATTATCCGCAGCAGACGTCACGGCGTTCTTCTCTCCCGAACGCTCCGTGACAAAGCGCGTATCTCTGCCGGCGCCGAAGAATTGTGCCAGAGCCTCGATGTTGCCTATATCCGTTGCGGTTAATCCCGTTTCCCCAAAGTGAAAGATACATGTGTCCATTTAATCGATTTTGCCAACGAAACGGAAGATGATCTCGATTTCCTCCTGTCGGAAGCTGATGTCGTCTTCCGTTGCTTCATGGACACTGTTTTTCTCGATCAGAGCAGTCAGAATCTCAGCCGTCTGTTCTTCGGGACTTCCGATTTCCATAATAATGTGGTTCTTAATTCAGCCGATTACTTTGAAGCACAGGTATTCATGCGGAGGGGGAAAGGAGGGGTATGGGCAAGCAGTCAGAGTATTCAGTTTTTCTCACGTCTAACTAATACTCGAAAAACCTTTGAAAAAACTGCTCCTTGTGTTATAATGATTATAGGATGGCGAAATCAATCGAATCATCGATTGATTTCGCTGTCAAACGGCAAGTTTGGCAGCGAATTGATTATTCTCTCCGCTCAGGCGGCAGCCGAAAAGCGCGGCAGCACGGCACTTTATACCATGAGCTTCGCGCGCTTATGGTATAATACAATTTTTCTCTTTTATCAACAGTATAGATATCACCTGTAGGGGAACGGGGAACTCTATGAAAAAAACATGGGTCACGATTGTCAATGTGTTCATTATGATCGCTATGCTAACCTTTGTGGTTCTTTATTCCAACTTTGAGAACAAAGATGCAACCCAAAGGCAGATAGAGCATTATGAAAGCACCACGATCACGATGGAGCATGTCACCGAGAATTATCTGGAGGGTGAGCAGCGCATCTGTGATGTTTGGGCACGCTATATCAACAGTGAGAACATGACCATCGAGGAAGCCGCTTCCTTCATTCGGATTTCTCATGTACTGCCGAAGGCCTCTGCGCATATTGTATATCTTGATACGCTGTCCGGTCTGTCTACGAGAGCAAGGCAGGACAGCGCCAATGACTATACCGTCTCTTATGAACGATTGGATCTCCTGAACGAGGTGAGCTGGATCTCTGATATAGGGGAATCCATCAATATTTCCCGTGCCTATACAAACCCGATCAACGGGGAACAATCCATAGCTTTCTGCAATTTTATTTCTCTTTGTGATCCGGAAACCGGTAAGCCCCGGGACGCCATATTGCTGCGTGTGCTGCCGATCTCAGAGCTTGAGCAGAAATGGGTTTTCCCGCAGGAAGAGTTTGAAAATGTCGAGCTTTCCATGATCGGTGCGGCCGGGGATTACATCATCAAGGGGCATTCCTTCAAAAATTCCAGTTTCTTTGAATTCTACAGGTCGTACAACACCTCAGATCCCGCCTCCGCACAAGAACTCTTTGGAAGAATGACTTCGTCAACCGGCTCTGTTACCATGCTTAACTCCCGCGGCGAGGAATGTATACTGGCATTTACTCCGGTTGCCGCCACAGAGGGATGGACGCTTCTGAGTCTCATGCCAATGAAGGATCTGAGGATTAATACCGAAAACTGGCTGCTGATAGGGGTTATATCCGCCGGGCTCTTGATCCTGTTCGTTTTTGATCTGGCCGTCATCGTTAGTTTCAACAAGAAGCTCCAGGCGGCGGCGCAGGAAGCGGCGTCGGCAAACAAAGCGAAAACCGATTTTCTTTCAACAATGTCTCACGATATCCGAACGCCGATGAACGCGATCATCGGTCTTACCACGATCGCGGAAAAGAATCTCGGCGATACGGCATCTGTGGGAGAGAACCTGAGAAAGATCACACTGGCCAGCAATCATCTGCTCACGCTGATCAACGATATTCTGGATATTTCCAAGGTAGAGAGCGGAAAACTGAACCTGAGCCCGCTGACCTTTTCCATTGTTGAGACGGTGGAAAATCTCGTAAATCTGTCCCAGCCGATGATAAAGGAAAAGAATATTGATTTCAATTTCCGCATCGGTCGGATGGAAAAAGAGTATTTCTACGCTGACCAGCTTCGGTTGAATCAGATCTATATCAACATCCTTTCCAATGCCATTAAATACACGGAACCCGG
>JAEEGL016422628.1_pt1 | contig 17726 bp, 15 predicted proteins | sample 9134231 | NCBI WGS metagenome assembly JAEEGL01 (sample SAMN16246548, study PRJNA631951) | gut metagenome | biome: gut microbiome; feature: rumen; material: fiber-attached | host: Bos | place: Iran: Karaj | collected 2018-10 | reverse complement strand
TGATCAACTCCGGTGAAGACTTCAACGTTATCTACGCTGAGAACGACGGTATGGCTAAGGGTGCTGTAGCAGCACTGGACGAAGCCGGTATTACTCACGGTGTTGACGGCAAGGTTATCGTTATGGGCTTTGACTGCAACAAGTGGGCACTTCGTGAACTCCTTGCAGGCGCTTGGAACTATGATGGACAGTGCTCTCCTTTCCAGGCACAGATCATCAGCGACCTGATCAAGGGCGTTACCACCAACTCTTCCAAGAAGATCATCAACGAAGAGAAGGGCTTTGATGCAAAGACTCTGACACAGAGTGATATCGACACCTACGGTTTAGGTGAATAAGTCATAAAGTGACCAGACGGCGCAGCTGGGCTGTATGCAAAAAGCAGCTCCAGCTGCGTTTTTTTAGGAGGGAATGACAATGCAGGAAAATTGCTTGCTTAAGATGCGACATATCGATAAGCGTTTTCCGGGAGTTCTGGCGTTAAACGGTGTGGATTTTACTTTGCGTAAGGGGGAGATCCACGCACTAATGGGAGAAAACGGTGCCGGCAAGTCTACGCTGATCAAGATCTTAACCGGTGTTTATCAGATGGATGGCGGAGAGATCACCGTTGACGGAGAAAAGGTAAGTATCCGTTCTCCGCAGGATGCGCAGAATAAAGGCATCAGTACGGTTTATCAGGAGATCACCCTGTGCCCCAACCTGACCGTTGCGGAAAATATGTATATCGGTCGGGAAGAGAGCGCATGGGTCAGACATAAGAATTATGAGAAAAAGGCAGATGAGATCCTTAAACGTTTGGGAATCCCTGCCAGAAGTACCCAGCAGCTGGGAAGCTGCTCCTTAGCCGTTCAGCAGATGGTAGCCATTGCACGTGCCGTGGACATGCAGTGCAAGGTACTGATCCTTGACGAGCCTACATCCTCTCTGGATGACAAAGAAGTAAACATGCTCTTTTCTCTCATGAAAGACTTAAAGAGTCAGGGAGTCGGTATCATCTTTGTTACCCACTTCTTAGAGCAGGTATATGAAGTCAGCGACCGCATTACCGTTCTTCGTAACGGGGAGCTGGTGGGAGAATATCTGACCGAAGAACTTCCACAGGTGGAGCTGGTAGCGAAGATGATCGGTAAAGAGCTGGATGAGCTCAGTGCTCTGGGCGAAACGGACGAGAAGAAACCGCAAAACAGCGAAGTCTTCTATGAAGCAAAATCCTTATCCAGCAGTGACGCACTGCCTTTTGATTTTTCCATTCACAAAGGGGAAGTCAACGGCTTTACCGGCCTTCTGGGAAGCGGACGAAGCGAAAGTGTAAGGGCGATATTCGGCGCCGATAAGATTACCGGCGGAATCGTAAAGATAAAGGGAAAAGACGTTAAGATCACCAAGCCCATTGATGCCATGAAGAACGGCATCGGCTATCTGGCCGAAGACCGTAAGCGTGACGGCATCATCGCAGAACTCAGTGTAAGAGAAAACATCATGCTGGCTCTGCAGGTGATGAACGGTTTCTTTAAACCCATCAGCCGCAGTGAGTCGGAAGCTTTTGCGGATGAGTACATTAAGGTCTTAAACATCAAGACCGCCAGTAGGGAGACTCCCGTAGGGAGCCTTAGCGGCGGTAACCAGCAGAAGGTGATCTTAGCCCGCTGGCTTTTAACCCATCCGGATTATCTGATCCTGGATGAACCTACCCGAGGAATCGACGTAGGAACCAAGCTGGAGATCCAGAAGTTAGTCCTTAAGCTGGCAGAAGAAGGCGTCAGTGTTACCTTCATCTCCTCCGAAGTGGAAGAGATGCTGCGTACCTGCAGCCGTTTGATCGTCATGCGCGATCGCCACATCGTAGGCGAACTAAAGGGCGAGGATCTCAATCAGGCACAGGTAATGAAGACAATAGCAGGAGGAGAGGCTTAAGATGAAGAATTCCATAAAAAAACTCTTTAGCGGCGGCCTTGGCCAGCTGACGATTCCTCTGATCGCCATTTGCCTGCTGGTGATCTTTAATCTGATCCGCGATCCGGGATTTTTCAGTATCGGGATCAGTCATAACAACGACGGTAATATCGTCCTTGCAGGTAACCTGATCAGTATCATCAACGGAGCCAGCGAACTGGCGGTTCTTGCCATGGGTATGACCCTGGTGACCGCAGCCTGCGGCGGACAGGATATCAGCGTTGGCGCTGCGGCAGCCATCGCCGGCAGCGTATTTGTAAAAGTCCTTAAATCCATGCCTTCCATAAGCGGAGGAACGGTGCTCCTTGCCTTTGTATCTGCCTGCATCGTAGCCATGCTCTTTGGAAGCTTTAACGGTATTTTGGTTGCGGTCTTTAAGATCCAGCCTATGATCGCCACACTGATCCTTTACACCTGCGGTCGCTCCATTGCTTACTGGATCAACGGCGGTGCTACTCCTACGGTCAGTAGTCCCATCATTAACGGCATCGGAAGTTTCATTCCGGGAATCCCCATTCCTACGCCGGTTCTCATCGTTATTACCGTGGGCCTTTTATTTAAGCTGTTATTCCACTTTACATCTCTGCAGCTGTTTACCCAGTCGGTAGGTATCAACGGAAGTGCAGCCAGATTAAACGGCATCAATTCCACCTTTATCAAGCTGTTATCCTTCATCATCCTCGGCGTATGCGTTTCGGTAGCCGGTTGTATCGGTGTCAGCCGCCTTGGTCTGATCAATCATGAGACGCTCCTTCTGGATGTGGAAATGGATACCATTTTGGCCGTTGCCATCGGCGGTAACAACTTAGGCGGCGGTAAGTTCAAGATCGGCGGCAGTATCATCGGCGCCTACGTGATCCAGATGCTGACCATTACCCTGTATGCCATGAAAGTATCCTCCACGGATGTGAAGGCTTACAAGGCCATCGTCATCGTCCTTTTGGTAGTGATCGGATCCCCGGTTGTAAAGCAGCGCTTTGGCAAGTTCATGGAAAAAGTGCGGATGAACCGGATGAAAGTATCCACGAAAGGAGCGGAATAAGATGAAAAAGATGAATCAGTTTCGGAAAGAGCCCCTTACGGATACACAGCTTCTGATGACCATTACCATCGCCATTTTTGTAGGCATGTACCTGCTTGCCATGCTGCTTCTTGGAGGCGGTTTCCTCCACGCACAGCAGATCTTTGATATGTTAAACGACAATGCCAGTCTGATCATCGTATCCTTTGGACTGACCATCGTTATGATCGGCGGTGGTATCGATATCAGCGTTGGCGCTGTGACCAGTCTGGTAGTTATGAGCTGCGTCCTTTATTTAAACGGCGGCGGCAATATCTTTGTATCCATTCTCCTTGCTCTTGGCATCGGCCTTGGCTTTGGCCTGGTACAGGGGTTCCTCATCAGCCACCTGGAGATCCAGCCCTTTATCGTTACCCTGGCCGGCATGTTCTTTGCCAGAGGTATGACCACGATCCTTTCGGTAAATCCCCAGAAGGTGGATCACGAAGGCTTTAATGCCCTTCGGGATACCAAGATCGAGATCCCCTGGCTCGGTTATGTAGCGAAAAACGGCAATATGGTGCCTGCCCGTATGGAACTGGGTGTCGTGGTTGCCCTGGTTTGCCTGATCGCGATCTTCATTTTGCTGAAGTACTTAAAACTGGGCCGGAACTTCTATGCTATGGGCGGCAATCAGCAAAGTGCGCTGATGCTGGGTATCAATGTAAAGCGAACCCGTTTCTTAAGCTACCTGATCAGCGGTCTGTTAAGCGGTATCTCCGGTTATGTATTCATGATGCATACCGGTGCAGGTAACGCTACCAACGCAGCAGGCATGGAAATGAACGCCATCGCTTCCTCCATTATCGGTGGAACCCTGCTTACCGGCGGCGTCGGTAACGTCATCGGTTCCTTCTTCGGTACCATGACCCTGACCACCATTAAGAAGATCGTTGTATCCAGCGGTCTGAACGATCCCTGGTGGCAGAGTATCACCACCGGCGGCATGCTCTGCTTCTTCATTCTGTTGCAGAGTGTGGTACTTGGCCAGCGTTCCAAGAAAAAGAAATCCTGATGGTCCCTTTTGGGTGTGTTGGTCCCTTGGGGACGGGGTCAGTGGTCCATAGCCTGGGGTTCAAAATTGTAGCTTCAGAACGATTGGATCCATTGCAGATAAATACATAGAAAGCTTCTGTGGTATACAGTTACAACCACAGAAGCTTTTTTTGTTTCTTTCCATGGACCAAATCGTGCAGGTCTGTTCCTGCCCCTAGACTATGGACCACAGACCCTGGTCTGCTAACCCCGTCCCCAAGGGACCATGTACAGCCCATGGAATGAGAGCATATATGGTTGTATAATTGAGAAAAAAGTTTCGGAGGGGAGATATGAACAGCAAACCGATTTTGGAGATCAAGGGATACACCAAAGTATACGGAGAAGGGAAAAAGGCAGCGGATAACGTAACGCTGACTGTGGAAAGCGGAGATATCTACGGCTTTATCGGTCATAACGGCGCGGGTAAGTCCACCACTATCCGGGCGGTTGTGGGGGTGCTGGATTTTACCGAAGGAGAGATATTGATCGATGGCCACAGCGTAAAAAGCGAGCCTGTGGAATGTAAGCAGATTACGGCCTATATTCCCGATAATCCGGACCTTTACGAGAATCTTACCGGTATCCAGTATCTGGATTTTGTGGCGGATGTGTTTGGGATTGATGCTGCTTCCCGAAGAGAAGCCATCGAGAAGTATGCCGGTCTTTTTGAGATCACCGAATCTCTGGGAGATCTGATCAGTGCCTATTCCCACGGAATGAAGCAGAAACTGGCCATCATCTCTGCTTTTATCCATGAGCCGAAGCTGATCGTTATGGACGAACCCTTTGTGGGACTGGATCCCAAGGCAGCGTATACCTTAAAACAGATCATGCATGAGAAATGTGAACAGGGCTGCGCCATCTTCTTTTCTACCCATGTGCTGGACGTAGCGGAAAAACTCTGCAATAAGGTGGCTATCATCAAACAGGGGAGGATCATAGATGCCGGCCCTATGGAAGAGATGATCGGCAATCACTCTCTGGAAGAAGTCTTTCTGGAGGTGCAGGATGAACAGTAACAGTCTGGTGCTGCTACGGACGCTTGTTTTGTCCACCAGTCAGCACAATATCTATAAATATTGCAAGGATAAGAAAAAAAGAGGTCGGATCGTGGGCAATACCATCGGCATGGGAGTCTTTTACCTTATGCTCATAGGGTATTGCATTGCCACCACTATCGGCTACGGACAGATAGGGATCATAGAGGTGGTTCCCCTGCAGTGTGCGCTGCTTATATCTCTTCTGGCATTTGTTCTGACGCTTTTTAAGACCAATGGATATCTGTTCCAGTTCCGGGAATATGACATGTTAATGTCCCTGCCCTTTGAAGCGAAGACCGTTGCGGGATGTAAGTTTCTTTATATGTATATAAAGAGCCTGCCCTGGTATATGAGCATCGCTTTTTCCATGCTGGTGGGTTACGGGATCTATGCCGGACCTGCACTGTGGATCTATCCCATGTGGATACTCCTGTCTCTCTTTTTGCCGGTGATCCCTATGTTAGCTGCGGCATTTCTGGGGTTTCTGATCGCGAAGATCGGATCGGGATTTCGAAAGACCAATCTGATCCAGACGATCCTGATGTTCGCTCTGGTCTTTTTATGCTTTGGACTTCGCTTTTTTCTGGAAAGCATGTTCCGAAACGGACAGGTGGAAGAGACACTGGAAACTATTTCAGAGACAGCTTCCCGGGCTGGAGGGGTTTATTTTCCGGCACTCTGGTTTGAAAAAGCGATCCTGGATGGCTCTGTCAGCAGTATACTTTTGGTGATAGGGCTTAGCATCCTTTTGTTTGAGATCCTGTTTTTCCTGGTTGGAAGGAGTTATCGGGAGATCAACAGCAGGCTCCGTTCCCATGCAGCAGCCCGGAAATACACCATGACGACCCGTAAAAGGAGGAGCGTTGTAAACGCCATTGCCTTTAAGGAGTTTAAACGTATGACCGGTTCTACCACCTATATGGTCAATGCCGCCATGGGGGAAGTGCTGGTATTCTTTGCGGGGATCGCAGTGCTCTTTTTGGATATGGATAAGCTCCTGGAAACCATGCTTCAGGGAGCACCGGTTACTGCAAAAATGCTTTATCCGGCCATTCCATTTATCATCTATTTCTTCCTGGGGATGGTAGCCACCACGGCCTTTTCTCCTTCTCTTGAGGGGAAAAACTACTGGATCGTACAGAGCCTGCCCATAAAGCCCATCACCCTGTACCATGGCAAGATGCTCTTTCATCTGTATCTGACCATTCCTTTCTGTGTATTTGCTACGGTATGCTTCTGTATTTCTGCAGGGACAAGCCTGTTTACTGCAATTCTTTGCCTGCTGCTTGGGATCAGTCTCTGCGTTTTTTCCACCTGCTGGGGCTGCGTCTGCGGCATCCGACACATGCGGCTGGACTGGGAAAACGAAGTCGAGGTCATCAAGCAGGGAACTGCCGTATCCATTTACCTTCTTCCCAATATGTTTGCCACTATGGGACTTGTGGTTCTGTCGGTATTCCTGGGAATGAAGATGGACCAGAATCTGGTCCTTGCCGGGATGATCCCGGTTGTCCTCCTTCTTGCAGGGTTATGCTACAGGAGGGTGCGCATACTTGTTATAGACTAAGCAAATGGACTCTCGGGGCGGGTGTGGTCCCCGAGAGTCCATTTGCTTCCATACATTCCGCACAAAAGGAAAAACAAAAATATTAAAAATTCATAAAATTTTTTTCTTGACGGGTTAGAGAACTCTAACTATAATGAATGACGGTTAGATGCTTCTAACCGTTTCTTTTTGGAGTAGAGTTAGCTAATGCTAACAAAAAAGGGAAAGGCGGGAGGATACCGATGATGCCTCTTATTTACGCAGAAACGGGAGAAACGCAGATCATCCGCAAGATCGGAGGATCTCCGGAAGTGAAAAAGCACCTGGAGGATCTGGGCTTTACCGTAGGTGGTGAGGTCAGTGTGATCAACTCTTTAGGTGAGAACCTGATCATCAAGGTAAAAGAAAGCCGTGTGGCAGTCAGTGATGAGCTGGCAAAAAAGATAATGGTATAAGGCAAGGAGGAGCATGTAGTGAAAACACTGAGAGATGTGAAGATCGGAGAAACCGTGACGGTTGTCAAACTCCATGGAGAGGGCGCGGTAAAACGCCGGATCATGGACATGGGGATCACAAAGAATACCGCGATTTATGTTCGTAAGGTAGCACCCCTGGGAGATCCCATTGAGGTGACGGTCCGTAATTACGAGTTATCCCTTCGGAAAGCGGACGCTGAAATGATCGAGGTTGAATAAATAGCGAAAGGAAAGCACAACAATGAGTATACGTATTGCACTTGCAGGTAATCCCAACAGTGGTAAGACGACCCTGTTCAATGCACTGACCGGTTCCAATCAGTTTGTCGGAAACTGGCCCGGTGTTACGGTGGAAAAGAAGGAAGGTAAGTTAAAGAAGCATGAGGATGTGACCATCACCGACCTTCCCGGTATTTATTCCTTATCTCCCTACACACTGGAAGAAGTGGTAGCCAGAAATTATCTGATCGGAGAGCGTCCCGATGCGATCTTAAACATCATCGACGGAACCAACTTAGAGCGTAACCTGTACCTGACCACACAGCTTACGGAGCTTGGTATCCCGGTTGTAGTAGCGGTTAACATGATGGACGTTGTCCGTAAAAACGGTGATGAGATCAAAACCGAAGAACTGTCCAGACAGCTTGGCTGTAAGGTAGTCGTTTTATCGGCTCTTAAAAATGAAGGCATCATGGAAGCCGCAGAGGAAGCAATTCAGGCGGCAAAGAACGGCAAGACCGTTCCCCTGCATACTTTCTCCGGACCGGTAGAGCATGCCATCGCTCATATTGAGGAAGCCATCGTTCACGATATGCCCGAAGAGCAGCAGAGATGGTACGCTATCAAGGTATTTGAGCGGGATGACAAGGTCCTTGCACAGATGAATATTCCCGCAGATAAGCTGGCACATATCGAAAAGGATATTGCCGCAGCAGAAAAAGAGTTAGATGATGATGCAGAGAGCATCATCACCAACGAGCGTTACGTTTATATCGCAGAAGTCATCAAGTCCTGCTATAAGAAAAAGAATGCAGGTAAGCTGACAAATTCCGATAAGATCGATAAGATCGTTACCAACAGATGGCTGGGACTTCCCATTTTTGCAGTGATCATGTTCCTGGTATACTGGATCGCCATGGTGGGTGTCGGCGCTTCCGCTACGGATTGGGCAAACGACGGCCTTTTCGGCGACGGATATCATCTCTTTGGCATCGGCAGCGGCGAAGCAGGAGATGCAGCAGATGCATACGGCGACGCCATGAATGCAGCTCTTGCTTTTGTAGAGTTTGATGTAGAAGACGAAGCTTTTGATGCAGATGAAGTGCTGGCGGAAATGAAGGCCGTTACCGGACCCGAAACAGCCACCATTGATGTAGAAGACGAGGAAACCTTGGCACTTAACCAGATGACCGTATACTATTCCGAGGTGCCTTCTGATGCAGATGAAGATGTGATCGGCATTTCCTACACCGAAGCCGTTTCCTACTTTGAAGAGAACGGCTTTGACGAGCCCGATCCTGCAGACTACGGCGTATGGGTTCCCGGTGTTCCCGTACTGGTGGAAAGCGTGCTGGATGCAGCCGGTGCAGCTGATTGGTTAAAGGGACTGATCCTGGATGGTATCGTAGCCGGTGTCGGCGCAGTACTCGGTTTCGTTCCGCAGATGCTGGTACTGTTCTTCATGTTAGCTTTTCTGGAAGCCTGCGGTTACATGGCACGTATCGCATTCGTACTGGACCGTATCTTCCGTCGTTTCGGATTGTCCGGCAAGTCCTTTATCCCCATGCTGGTAGGTACCGGATGCGGTATCCCCGGTATCATGGCTTCCCGTACCATTGAAAACGAAAGAGATCGTCGTATGACCATCATCACCACCACCTTCATTCCCTGTGGTGCAAAGGTTCCCTTTATCGCAATGATCGCAGGCGCCATCTTCGGAGGAAGCGCATGGATTTCTACCGGAGCATATTTCATCGGTATGGCAGCCATCATCGTTTCCGGTGTAATGCTTAAGAAGACCACAATGTTTGCAGGAGATCCCGCTCCTTTCGTAATGGAGCTTCCTGCTTACCATTTGCCTACCTTAGGAAACGTACTCCGTTCCATGTGGGAACGCGGATGGTCCTTCATCAAGAAGGCAGGAACCGTGATCCTGCTTTCCACTATTGTGATCTGGTTTACCACTTATTTCGGATTTACCGAAGAAGGCTTCCGCATGCTGGAAGAGGATGAGATCAGCCTTTCCATCCTGGCCAGACTCGGATCCGCCATTGCATGGATCTTCCTTCCCCTTGGCTGGGGTAACTGGCAGGCAACGGTTGCATCCGTTACCGGATTGGTTGCAAAGGAAAACATCGTCGGAACCATGGGTATCTTATACGGCGGCGGAGACTTAAGTGTATATGCGACCCTTGCAGAGGTATTTACCCGCGTAACCGGTCTTTCCTTCCTGGTATTTAACCTGCTTTGCGCGCCCTGCTTTGCAGCCATCGGTGCGATCAAGAGAGAAATGAACAACGCAAAGTGGACCTGGTTTGCGATTTTGTATCAGTGCGGTTTTGCTTATGCTATTGCCCTTATGATCAATCAGTTCGGTGGTGCTTTTGCCGGCAACCTGAATGTGATCGGACTGATCGCAGCGCTGATCATTCTCGCAGGTATGATTTATATGGTATTCTTTAAGAAATACGCGGAAGCAACTACATTAACAAAGAAAGTTAAGGTTTGATAAAAGGTTCTGCTCCCGGTGATCGATATAGGCACCGGGAGCAGTTTTCAGAGAGGTAAAAATATGAGTTTTCTGGCAGCAAATCTTGGAAATATTGTCATTATCGCTGTACTGCTATTGGTAACCGGTGTGGCGCTAAGAAGCATCATAAAGGACCGTAAGAAGGGAAGTTGCTCCTGCGGCGGCTCCTGCTCGAGCTGTTCCCGGGGTTGCAGCTGCCACAGCAAATAAGGTTTTGACATCCTGTAAGGCGGAGAAGAGCAGATGAAAAAGAATCATCCCACGGAGGATTATCTGAAATGCATATTGCTCCTTCAAAACCGAAGCGGCTTCGTGAGAGCCATCGATATCGCAGCAGAATTTGGGGTGACCAAGGCAAGTGTCAGCGCTTCGGTCAAAAAACTGCGGGCACTTGAGATGATCTACCATGATGAGAAGGGGCATATCTTTTTAACGGATAAAGGCAGAGCTTTAGCAGAAAAAGTCAGCAGGAAGCATACACTGATCACAAAATTGCTTATGGGGATAGGAGTCGATGAAAATACCGCCTCCGAAGAAGCCTGCCAGATCGAACATGTAATAGGTGAGGAAACCTATAAACGTCTGGAGGAGTATTATGAACGAAGGATTTTTGGAAATTAAGGACTTAAAGAAGAGCTTTGGAGCAGGAGAAGCGAAGCAGGAAGTTCTTCGCGGCATGACCTTTACGGTAGAAAAGGGAGAGTTTGCCGTGCTCCTGGGGCCTTCCGGTTCCGGAAAGTCCACTCTTTTAAATATCATCGGCGGCATCGATACGCCGGATGCCGGTTATGTCAGTATCAACCATGACAAACTGGAAGAAATGAATGAAAAGCAGTTAACCCTGTATCGAAGAAAGCATCTGGGGTATGTGTTTCAGATGTACAATCTGATCCCCAATCTGAACGTTAAAGAAAACATTGAGGTTGGAGCCTATCTGTCGGATCATCCGCTGGATGTGGAAGAAGTGCTTTCCACACTTGGGCTCCAGGATCATAAATATAAATATCCCAATCAGTTATCCGGCGGGCAACAGCAGAGAGTCTCCATAGGCAGAGCGGTTGTCAAGAACCCGGATATTCTTTTGTGTGACGAACCCACCGGTGCGCTGGATTATAAAACATCCAAGGAGATCCTGGCACTGATCGAGGATTGCAATCGCAAGTACGGTACCACCGTGATCATGGTTACCCACAACGAAGCCATTAAGAATATGGCAGATCATGTGATCAAATTAAGAGATGGTGTCGTCCGTCATAACGATCACAACGATAACAAGATCACAGCCTTCGAGCTGGAATGGTAGGGGGTGATCCTGTGAAGAATCCACTGATCAGAAGAGTCCCCAGAGAGTTGCTTTCTGAGTGGCATAAGTATCTGGTGATCATTATCTTTATGGTGATCATGATCGGCGTTATTTCCGGCATGTATGTAGGCCATGACAGCATGCTTTATTCTGTGGAGCAGGGAAGAACAGAGCTGAACCTGGAAGACGGAAGCTTTGAATTGAAAAAGAAAGCATCCGAAAAGTTTCTCGAAGATCTTGCCACCGGAGAAAAAGCCGATGTGCGGACCTATCTTATTGATAAAGGAAACAAAGAAGCGGACAGAGAAGTAGCGGATGCCATTGATGAAGAATTGACCGATCTGGTGAGCAAACAGATCGAAGAAGAAGTAAGAAACACCTGTGTTTCCTACGGAATAACCGATGAGGATCTCATCAGGGAACAGATCGACGGGGCCCTTGAGGAACATCTGGAGGAAGCTCTGAAAACCGCAAGAGAATCCGAGGAATTTAAAGAACAGGAACAGAAGGCCTATGAGGAGGCACATGACAAAGTTGCGGAAACGGTAGAGGAAGAGTGGGATAAGACGGCAAAGCGGTATCATTTAAATGATGCAGATTTTGTACCGTCAAAAGTAAGGATCTATGAGCATTTCTACCGGGAAGAGGCGGAAGATCTTGATAACGATGGGCAAAAGGATGCGCTGGTCCGCCTTTTTCTAAGTGACAGCCCCATCGATCAGGCTTCCTTTCATGAGGGGCGCATGCCGGAAAATGACCGGGAGATCGCCATCGACCGTATGCATGCGGACAACGTCGGGATCGTGATCGGAGATGTGATCACTGTTGGGAAAGAGCAGTTTAAGGTAGTTGGGCTCTTATCCTATGTAAATTACCTGACGCTCCATGCTTTCAATACGGACCTGATGTTTGATGCCTTTGGCTTTGATGTGGCCATGGTAACCCCGGAAGGCTTTGACAGACTATCTTCCCGGATCCATTACAGCTATGCCTGGAAATATGAGAAGGCGCCTGCGGATAAGATCGAAACCGCGGATCTTTCGGAGAACTTTTTAAAAGCTCTGATCACGCAGAGTGTGGTCTATGAAAATGAGATCGAGGATTATCTGCCGGAATATTTGCGGCAGGCTACCAATTTTGCGCCTTCGGATATTGAGGGGGATTCCACCGGAACCAGTATCCTTTGTTATATCCTGATCGGTGTCATCGCCTTTATTTTTGCTATCATCATCAGCAATACCATCGATAAGGAAGCTTCCGTCATCGGAACCCTTCGGGCATCGGGATACAGCAAGAAGGAACTGATCGTTCATTATATGTCCATGCCGGTCCTGGTAACGATCATCGGAGCGATCATAGGAAATGTCCTTGGATATACAGCATTTCGTTCGATAGCGGTGGATCTGTATTATGAGAGTTATTCGCTGCCAGCCTGCCAGCTGGTATGGAGCAATACGGCCCTGATCAAGACCACCGTGATCCCGCTGTTATTAATGTTCTTCATTAATCTGTGGGTGATCGTAAATAAACTGCGGTTAAGCCCCTTACGTTTCCTCCGGCACGATCTTACCAGATCCCGCAGGAGCGTAGCCAGAAGGCTGCCCAGATGGTCCTTTTTAAAGCGCTTCAGACTTCGGATCCTGTTTCAGAATATTCCTAATTATCTGATCCTGATCTTTGGAGTCATTTTCATCGAAGTGATGATGTGTTTTGCCTTCGGTCTTCCGGATTCCCTGGATCATTACGCTAAGAAGGCGCCGGAGATGATGTTTGCTCCCTATCAGTACCTCTTAATGGATTATGAGGACGAAGACGGTAAGTACATCGTTACGAAGGAAGCAAGTGCCGAGAAATTCAGTATGACAAATCTGCTCTATTCCAAAAAACGTTCATCTTTCCGAACCGGAATGGGTAGTGGAGGAGATGAAAGCGTCAGCGTTTACGGTATCGTCGAGGACAGCGCTTATATTTCTCTTAATGGCGGCGGCACAGCGGATAGCGTCTATATATCCAGTGCTTTTGCCAAGAAATTTGATCTGAAAGAGCAGGACACCATTACGTTAAAGGAAGAATATGAGGACTGCTCCTACGACTTTACAGTTGCGGGAATCGTAGATTATGACGGCGGCATCGCTCTTTTCCTTGGCAATGATTCCTTTGTTTCTCTGTTTGATAAGGAAACGGATTCCTATTCCGGATATTTCTCCGAAAAGGAGATCACGGATATTCCGGAAAAAGAGATCGCCACGGTGATCACCAAGGAGGATATCCTGAAAGTTACCAATCAGTTAAATCACTCCATCGGGGGAATCGTCAGTATCTTCCGGTATGCACTGATCCTGCTGACGGCAGCACTGATCTACCTCCTTGCCAAGATCATCATCGAGCGAAATGAACACTCCATTTCCATGGTAAAGATCCTGGGATTTTTAAACGGAGAGATCAGCTCACTATATATCATCCCCACAGCCATCGTTGTATTTATCTTTACGGTGATCAGTTTCTTTGTGGGATATTATGTGATGCTGTGGATCTTTAAGATCTTTATGATGCAGATGGACGGGTACTTTGCATTTTACATGCTGCCTTCTTCCACGATCCTGTCGGTTATATATGTACTGATCGGATACGGTATCGTTTCGGTGATCGATATCTTCCGTATACGGCGGATACCGCTGGATGTGGCACTCAAAAACATGGAATAGTATTCCCGGGCGCCGGGTTTGGTCCCTTGGGGTGGGCGGTTTGGTCCCTTGGGGCGGGCGGTTTGGTCCCTTGGGGACGGGGTTAATGGCTCATTTCTCGAATAAGAAGAAAAAGCTCCTGCGACCGTACAGATTCATAAGCCAACTTTTTGATCCCGTCGGTCCTTATCGAGGTGTTTTCGAGATTAGGACCGCTACGAGGATCTATTTAGCGCAAGCGTGTTGGCGATGAACTGTATAGTCACAGGAGCTTTCTATATTCTTTTCTAAAATGAGCCATTAACCCCGTCCCCAAGGGACCAAACCGCCGCCCCAAGGGACCACCCCCCAGCGCCCCAGGAAGCCAAACCCGCCGCCCCAAGATTTTTTTTGATCATTCTGCTAAAATAACAGAAGAATCTATTATTTTACGGAAAGCGAAAAAATGAAGAATATACCTGAGATCATCCCCCTTCCCAAAGAGATCTGGAAGGGAACTACCATACCCCTGGAGACGATCAGTGACAGTTACTACGATTTTTCCATCGATCCATTGGATCAGGAAGGCTGCAATATCCGTCTTACAAAAAAGAAGGCGGAGAAAACCATTGTGCATACGCCGGAAGAATATGATTATCCGGATTCTCTCTATCAGGACCATTGGGAAGATGCACAGGCCTTCGGCGTTGCCGGAGAAAACGGAGAGCTCCTAGCCTGTATCGAAGTCTGTCCCGAAGAATGGTCCAATCGCCTTTTGGTGACGGAGCTGTGGATCACGAAGGACCTTCGGGGAATCGGCCTTGGTAAAAAGCTTATGGATAAAGCAAAAGAAGTCGCCATGGAGCAAAAGCGCCGGGCGATCATGTTGGAAACCCAGTCCTGCAATACCAATGCTATCGGTTTTTATCTGCATGAAGGCTTTGAACTGATCGGATTTGATACCTGCTGCTATACCAATGCGGATATCGAAAGGCGGGAAGTGCGGATCAACCTGGGCTATTTCTTTCACAGAGAACCGAGGCGGACATGATCGCAACCTACCATCTGCCGGGGCTGTTTGAATTTTATGAGCTTTACAAAGTATTTCTGCCTCTTTTTAAGCAGCACAGGGAATACTTTTATGACTGGTGCACCATCGGGTCCATCTACGGGGCACCGGGAGATTGTATCTGGGGCGGCGGCCGTGTGGGATTTGGAGACGCAGATCCCCGGAAAGTGAAAGCGCTGATGGAGGAATACGGCATCAGCGCGCGGCTGACCTTCAGTAACAGCCTCCTAAGTGAAGACCATCTTTCCGACCGGAAATGCAATGAGCTGTGCAAACTGTTTGAAAAAGGGAAATCGGCGAAAAACGGCGTGATCCTGCATTCCGACCTGCTTCTTTCCTATCTGAGAGAACACTATCCCGGTTTTTATTTTGTTTCCTCAACGACGAAGGTGTTAACCTCCTTTGCAGATCTTAACAGGGAGCTGGAGAGAGAGGATTTTTCCTTTGTGGTTCCGGATTTTCGGTTAAATAAAGCCTTTGATCAGCTGCAGATGCTGCCGGATCCATTAAAAAACAAGACAGAGTTTTTGTGCAACGAATGCTGCTTTTTTGACTGCTACGACCGGAAAAACTGTTATGAGAACGTAAGCCGTAAATGTCTGGGCGAGGAGGTAGAAGATCATATCTGCGTATCTCCTTATGCCAAACGGGGCTATCGGTTTTCCGATGCGATGGAAAATCCCGGATTTATAGGGATTCGGGATATTCAGAATAAATATCTGCCGGAGGGCTTTTCCCAGTTCAAGATCGAGGGCAGAAGCCTCGGAAGCGCCGTGATCCTGGAATTTTTGCTGTATTATATGACCAAACCCGCCTATCAGTTAAAGGTTCGGGAGGAGATCTATTTAGACAGCAGCCTGGATCTGTTCTGATACGGAGGTTCATTATGGAAAACAAAGAAAAGTTCTGGAAACGATTTTATCAGGCAATGATCGTGATCCTGGCGGTTGCGATCATTGTGGTGATCGTCTGCGCGGCAAAGGTTAAAAACGCCCAGGAAACCCCGGAGACATCCCAAAGCAGTACACCCAAAGAGGAAAAGCTGTTTGCAGGCTTTGCCAAACCGGAAGAGGTGGTGACGGTCAATACCCAGATCATCGAAGACGGCCTCAGGGAAATGGGGACGCTGATCACCGAGGAATACTATTTTACCCAGGTGGAGGAGTATTCCAGTACAACAAAGATATGGATCCTGGATTCCACTTCAAAGTTCACCTACAGCTATGACGGTACGGTGTCGGCGGGCATTGATTGTAACGCCATTACAGTGGATCGGGATGATGAAAATGGGAAGATCACCGTTCATGTACCGAAAGCCCGGATCCTGAACGTAAACATCGATCATAACAGCTTTAAGATCTACGAAGAAAAGAACGGACTCTGGAACAAGATCGATATGACCAAATACAATGATTCCCTGGTGCAGTTCGAGGAAGCGGCGAAAACCAAGGCGCTGGAAAAGGGAATCCTTAACAAGGCCGATGAGGGAGCCGATAAGATGCTGGCATCCTTTATCGGCGCCATCATCGATACCGAAGAATACACGGTGGAATTTGTGAAGGAATAGGAGGAGACTCATGAAGATCGAGAAGAAAATAGCTGCGATCCTGCTCGTCGTACTTTGCTGTCTGGTTTCCGTCCTGATCCTCAGGCCGGTTACCACAAGCCCCGAGCATCACAAGCAGACACTGGAACAGATCGATCAGGAGATCGATAATGTGCTAAAGTTAGCTGGCGGTGCCACAGCGGTTTCCGCTGCAGTATCCCTTCTTCCGGGAGATGCCTGCACACCCATTTCGGAGCAGTTTGCGGAACTGGGCAAATATTTTATTGTGATCCTGAGTGCACTGTATTTTGAGAAGTATTTTGTAACTCTGGCCGGCCACATTTCCTTTGCCTTTTTGATCCCGGCAGCCTGTGCATTGTTTGCTTTCGGCACCTTTTTCCTGAAAGGGAAGATACGGGAACTGTCCGTGAAACTGATGGTCTGCGCCATTGCCATCTATTTCATGATCCCTGTCAGCGTGCAGTGCTCTGCTATGATCTGCGAGAGTTATCAGGAAAGCATGGACCAGACCCTGGAGGATGCAGGAGCGATCAGCATCATGGATGAGGATGAAGAAGGAATCAACCGGTTCCTTTCCTGGATTGAAGATGCAACGGCTACCGTAACGGATTACGTAACGGGACTGCTCAGTCGTTTCCTGGAAGCCATTGCGGTTATGATCGTTACTTCCTGTGTGATCCCCATTGTGGTCCTTCTGTTTTTTGTCTGGCTGATCAAGCTCCTGTTTCAGGTGGAGCTGATACCGCCCGGATTTTTTCACAGGCCCCACCATGTCTGAAGACAGAGGGCTTTGAAAGGAGAAAATATGAACTACGTGTACGAAATGCCCGAAGCAATGCTGAAAGAATGTGAAAAGAAAGGATCTGTGGAGCGGTTTGACTATGATACCTTCTCCTATGACGAAGGGGACAACAAGCCTCTGCGCAAGGGTGCCTGGGTATATCTTCCTTACGGATACGATGCCGGAAAGAAATACGATATCCTCTACCTGTTGCACGGCGGCGGAGTCACCGAGGACTGGTGGTTTAAGATGTTCCCGGATACTGTAACCATTCTGGACAATCTGTGTGCAAACGGCCTGTGCGATCCCTGTATCATCGTAACTCCCACCTATTACCGGAACGGAGATGTACATGAGGATGCGGAGTATGTTACGGAGCATTTCCACATGGAACTGCGTAAGGATCTGATCCCGGCAGTCGAGAAGCATTACAGCACCTATGCGGCAGGGGATGTTTCGGAAGAAAAACTGATCGCTA
>JAEEGL014660495.1_pt1 | contig 17726 bp, 14 predicted proteins | sample 9134231 | NCBI WGS metagenome assembly JAEEGL01 (sample SAMN16246548, study PRJNA631951) | gut metagenome | biome: gut microbiome; feature: rumen; material: fiber-attached | host: Bos | place: Iran: Karaj | collected 2018-10 | reverse complement strand
GGTTGCGTTTGCGGCCCAGCCGGAAGAAAAAACGCCCATCGTGCTGATCCCGGGCTTTGGCCAAAGCGAAACGAAAGTCTATGACGGCGACGAATATCTCGGTATGATCAACGCGTTTGAGCTGCCGGGTCTTTCGGTGGAAAACATTTTGAAAGCGGTCCTCGCCCCGGGCGTTGCCAGCATTCTCACGCGCTCCGACGCGAATCTTTCCAAAGCGGTCAAGGGCTTTATGGACGAACTGTTCAAGGCGTTTAAAACGAACCCCGACGGCACGCCGGTCTATACCAAGATCGTCACGCCCTACGACGCGGCCTACAGCTTTTTGCCGCCCGAAAAGCAGCAGGAGGTGCAGCACCATATCGCCATCCACGGACTGGACGATTACAACGACGTCCGCTACTACTATTCCTACGATTCCTTCGGCTCGATCAAACAGGTAGCGGCAGGCCTGCACCGCTATATCGAAGACGTGGTGCTCGCGCAAACCGGCGCAAACAAGGTGATTCTTGTGCCCGTTTCCCAGGGTGGAACGGTGTTGACCGAATACCTCGCGGACTTTCCGGACGATGTGAAATATATCAAAAAGATCATCTCCGTCATCCCGGCGTTTGACGGCGCGCAGATTCTCGGCGACGTGATGACCGACAATGTGACGATCTATGACGTCAACTACGACCACGAGACCGTTTTGCCGGCGCTGCTGCCGGGCGATCTCGGCTATCAGGTTTCGCTGGCGCTGCGGGTGGCGCTGCCCGCACGCGTCGTTGAAAAGGTTTTGCGCGAAGCGCTCGAGGAGGTGCGCCAGATTCTGGTGGTCAACTCGTCGATGATGTGGGCGCTGTGCCCGGCGGCGGACTATGCCGCGGTCAAGGACAAATATCTGTCCGGCGAAGAACACGCGGTGGTGCGTGCGGAGTGCGACGCCTATGACGCGGCGCGCAAAGCGTTGCCTGCAACGCTGAACCGGCTCAAGGACAGCGGCGTCAACGTACACATCGTGTCGTGCTACGGCGTGGGCAACATCATGCCCGTTTTGTTCGGCTCCGGCAATATCAATTCCGACGAGCTGCTCACCCCGGCGTCGTCCGGCCTGGGCGCCACATTTGCCAACATCGGCGAAACGCTCGGCGACGGCTACACCGCCAAGGGCACCGTTTGCAGCGACCCCAGCCACAACCATCTGTCGCCCGACGGCATGATCGACGCGAGCACCTGTGCGCTGCCGGAAAACACCTGGTTCTTTTCGAACATCGGCCACACCTACGTCAACACGCGCGAAGACATCAAGGACTTTGCGGCGAAGCTGATTTTGGAGGACGTTGCGGATATCTATTCCCTCCCCGGCTACACGCAGTTCAACGATCCGTATGAACGGGCGGCAAAGTCTTACGAAAACGACAACGGCGTCTATTACTACGACGAACACAACCACTATCTGTTTGCCGATCTGAAACCGCAAACGCAGGAGGCGTCGCCGTTCTGGAAAGGACTTGCCGGTGTGGTCAACCGCTTCTACCGTGTGCTGGAAACGATCCAGACAAAGCTGCATCTTGACAAACTGCGCCCGTTTGCATAAGATAGCATAACACCACCCGAGGAGGTACACCCTATGAAAGTTTTACTCGTCAACGGCTCGCCCCGCAAAAACGGCAACACCGCCCTCGCCCTGCGGGAGATGGAGCAGGTCTTCGCCGCCGAAGGGATCGAGACCGTCACGATGCAGATCGGCGCCGAAGCCATCCGCGGCTGCGTTGCGTGCGGCGGCTGCAGCAAAAAAGGACAGTGCGTGTTTGACGACAGTGTAAACGAAGCGGCGGCGATTTTCAAAGAGGCGGACGGGCTTGTGCTCGCGTCGCCGGTCTATTACGCCGGCCCCAACGCCACGCTGACAGCCTTTGCCGACCGGCTGTTTTTCTCCACACCGTTTGACAAAACGATGAAGGTCGGCGCGGCGGTGGTCTGTGCGCGCCGCGGCGGTACGTCCACGAGCTTTGACCGGCTCAACAAGTATTTCACAATCAGCGGCATGCCCGTGGCGTCGAGCCAGTATTGGAACAGCGTCCACGGCCGCGAAAAAGGCGAAGCCGCCGAAGACGCCGAAGGGCTGCAAACGATGCGCACCCTTGCGCGCAATATGGCGTTTTTGATGAAGAGCATCGCGCTGGGCAAAGAGGCGTTCGGTTTGCCGGAAAAGGAAACACACGCCTGGACGCATTTTATACGGTAAAAAAAGGACCGCCGCTTCCAACGGAGCGGCGGTTTTGATTTGCGGTTGCAACGATCGTGTGCGGCGGGTGCGGGCTCGGCCTCATCCGTCAGCGATCAATGAACTGTGCGTTCAAACCTCACCCGTCACGCGCATGGAACTCGATCGCCTAACCGCAAATCGTGTGGGCGCGTGCCACCTGTCTCGCCTGCCGGCTCGGTCGGCGCTTCAAAAGGCTGCGCCTTTTGAGGTCTCCACCGGAGACCCGCGCCCCGCCTTCGGGGAAGGCAAGGAAATGTCAGCTAATCGCTAACTGCTGACCGCTAAATGCTGTTGACTGACGACTGTTGACTGTCGACTGTCGCATGATCAAAAGATCATGCGACCTTTCACCATCACATGGCGCAAATTCAGGCTGTCGTCGACGAAAATCAGGTCGGCATATTTGCCCGTTTCAATGCTGCCGGTGTCACTGTCCGCGCCGATCACACGCGCCGGACCCAGCGTGCACGCCGCCAGCGCGTCGGCAAACGGGATGCCGAACGAGAGCAGGTTTTTGAATTCGTCGAACAGATTGGTCGTGCTTCCGGCGATTGTGCCGTCGCCCAGAAACGCGCGCCCGTTTTTCACAATCACCTGCTGGCGACCGAGACTGTAACAGTCTCCGTCCGGGCAGTCGGCACACGGCAATGAATCGCTGATCGCCACGCAACGGTTCGACCCGAGCACTTTGAACGCCAGTCGCACCGCAGCGGGCGAAAGATGGAACCCGTCGCAGATCAGCTCTGCGGTAACTCTGCCGTCTTCCAGAATCGCGCCGACCGCGCCGGGCGCCCGGTGAGAGAACGGCGACATCGCATTGAACAGATGCGTCGCATGGGAGAAGCCGCCGCCCAGCGCCGCTTTGGTCTGTTCATAGGTTGCGTTTGTGTGCGCCACGGAGCAGACGATCTCTCCCTGCAGCGCCTTTGCCAGCGGCAGCGCGCCGTCAACTTCGGGCGCCATGTCGAGCAGACAGATTTTGGAGATCGCATGCAGTGCACGTAATTCGCTTTCGTCCGCCGGGCGCAGAAACGCCGGATTCTGTGCACCGCATTTCTCTTTGGAGACATACGGTCCCTCCATGTTGATCCCCTGAATATACGCGCCGCGCTCATTCCCTTTCACGCGCTCAATGGCGGCAAATACCGCCCTGAGATCGTCCTGCGGCAGCGTCATTGTGGTCGGACACCACGATGTGACACCATGCTTCGCGTAGTACGTCGATAATGTTTGCAGCGCATCCTCTGTTTTGTCGCAGGCGTCCGCACCCGCACCGCCGTGGGTATGGATATCGATGAATCCCGGCAGGCAGAGCAGACCGTCGTCCTCCCCTGCCGCAGCCGACGGCGCAGCAAGGGCGGAGATACGTTCACCTTCGGTAACAATTGTCCCGCGCACCGTCTCAAAGACAGCGTTGATATAGCGCACATGATGAATCATGGCGGCACCCTCCTTGAAAAAATAATTGTTTTTTTTAGCAAAAAGTATTGACTTTTTTGGGGAAATGGGATAATATATTCAAGCTGTATGTGATCCATTAGCTCAGCCGGCAGAGCACTTGACTTTTAATCAAGGTGTCCGGAGTTCGAATCTCCGATGGATCACCATAGCCGGGGCATAGGCTCGCCTGTGCCCCGCGTTTTCTCAAGTATAGCACAAAGCGGGAAATTTTTCCATTGTTTCAAAAAGAATTTTCAAATAACTCTTGACGAAACCCATTTTTTGTGCTAATATACTTCTTGCATGCGGATGTGGCGGAATTGGCAGACGCGCTAGATTCAGGTTCTAGTGGTAGCAATACTGTGTGGGTTCAAGTCCCGTCATCCGCACCAAGGTGCTCACAGCTTCGGCTGTGAGCATTCTTTTTTTGCCCGCCCTGCCCCACTTGATTCTTTTGCGCATTTCCTGTATCATAGTAAAAAAGATATGTGGAGGTGCAAGCATGGAGCAACGAACGCTGCGTGCGGTATCATCAAAGCAGGCGCGCGCATTTGCCAAAGTGGTGCTGGAACGCGAATGGGCCTGTCAGGTCAAGGACATCCGCTTTCTCGGCGGCGGTTCGTTCGGGTTTGTGTATGCCGCGGTGATTGACAGGGCGCCCTGGACGGTTGTGATGAAAGGATTTCGCTGTGCCGGGCTTTGTGCGCGGGAGGCAAGCGAGCTGCGGCTGCTGTGCCAAACCAGTACCGTCAAGGTGCCGAACGTCTATTTTACCGCAGACGAAACGCCGGAAATCCCGATCGACTTTCTGTGTATGGAAAAAGTGGACGGCACAAACTGCTTTACGGACTTTTCCAAGCTGCTTTGCCCACGCCGCGAAAAGCAACGGTTTGCGGACGAGGTTACAACCGCGCTGCACCGTTGGCACACACAGACCAACGACAAATTCGGCCTGATCGGCAACGCGGTCTATGATTCCTGGCTCGATTTTTACCGCCCCTTTGCCGCGGAGATTCTGGACGAGGCGCGGCGTATGCACAGTTCCGGGCGGCTCGAAAGCCGGGCGATGCGTGCCATGGAGCGCGGCTGGGCAAATTTCGACAAAATCTTTGCCGAGCCGGTGACGCAGGCCTGTCTGATTCACGGCGATCTGAACGTGATGAACATCATGACCGACAAAAAGCTGCATCTGACCGCCATCATCGACCCGCTGGAAAGCAAGTGGGCCGATCCGGAATACGAGCTGTTTCAGCTGCGCAATCTGACCGGCAACTGCTTCAAGCTGTATGAGACCTATAAACGCAAGTACCCGGTTTCCGAAGCCTGCGACATCAAAACGGCGTTTTACGCCCTGTATCATGAAGTCTACACCTATATTCTCACCGGCAGCCGGATCCACTGGTATTTGCCGCAAATGGTCCGCCGGTTCAATCAAGACCTGCGCCGGGCAGGATGGTGAAAAAGAGTCAAACCTGTTCCCTCTTGATTCTTCCGCGCATTTATTGTATAATACTGTCAACAACCCCGGATGGAGGAGAAACCAATGAAACGAATCACTGCTTTGCTGCTGAGCTGCCTGCTGCTGTTTTCGCTGGCAGACTGCCGCGCACGAAGTACAAGGTCTGCACCGGAAAACTCCTGATGACGCTGGAGCTGCTGCCGGACAAAGCCGTGGATCTCGCTTATAAAGCGATTGTCAGATAACCCGCGAGATCGCTGATTGTGTGCCGAAGTGATGATCCGCGCCGTTTGAGACTGCGTCTCTTGCGGCAACGGCTTCGACCCACAAAACCGGTTGGTCGTCATTTATTAGAAAGCACGCCGCCGCGGTGACCGAACCGGTCTGCCGCAGCGGCGTTTCTTTTTCAATTCAAACAGTTGTGCCGCCCTTTATCAGGTGCGCCAAGGGTTTTGTTCGCAGGTTGGCTGCGCCCGGGTTACGGGCGGATGATGGACTTCACAACCGCCGCCGCACCGAGCAGCGCGCATACGGCGCCAATCACGATCATGATGGTGGCGTTGCCGGTGAGATTGCCCTCCGCAATATTTGTGGGGTCCGACGACTGATACAGAACCTCAACCTCGCCGCCCTTCTGCATGGAGCTGTCGTAGCTCGGATACTGGACGTTTTCATACTTCTGACCGTCAACCTCATAATCGATGTAAACCGTATAGCTATACTGGTCGAAGCCATCCTCGTCGGTGCCGGTCCATTCGCGCTCAATGCCCACGATCACGCCCGTGGTCGAGGCGTCGTAATCTTTCTTGCTGTTGAGCCTGTTGACGCCCATCACGATCACGAATATGCCCGCGACGACGAAAACGACGGCGAAAATGATACTAAAGAGTTTACGCATAGTTTACCTCCGCAACAATGATAATAGAATGATTTTTGATGCCATGCATATTGAACAAAAGATCTGCGCAAATAATCTGGATTGTTGAGACCCCCTTTTCAGCTGATTCAGCGCATATCACGCCTTTATTATAGCACATTGCTGCGCATCTGTCATGTATCTGAGAAATATTTTTTCTTTTTCGGACGAAAACAGGCGCACGATACCGATCGGCACATGACAAACGGCGCTGCCTGTTCTTGCGTTTCCGGAGCATATAAGTGAAGTTTGAACGCATACAAATAATAAAAAAATACGTTCCTTATTTGGAATATAGCAAAATATTTTAAAATCTGTCTTTTTATAGGTCTATAGACGAAGTTTTCGGATACTTAAAAAAATAGAAAAAAGCTTGAGATACAACAGAAAGTATGTTAAAATAAAGTGAACACAAAATGTTCAACTATTCCAACTCCTTAAGGAAACACAAAACGCCGTACGGAGTGTCGTCTTCGCTCTTGAGAACGCTATTCCAACCCCTTAAGGAAACACAAAACAAAAACAGCCTAGCGGTTCGCATGAATCACTCGGTTGTTTTTTCGTTGTCTGATCTTGGGCAGCGTCTTTCTTTTTTCGGCATACGAATCGGTTCGGCGATCAGTTTTCTCTTGATTCTTCCGCATGATTATTGTATAATAATTGCAACAACTCAGGATGAAGGAGCGATTTTATGAAACGGATCACTGCCCTGCTGCTCACCTGCCTGCTGCTTTTGTCTCTGACAACGCTCGGGCTTTCGCCGGTCACCCTTGCTGCGGACGCCGGCACACGTTTGCAATTCCACGAAAACGGCGAATTTACCGTTCTGCACATGACAGACTGGCACTGCGACTATCCGCTGCCGGCAGTCCATAAACAACTGGTGCTGGAATCCATCGCCGAAGCGCAGCCTGACCTTGTGGTGCTGGGCGGCGACCTGTCCGAAGCGGCCAACGAGGATCAGCCCGCTGCCATCCGGGAGATCTGTGAGCTTTTTGTTCAGCTGAAGCTCCCCTTCCTGATCACCTTCGGTAACCATGATTATATGCACGGCTACACGATCGACGAAATGTTCGCGTTCTATCGGCAGTACGGCGGCGCATATTTTATCGGTACGGACGAGGACCCCGCCCTGTTCGGCTGCGGCACCTGCAGTCTTCCGGTGTATGCCCATGACGGCAGCCGTGTCGCCTATCACATGTACTTTTTCGATTCCGGCGACCGGGTTGGAGATCAGGGCTATGATTCGGTGCACGAAGACCAGATCCGGTGGTATCAGACAAAGGCACAAGCGCTCAAAGAAGCAAACGGCGGAGACTATGTACCGTCCGTGGTGTTCCAGCACATCATTGTGCAGGAGATCTATGACAAGCTGTTCCCCGTTGCCTCAAAACTCGATTTCATCGGTCTTCGGGAATACGACGGCATCACCTATCAGCTCAAAGCCATTCCGAACCTTGCCAATATCAAGGACGGCTATATTTTTGAAAAGCCCTGCCCGGGCTACTACAACTTCGGTCAGCTTGACGCCATGAGCGCCAACGGCGATGTGCGCGCCATCTTCTGCGGTCACGACCATTACAACAGCTTCACGGTGGAGATCGACGGCATAGATATCGTCAACACACCCAGCATCAAGCCGCATATCCTGCTCAGGAAAATCAACTGGGGTCCGCGCATCATTACGCTGCACGAGAACGGCGACTATGAAAGCCGGGTGCTGCGCGCCGTCGATCTGGCAGAAAACGAAGGATCCCGGCTCGTGGAGGTCGGCGCAGTTTCCCGGTTAGAGCTCTTCATCGTCAAGCTTTGGACGGTCTTTGCGGACTGTTCGCTGCTGTTTTGGAAAACAGCAGCCAAACTCGCGTACCGGTTCTGATTGCCGGGTCTCACAAACGGTTTTGAAAAGGACCGGCAGCGACAACGGTCAGATGGGTATGATGGCGAAAACGACTACAGCGGCACACTGACCGCCGACCAGATCACGGCACTTGCCGGCAAAACGCTGACCTGCAAGCACAGCTACAGCGATCAAAGCTGGACAGCGGTGGACGGCAGCCGGCATATGCGCGTGTGCGTTCTTTGCGGCGGTGCACCGGAATATGAAGACCACGACGTCATCGTTAAGGGCAATGGCGATGCAACCTGCACCGATGAAGGCTACACCGGCGACGAGTTCTGCTCTGTTTGCGGCGAAAGACTGTCTGAAGGCTCCATCCTCCCGCCGAAGGGTCACACCACCGCAATCGTCGGCGCGAAAGAAGCCACTGCAACCGAAGACAGCTACACCGGCGACGAGGTCTGCACAGTCTGCGGCGAAACGGTCAAACAGGGTGAAGTGATCCCGGCAACCGGCGAACCCGCAGCCGACGAGCCGGACGACAGTGGGGTCTGCCCCTATTGCAGCAAAACGCACGCAAAGCTTTGGGTCAGAATCCTGCACCTGGTGTTGTGGTTCCTGCTGAACGTGCTCAGGATCGTCAAATAATCACCAAAGCGAACTCAGAATTCCAATTGCTGCGCAGCGCCAAAAGGCGCTGCGTTTTGCTTTCGCACGCAGAGACTTGATTCTTTGTGTCATTTATTGTATAATACTGTCAACAACCCCGGATGGAGGAGAAACCAATGAAACGAATCACTGCTTTGCTGCTGAGCTGCCTGCTGCTGTTTTCGCTGGCAGGCTGCGGCGGCGTTTCGCAATCAGAGCTCAAAGAGATGGAAACCAATCCCTTTGTGCCGATTGAAACCGACACCACCCAAGTGGAAACCACCGAGCCGCCGCCGATTAAGGCGCACCTGATGGTGGGCGGCGACATCATGAGCCATATTCCGCAGATGAACGACGCCTACGTGGCATCCACGGGCAAATACGACTATAACCACATGTTCACCGACGCGGCAAAGCAGCTCAAAAAAGCGGACTACGCCGTTGGCAACCTTGAAACTGTGCTCGCCGGCGGACCGAACTATTCGGGCTTTCCGACGTTCAATTCCCCCGACGCGCTCGCCGAAGCGGCGAAAAACGCCGGCTTCGATCTGCTCGGCACCGCCAACAACCACACGCGCGACCAGGGCATCGACGGGATCAACCGCACGCTGGACGTGCTGGATTCTCTGGGTCTGGCGCACGTCGGCACCTACCGCAGTCAGGATGAGCGCGACCGCAACAACGGCATCTACGTGGCAAACATCGGCGGCATCTCCGCGGCGTTTTTGTGCTACACCTACGGACTCAACGGCTTCCAGCTCAAGGACGACCAGCGCTACGCGGTCAATATCTTCAACAAGGATTATTACACCACGCTCAGCGACTTCGACTATGACACCGTGGACGCCGACATGGCAGCCGCACGTGCACTCGGCACCGACGTGATCGCCGTGATGATCCACTGGGGTGTGGAATATCAGAACACGCCGAACGACTACCAGCGCTCGATTGCCGACCATCTGTTCAAGGAGGGCGCAGATATCATCCTCGGCGGACACCCGCACGTTTTGCAGCCGTATGAAACGGTCAAGGTCACCGACAATCAGGGCAAGGAAAAGACCGGATTCGTCATCTATTCCTTCGGCAACTTCATTTCCAACCAGCAGGACGAGCCGTCCACCAAAACAACGATCATCCTCGATCTGGAGCTGACGAAGAACCAGAAGACCGGCAAAACAAAAATCTCCGACATCCGCTACACCCCGTATTATATGCTGCACCGCGACGATCTGCCGGCAGGCTCCCGCCGGATGCTGGTCAACATGCACACCGCCATGTCGGAGTATGAAGCCGGCACGTCGAAATATGTGGGCGCCAATTCCTATCAGCGGATCAAAAACGCCCTCGCCTACTGCCACAAGATCATGGGCGAAGAGGGAGACAAAGCAAGTAAGTGAATTGTGAATGGAGAATGATGGTCACGGGAAAACCCGTGGCCGTCTTTTTGTTTCTGACGCGAGAGCTGCGTGCGTCTCTGCGGCAAGGCAGTAGATTGGATACAGATTTGAGCGATAAGCTGACCGCTGCCGTCCGCTTTCCGGTCGTGGCAAACATGAAAAAGCGGTCGCAGGCTTCCCCTCGACCGCAATTCATCATTCTTAATTATCAAACACCGTTTGCAAAATCACCCGCGCCGTCGTTTGCTGCTGCGCCTCGGGCGTAATCGAAGCGGTTCCGTCCCCTCTTTGCGGTCCGTAAGCGCCGAACTGTGCATGGTTGCCGCCGTCAAGCTCCACCTCGCGCATCGTATCCGGCGACAGCGCAAAGCCCTTTGTGAGCTTCTTCCGGTTCAAAACGCCGTCTTCGCTGCCATAGATATAGACCACCGGGAAAGAAACGCCGGTCAGATCCTTTGCGGTATAGGCGCCGAGCAGGAACAGCCCCGCCGGTGCTTGCGTGTGCTTCGACGCATACTGCGCCGCCATGGCGCCCCCGAGGGAATGCCCGGCGAAAAACCAGCGCGTATACGCATAGTCCTTGCGCACGCGTTCGGCTTTATTAGGGCTGAGCACGGCAAGATTGAGCGGCATCTTCACCAGAAAGCAGTCCACACCCTCTGCGGCAAGCGCCCGCAGCAGCGGCGCATAAGCGGCAGGCTCCACCAGTGCGCCGGGATAAAAGATCAACGCGTCGTCTTCCCCTGCGCCGTCAAACAGCCAGCCCGTTTTCACCGCACTGACCGCCACGGTGTCGTCCGACAAGAGCAGCGTTTTTGGGTTCTGTGCTTTGTAGCCGAACAGCAGCGTCAGACAGGCAGTGACCGCCAGTACCAGAGAAAGCGGTCGTTTGAAACAATTCAACATGAAAACCCTTCTTTTAAATGATACTTACAGCAGATCGCCGGTTCTCAGCTTGCGCAGCCAGTCGAGAATCGTGGTATAGATGGCGCGCAGCTTATCCTGAAACAGCGCCAGCCGCTGCTGCACGGTGCCCAGCGTTTCCACCGCGCCGAAGGAATACAGCGACGCTTTGTCCACTTCGCCGTTCACAAAGTTGCTGACGTAATCCGCAAACGCCGTGCGCGTGAACGCGCCGCCGTCGGTGCGCAGCACGGCGCCGAATTTTTCGCAAAGCGTGTCGTAGCTGTCGTTTTCAAAGTCGACCTTTTCAATCGACGAGGAACCGTAAAGGAACCACGGCGACCGGTCGGCGCGGTCGCCGGCGCCTTTGTAGGTCCAGGTCGTCCAGCTGAGACCGCGATCATTGAAGATCGAAAGCAGATAGCTGAACGAAGTCAGCCCTCGCGGATAGAATTCACCCATCAAAAACGGGACGTTATACTTCGCCTTGCTGATCTCGTTCGTCTTGCGCAGAATCGTCATGTTCGTCACATCGTACAGATGCTCCTGATACACCACGTTTTCCCAGCCGTAAACCGTTGGTGCAGGCAACGCGTCGGGCGACCAGATGGCTTCCATCGTGATGATATGGCGGCTGTCCACGGCACGAATGGCGCGATACAGCTCGTCGGAAAACGCATAGAACGTCTGACGCAGACTCTTGTCGCTCGTGATATTCGTGCCGAGCGGCTCATTCATCAGATCGTACATGGCAACCGCCGGTTCGTCCTTGTATCGGCTCGCCAGCGTCACCCAGAAGTCCTTGACCACGTCACGGTAGCGCGCGGCTTTTTCCGTGTCGTCAAACAGGCTCATCGACTTTGAGCGACCGCAGTGGTCATAGTCGTTCTGATAGCCGGGCAGCCCGTGCAGGTCAAGGATGAGATACAGCCCGTACTGTTTGCAAAGAGAAACCATGTTGTCCAGCTCATGCCAGTCGATGTCGCCGTTCGCGTCGCGGTACCAGGTGCCGTTATCGTCGCGCTGGAAATTGCGGTACCAGATCGGCAGACGGATCACGTTCATGCCGAGCTCCGCCACGTTCCGGAAGTCCTGCTCGGTGATCCAGTTTTCACGATACAGCTGCATCAGCGCGTGGGTCTTTTCCAAACCGAAGCGCGCCACAAGCGTGTCGAACATCACCTCTTCTCCGGCGGGCGACGTATAGGGACAGAACCAGTCCTCCATAATGCCCCAGCCGCCGAAGTTCGTGCCGCGCAAAAAGACCTGCTCATTCTTCTCGTTGCGGATGCTTTCGCCCTCGGTGTGCAAAAACTGCATATTTGCCGACGGTTCCGTCACGGCGCCAACGAGCGACAGATAACAGCACGCGCACACCAGCGCAAGCAGCACGCAGAGTGCTTTTTTCATCGTATGTTTCATCGGATTGCCTCCTTTGCTTCGTTTCCTTTTCATTATAGTCCGCGACGCCGCAATTGTCCAGTCTCGCCGCAAAAAAAGTCGAACCGCGCCCTGCTGAAATCCGCCGATGTGCATTGCAATCTGCCGCAAAATATGCTATAGTTTTTTTGCAATTCATCATTGCGCCACTCTTTTGAAGGCGGTGACCTTATGCTTTACAAACAGAACCAATCCCCGACATTGTCAGATAAACTTTTCCAAAACCCAACGTCCGAATACCGCGGCACACCCTTCTGGGCGTGGAACGATCTGCTGACCAAAAACGAACTTGAACGGCAGATCGACGTCTTCCGCGACATGGGGCTCGGCGGTTTTCATATGCACGTGCGCACGGGACTCAAAAATCAGTATCTGAGCGACGCGTATATGGCGCTTGTGAAGGACTGCGTGAACAAAGCGAAAGAAAACAACATGCTCGCGTGGCTGTATGACGAGGACCGCTGGCCCTCCGGCGCGGCGGGCGGCATGGTGACGAAGGACCCGCGCTACCGCGCCCGCGCGCTGTATTTTACCAACGACGAAACGGACGCGGCAAACCTTGCAAACGGCGACAGGCTGCTCGCGTGCTATGACGTCTCGCTCGGCACGGACGGCACGCTGCAAAACTACCGTCGGATCGAGCCGGATGAAGCGGTCGACGGCAAAAAATGGTTTGCCCTGCTGAAGATCAGCACGCCGTCGTCGTGGTACAACGGCCAGACCTATGCCGACACGCTCAACAAAGAGGCGATCGAGCAGTTTATCAAGGTGACACACGAGCGATATAAAGCGACCGTCGGCGACGCGTTCGGCGAAACGGTGCCGGCAATCTTTACCGACGAGCCGCAGTTCACGCGCAAGACGACGCTCGACCACAGCGATCCGCAGGACATCGCCTGGGTGCGTCTGCCGTGGACCGACAAAGTCCCCGCCCTTTACAAAGACGCCTACGGCGAAGATCTGCTCGCGTCGCTGCCGGAGCTGTTCTGGGAACTGCCTGACGGCAAAATCAGCGTCGTGCGCTACCACTATCACGATTTCATTGCCGAGCTGTTCGCCCAAAGCTTTGCCGATACGGTCGGCTCCTGGTGCAGACAAAACGGCATCGCCCTCACCGGTCACATGATGGAGGAACCCACCCTGACCAGCCAGAGCGCCGCGCTCGGCGAAGCGATGCGCTCCTACCGTTCCTTCCAGCTGCCCGGCATCGACATGCTGTGCAACAACCACGAATTCACCACCGCCAAGCAGGCGCAGTCCGCCGCGCACCAGTTCGGCTATGAGGGCGTGCTCAGCGAGCTCTACGGTGTGACAAGCTGGGACGCGGATTTCCGGCTGTATAAGCATCAGGGCGACTGGCAGGCGGCGCTGGGCGTCACGGTGCGCGTGCCGCACCTGTCGTGGTATTCTATGCAGGGCGAAGCCAAACGCGACTACCCCGCCTCAATCAGCTATCAGTCGCCGTGGTACAAGCAGTGGCATCTGGTGGAAGACCATTTTGCCCGCGTCAACACCGCCATGACGCGCGGTAAAGCGAAGATCAATCTCGCTGTGATCCACCCCGTGGAGTCGTTCTGGCTGCATTGGGGACCCAACGACAAAACCGCCGTGATCCGCGACGACATGAACGAGCGCTTTCTGAACCTCACAAAGTGGCTGCTGGAGGGCACGATCGATTTCAATTTTGTCAGCGAATCGCTGCTGCCGCAGTTGTGTGAAGCCGGCACAGCGCCGCTCAGGGTCGGCGAAATGCAGTATGACACCGTGCTGGTGCCGGCGTGTGAAACGCTGCGCAGCTCCACGCTTGAACGGCTCGAAGGCTTCCGCAAGGCCGGCGGTCGGCTGATCTTCCTCGGCAATGCGCCGACGCTGGAAAACGCAGTTCCGTCCGCACGCGGCAAAGCCCTGTTTGACCAAAGCGAACAGGTGCCGTTTGCCCGCGCCGCGGTGCTCGACGCGCTCGACGACACGCGTCTGGTTTCCATGCGCAGCAAAAACGGCGAGCTGACAAACGAGTTCCTCTATCAGCTGCGCACCGACACCGACGGCGACTGGCTGTTCATTGCCCACACCAGAGAGCCGGACAACAAAGATCTCCGTTCGCGCAAAGACGTGATTCTGACGCTCAGGGGCGACTGCATCCCGACCGTCTATGACACTGCAACCGGCAAAACCTGTCCCATCGGCGCGGACTATCAAAACGGCACAACCATCATCAAAACAACGCTGCACGGCTATGATTCCCTGCTTTTGAAGCTGACGCCGGGGAGAACTTCCGTCCCCGCCGCCTTCCGGGAACCGGAGTATCACATTGCGCAGGTCATCCCCGCCCCGGCATCGTTCCGTCGCACGGAGCCCAACGTATTGCTGCTCGACATGGCGGCATATGCCGTTGACGGCGGCGACTTCCAAGAGACAGAAGAAATCCTGCGGCTCGACAACAAGGTACGGCGCACGCTCGGTATGCCCGCGCGCGGCGGTCAGGTGGTGCAGCCCTATATCATCGAAAACAAGCCGCCGGTACACACGGTGACGCTGCGGTTTGAGATTGACAGCGAGATCGACGTTGCGGGCGCCTATCTGGCGCTGGAAGACGCCGACGTTTCAGACGTTATGCTCAACGGGGAACCGGTCAAAACCGCCGCAGACGGCAATTTCGTGGACATCGCAATCCAAAAAGTGCCGCTGCCCGTCATCCGCAAGGGCAAGAACGTCCTCACCGTCACACAGCCGTTCGGCGAACGGACAAACACCGAAGCCATGTATCTGCTCGGCGATTTCGGCGTGCGTGTGGTCGGCACGCAAAAGACGATCGTTCCGGAACCGGCGGCGCTGCAGTTCGGCGACCTTGCCGCACAGGGCTATCCGTTCTACGGCGGCGCGATGCAGTATATGTTCGACGCACCGGCGAAAAACGGTCGTCTGACGCTGCGCGCCTCCGACTATCGCGGCGGTCTGCTGAAGGTCAGCTGCGACGGCAAGGACGTCGGCGAAATCATCTATCCGCCGTATACCTTGACGATTGACAATCTGGCGGACGGTATGCACACCGTCACGCTGACCGCGTATCTCCACCGCTACAACACCTTCGGTCCGGTGCACGTTGTCAACGAGCACTGCCCGTGGTACGGTCCGGACTCCTGGCGCACCCGCGACGAGGACTGGAGCTACCAGTATCATCTGCGTCAGACCGGCGTGCTGAAATCGCCCGAACTGCTGGAAGAAAGCTGCTGAGAAACGGCAGATGCAGGCGAACGCGGAAACGCACGGTCTGCTCGTGTACGGTTCACTTTAAACCTGTTTTACAAATAGCAGCACCCGCTCTCAACGGTTGAGAGCGGGTGTTTTGTTTTTCTTGGGTGATGCTTTATTTCAGATGGAGCAGCCGCTTCACGCGGCGCAGCAGCCCCTGCCAGATGCGCAAAACGGGACTGACAGCCAACTGCGCCTTCAGTTGCTCGTTTTCTTTGGTCAGCGTGTTGATTTTTTTCTTCTGCTTTTTGATCGTGTCCGTCTTTTCCTTCAGTTCCTTTTCCATGGACTCCGATGCGTGCGTCAGCTCCTTACGGACCCCGCGATAAAGCTGAAAGGCGTCCTTATAGCGCTCCAGCTTTTCAGCATCGCTCAACGTATCATACGCCTTGATGACGCCGGGGAATTTGCGCGCTTCCATGATCGTATCGTAGGGCACCTTGCCGTCGCCGTAATCGTGGTCGTAGATTGTATCCAGACCGAGCGTATGCAGGAAATCGAGGTAATGGTCAAACCGTTCCTTGTGTCCGCGGTGCACCGAAGAGAAATCCGTCTGTTCAAATACGTTGTAAAGCGTTTGCTGCTCGCCGAGCTGCTCAACCTTCAGATAGGGAATGTTGTGGTACTGTACGAGCTCTAGCACGCGGCGGTCAAACGGGACCGCAACCGACGGCACACCGGCAAGAATGGCGGCAACATTGCCGTGAATGCGCGAGCCGAAGGAGAAGTCCACGTGATCGCGGAAGTAATCGATCCAAGCCGGAATATTCGTGAAGCTGATGGCTTTGCTGACATCGTAGCTTTTTGAGGCGCGCAGCTCCTGTTTGATCGAATCGAGATAGATCATGCGCATGTCGTCAATCTGCTGCTGCACATAGACCATGTTGGGGAACAACGCCATATTGCGCTTTGCGAAATCTACAAACGGACGGTAGTCGTCGAGCTTTTCAAATTCCACCTTGGAGTTGAACGAGATCACCGCGTCTTCGCGCAGAACCGTCGGCTTGATCTCCGGCAGCGTATCGCCGTAGGTAAACATCGAGGGGCAGCCGATCACGGTGAAATCCTTTTCCGGCAAAAAGCCGAGATCCTGCAAAAACTCGCCGGTCAGCTCGCCGCGCACACCGATCATCGGTGATTTTTCCAGCACAGCCGCCACCATTGCCTTTGCCTCTGCGCAGTGCGGATAGATTTTGGAAAAACGCCCGCCGGTGAGCGCACGCTGAATACCGACGCCGATGATACAGCAGGGAATCCGGAGTTTTTTCACAAACCCGGCAATGATCGTCAGCTCGTCGTGGTTGGTCACTTTAAAGGCGTTGGCAAGCGGAATCAGGAAATAGTCATACGTCTCGTTCACAAAGGAAGCGTATGCGTCATCGAGTGTTTGCTTTCGCAGGTCCAGATAGTCGATGGTGGTCTGCGCATCTACAAGCAGCGTGCGCGCTATGCTGTTGGTAAAGATCATATTGCCGATATTGCCGCCGGTATGGTTCTCGATGATAAACTTTGCAGGGTTCATGTCGATCATCGGATCGATTGCGCCGCGCATCAGAATTCTCATGACTGTACCTCCGCACAAATTGCTTTCTTTTATTTTACCACAATGCGAATAAAAAAGCAATCCATAGTTTGCGACAATCGTTGACAGCGTGTGAGATCTCGAAACGTCAAATCGTGCCGCGCAGGGGCAACGTTTTTTTAAACCCAGTGCCCGTAGTGTCGATCATTGATCGACCGGGCGCGGATGGTTTGGCACAACAGCCGATCACTGATCGGCGCTACCATGCGCACTGTGCACAAAAAAAGAAGCCCCTAACGGAGCTTCTTTCTGTTTCAACTGAAATTATTCGTTGATCGCGGTAACAACGCCGGAACCGACGGTACGGCCGCCTTCACGGATAGCGAAACGAAGACCTTCTTCGATTGCGATCTCGGTGATCAGTTCAACGTTCATTTCCACGTTATCACCAGGCATACACATTTCGGTGCCTTCCGGCAGGGTGATGACGCCGGTCACGTCGGTGGTGCGGAAATAGAACTGCGGACGATAGTTGTTGAAGAACGGAGTGTGACGGCCGCCTTCATCCTTGGTCAGAACGTACACCTGACCCTTGAACTTGGTGTGCGGATGGATCGAACCGGGCTTCGCAAGCACCTGGCCGCGTTCGATTTCGTTTCTC
>JAEEGL014401195.1_pt1 | contig 17726 bp, 10 predicted proteins | sample 9134231 | NCBI WGS metagenome assembly JAEEGL01 (sample SAMN16246548, study PRJNA631951) | gut metagenome | biome: gut microbiome; feature: rumen; material: fiber-attached | host: Bos | place: Iran: Karaj | collected 2018-10 | reverse complement strand
TCGTTCATCCAGCTGCGGAAGACAGCGCAGATAGCGCCCCAGAGCTGCTCAATCGGGTCATTCGGGAAATCCTTGCCCGTGCGCTCTTTGATAGCGCTCTTGAAACGGGCCACGAGGAGCTTGAGCTCGTCCACATTGAGGTCCTTATCCAGTTTGACGCCACGAATCTCCTTCACTTCCTCGATGATGGCCTCAAACGGGTCAATCTCGGTTTTGTCGGCGGGTTTCATGCCCAGTACCACGTCGCCGTACATTTGTACGAAACGGCGGTAGCTGTCATATACGAAGTGGGGATTGTTGGTTTTCTTGACCATGCCTTCAGCCACTACATCATTGAGGCCGAGGTTGAGGATAGTATCCATCATACCGGGCATGGAAGCGCGTGCGCCGGAGCGAACGCTGACCAGCAGCGGGTTGGCCGGGTCACCGAACTTGCAGTTCATCAGGGTCTCGATGTGCTTGACAGCTGCCAGTACATCGTCGTTGAGGAGTTCCATGATTTTCTCCTGGCCTACCTCGTAGTACTCGTTGCAAACATCAGTTGTGATGGTGAATCCGGGGGGAACAGGAACACCGACAAGGTTCATCTCTGCGCAGTTAGCGCCTTTACCACCCAGTTCGGCACGCATAGAGGCGTTGCCCTCTGCTTTGCCGTTACCAAAGGTGTAAACTCTTTTCTTGTTTTCCATTTACGTTGGTTTTTTTGACAATGATTATTATTTGTTTGTTTATCAGCAGTTTATTTGTCTGTTTATCAGCAGTTTAAGCGGGCACGAAAACCGTACTCGCATGCTTTGTTGCAGTATAACTGCACCAAATCGGGTGCAAAGTTACTACTTTTTTTTGGAATATGCAAGAAAAAGACGAAAAAAATTTTTTTGAATAGGGAATAGGGAGGAAGGAGCAGATCGTTAAGGGTTAAGGGTTCATGGTTCTTTCCTCGCGGGGCTCGGACGATCGGCAGAGCCGTGCATGGTTAAAGGAGTGAAGGAGAAAAGGATTGGGGGAGATATACTTCTCGAGAAGTGACATACTCCTCCGTCTGCTGCGCAGCCACCTGTCAAGATGTATGATGTATGATGGAAGATGGAAGATGTATGATGGAAGATGGAAGATGTAGGATGTAGGGTGGAAGATGGGGGAGTGGGTTTGGAATTTTTGGGGAAAATCGGGTGGACGGAAAATGGGAGAAAGGCGAAGTGGGGTTCGGTGTGAGAGGGTAAGGAGGGGGTCCGGAAAAAGTACGGAGATGTAAGCAAGCTCTTCTCATTCTATATTTTGTCGGATTCCGTCAAAAGAGTCGGAAGAATTGCGGGGCCGATGATATCGGAATTTTGTGGAAATTCTGTTGTAGGGTAGAGTGTAGTGAGCGTGAGTGGAAAGAGGAGAATAGAGATGTTTCGGAGGGTTTCAAAAATACGTTTCGAAACGTTTCGGTTTTTAGCGAAAGAATGAGCATTTTTCGGGTGGAATTGCAACTTTTGCGAAGTTATGTTCCCTAAAAAGTCGAGAATTTGCGGTTTTTTTGCGAAAAAGTGTATTTTTTTTGAAAAAAAGTTGCAAAAAACTTGCACGGTTCAAAAAAAAGCAGTAACTTTGCGTGATTTTTGTGAAGCAATAATCGATAAAACAGAACATAACGTAACAGAATTGAAAAAGAAGAGCTCTTTCATCAATCAATAACATGGAACATAACGTAGCAGAATTGAAAAAGAACAAGTCGTTCTTCCAGCTGTTCAACCTGAGCGCGGGTTTCTTCGGGGTACAGATTGCGTACGCTCTCCAGAGCGCAAACATCAGTCGTATCTTTGCCACGTTGGGGGCCGATCCTCATCAGTTGTCGTTCTTTTGGGTATTGCCTCCTTTGATGGGCATGCTGGTTCAGCCGCTGATTGGCAAGTATTCGGACAAGACGTGGAACCGCATGGGTCGCAGAAAGCCGTATTTGCTGATAGGTGCTATTATTGCTGTTGCGGTGATGGTGTTCCTGCCCAATGCCGGAGACATCTCGTTTACGCAGGCCGTGTTCCTGGGTTTGAACGCAGCGATGTGGTTCGGTTTGTTCTCGTTGATTTTCCTGGACACCTCTATAAATATAGCGATGCAGCCATTCAAGATGATGGTTGGCGACATGGTGAACGAGGAGCAGAAGGGTACGGCGTATGCTATTCAGTCGGCGTTGTGCAATGCCGGTTCGCTGGTGGGTTATCTGTTCCCGTATTTCTTCTCGTGGATAGGAGTGAAGAACATCGCTCCGGAAGGTGTGATTCCTGATTCGGTGAAGTGGAGTTTCTATGTCGGTGCGCTGATTTTGATTGTGTGCGTGCTGTACACGTTCTTTGCCGTGAAGGAGATGAATCCCGAGGAATACAGGGCTTTCCACGGATTGAAGGAAGAACCGGAGTCCGCTAAGAAAGAGGAGCCTTCGTTTGTCAAACTGCTCATCGATGCTCCTGCTACGTTCTGGACAGTAGGTTTGGTACAGTTCTTCTGCTGGTCGGCGTTCCTGTACATGTGGACGTATTCGAACGGCGCTATTGCCATCCAGAGTTTCGGTTGGGACGCTGTGAGCACGGCTGATTCGGCTTTCCAGAACGCGGGGGACTGGGTTGGCGTATGTTTTGCGGTGCAGGCTGTAGGCTCGCTGTTGTGGGCGATGGTGCTGCCGAAGTTGGAGCATATGACATCGAATAAAGGCGCCTACGCTATTTCTCTGATAGTGGGCGCGATAGGCTTTATCTCGATTATCTTTGTGGAGAACCAGTACATGTTGTGGCTGAGTTATCTGTTGATTGGTGCGGCGTGGGCTGCGATGTTGGCGTTGCCGTTCACGATCCTGACGAACTCGCTGAAAGGTGATAACATGGGTTATTACCTGGGCTTGTTCAACTGTACGATTTGCCTCCCGCAGATTATCGCGGCTTTGTGCGGCGGTTTGATTTTGCGTATGGTAGGCACGCAGTCGGCGATGCTGGTAGTGGCCGGTGTGCTGCTGCTGATTGGCTCGGCCTGCGTAGCGCTGGTGAAAGAAGGTAAGCAGAACTAAACAAAACTAAAATAATAATCACACACAATTATGCAAATGATGAAAACAAAAACTTTGGCTGCGGCGCTTTGTTTTGCTGCGGTCGGTCTTGTTTCCTGCAAGCAGGGTGGAGAGGATATGCTGGTGACCGATTTGAAGATTGCGGACCAGAACATCCCCGGCACTTATGCGAGTCAGGTGGATGACAGTGTGGCCATGAAGATGACAGTTTACGAGTACGTTCTCAATGAGGACGGAACGGGAAACTATCAGTACGTAAAACCTGGAGCAAACGGTTCTATTGAGAACTACACGGAGGATTTTACGTGGAAGCGTGGCGAACTGTCGAAAGACTTGTTGTCTATTCCTATCACACTTTCTCCGACGAACAAAGTGCTGACATGGACCAATGGCTCTATCGTGGATGACGTGACGGTTTGCAGTGAATCGGCCAAAGCGACCAATTACGGAAAAGTGTTGTCGGCTCTGCCGAACACCAAGTGGATTGCGAGCGATTCGACGTGGTTCATTCACATGCTGCAACTGGATTCGATGAGTTATTCCTGGAAGAACCAGCGTGACACGCTTACTCAGTTTGAGATTGACTCGGAGAACCTGTATCTGGCTGCTCATGCCGATGAGATTCGTGCCGCGTTGGGCCTGAAGCCTACCGATCCGGTGGAAGTGAGCGTACTGAAAGACCTGGGTAACGGTACTTTCCAAGTGATTTTCCCGCATTATGTTGGAACGCGCGTAGAGTACGAGTTTCCCGACACGTTGGGCTTGAAGACCGAGTTGCTTACTACGGTTTCGTTCCTGAATGCGGGCGGAAAGAGCACGGGCAACTATGTGTACCAATATGCGGAGTACAAGCTTAATGCAGACAGCACCGAAATCATTCCGGTTAAGAATGAGGTAGTGCTGGAGAGTTACAACTGGTACGTAAGCAAGATTGTCAATGCGAAGAAATTCGATGTAAAAGCAGTGGCACAAGATACAGTAATGCTGTTCCAACTTTCGGCCTTTGACGGTGCGAAGGGTACCATGGATATGAAGGGCATTACGTATAAGAAATATGCTCAGTAAACACACACAACTAAAACACTATTTCAATGAAAAGCCAAATTTTGAATAGAATAACCGTTATTGCGGCAATGGCATTTGTTTCGGTGTTTGCTTATGCGCAGAGCACAGTGACAGGTACCATTATAGACGCAGCCAATGACGAGCCGATTATCGGTGCGAGCGTCTTGGTAATGGGTACTACGTCGGGCACGATTACCGACTTCGACGGTAATTTCACGGTATCGGTACCGGATGACGACGCAGTGCTTCAGATTTCGTATATGGGTTATAAGACTCAGGAGGTGCCGGTGAAAGGTCAGAAAACGATTCGTGTAGTATTGCACGAGGATTCGGAGCTCCTGGACGAAGTGGTGGTAGTAGGTTACGGCGTTGTGAAGAAGAATGACGCAACGGGTGCCGTGACAGCCATCAAGCCCGATGATATGAACAAAGGTTTGCAGACCAATGCCCAGGACATGATCCAGGGAAAGATAGCCGGTGTGAGTGTTACCTCAGACGGTGGCGCACCGGGCGGTGGTGCGAACATCCGTATCCGTGGCGGCTCGTCGCTTTCGGCCTCGAACAACCCGTTGATTATCATCGACGGTTTGGCCATGGATAACAACGGTATCCCGGGAGCCGGTAACCCGTTGGCAATGGTTAACCCGAGTGATATCGAGACTTTCACGGTGTTGAAGGACGCCTCGGCGACTGCCATCTACGGTAGCCGTGCATCGAACGGTGTGATCATCATCACCACGAAGAAAGGTAGTGCCGGTTCGAAGCCGAAGGTCAACTATGAAGGCAACATGAGTGTAGGTACGCTGACTCACCGTCTGGAGACTCTGACGGGTGACGAGATGCGCGCTTATGCTACGGTGTTGGGTCATGGTGCAGACAAGACGCATTTCCTGGGCACAGAGAACACCAACTGGCAGGACCAGATCTATCGCACGGCCATCTCTACCGATCACAACATCTCGTTGACGGGCGGTACGAAGAACATGCCTTATCGTGCTTCGATTGGTTATACGCTGAACAACGGTACTATCAAGACCTCGCAGATGCAGCGTGTGACGGGTGCTATCAGTTTGAATCCGACTTTCCTGGACAAGCACTTGACGTTTAACTTCAACGCCAAGGGTATGTATATCTACAACTTCTACAACGCAAGTGTAGTAGGTGCAGCCCTCTCAATGGATCCGACCATGCCTGTTCGCGGTGGTGCGAAGAGCGTTGACGGCTCGGAACTGGTATCCAATGATGTTATTGACCAGTTCTTCGGAGGTTACTATCAGCCCGTTCGTGCTGCCAACTACAACGACGATACCTGGCAGTATGCTCCTAATGCACAGTCCACGCATAACCCGCTTGCATCGCTGATGCAGCAGAAGAACTATGCCAACTCGGGTGCGTTCATCGGCAACCTGGAAGCAGACTATCAGATTCACGGATTCGAGGACCTGCGTCTGCACGCCAATTTTGGTGCTGACTATTCCTATGGCAAGCAGCGTACAGATAACTCGCCTTATGGTACTGCCAACCACTATTACGGCTGGAAAGGTGTAGAGGAGAAGCACAAATATAACCTCCTCTTTACCGCGTACGCGCAATATTATAAGGACTTCAATGAGAAGCATCACTTCGACATCATGGCCGCATACGAATGGCAGCATTTCTATAATGACTATGTAAATGACGGTCACGGTATCGTTCGTGAGACCAACAACGACCCGGCACTTCGCGGCTCGTTTTATCCTGTATCGCACAACACCGGTGCAACGGAGAGTTACCTGGTTTCGTTCTTCGGTCGTGCCAACTATATCGCCTTGAATCGTTACTTGTTCACAGTGACGGTACGTGCGGATGGTTCGTCGCGTTTTGCCAGAAACCGTCGTTGGGGTGTCTTCCCTTCGGGTTCGTTTGCCTGGAAAATCAAGGAAGAGGCTTTCATGCAGGATGTTAACTGGGTTAACGACTTGAAACTTCGTTTGAGTCACGGTCTTACCGGTCAGCAGGAGCTGGGTCAGGGTGACTATCCGTACATGTCCACTTATACCATCTCCAAGCAGCACGCCTACTATCCCGTGGGTGGAGAGAATGTGCTTCTGGATGACTTTGGCCAGCCTGTAACGGACCTGGACGGCAATCTGTTGTACTACACCTTGCGTCCGAATGCGTTCAATCCTAACCTGACTTGGGAGAAGACCACGACGTATAACGCAGGTCTTGACTTCGGTTTCCTGAACAACCGTGTTTCGGGATCGATTGACTACTACTACCGTAAGACCGACGATTTGCTGAACGTTATTCCTGTGGCTGTAGGTACCAACTTCCGTAACAAAGTAATCAGCAACGTAGGTTCGCTATCCAATCAGGGTGTCGAGTTTACGCTCAATGCCGTGGCAATCGACAAAAACAACTTCAAGTGGGATCTTGGTTTCAACTTTACGTACAACCAGAACAAGATTACCAAGCTGAACACGGGTGAGGACCAGACTCCTATTCCGACCGGCGGTATCTCTTCGGGTACTGGTAATACCATTCAGCGTCATGCTGTAGGCTATCCAGCTTCATCGTTCTATGTGTATCAGACGGCCAAGGCCCAGCGTGCCAACGGCGAGAGCTACTACTACATTGTTGACCGCAATAGCGATGGTGCCATCACCGAGGAAGACCAATACTACTACCACAGCCCTTCAGCTCCTATTACGATGGGCTTCCAGACCAAGTTCCAGTTCTACGGTTTCGACCTGGGCATCTCGCTCCGTTCGAATATCGGCAACTACGTGTATAATGACGTGCTGGCCTCGGGTCTGCAGTGGATTGAACCGGACAAGATCTATCAGAACCAACAGGGTGGATACCACGGCGTATTGCGTCAAGCGTTCAACACCTATTGGGTGAACGGCATGAAGTCGGACGCCATCTACACTGACGAAGCCGGTACGAGCAAGTTCTCGGAGTGGTTCCGTACAGACTATTTCGTAGAGAATGCATCGTTCCTTCGTGTTGACAACATCACGTTGGGTTACTCGTTTGCCAAGTCGAAGATTTCGGGCCGTGCATATGTAACGGTACAGAACCCGTTCGTAATCTCCGGCTACTCGGGCTTGGATCCTGAGGTTTGGGGCGGTATTGACAACAACCTCTATCCGCGCTGTATGACCACCGTTATGGGTATGAGTCTCCAGTTCTAAAGAATAGGGACCTAAATAATTAGTAACATTTAGACAATAGATATTATGAATAAGTTCTTTAAATATTTCTTCTGCGCGGCCGTAGTAGTAGGTTTTACTGCTTGCGTGCAAGATTTGAATACAGAACCTATCGATGAGAACTCCACCACGACGTTCAATCAAAATGCCGTGTTTTCGAAGTGCTACGCTACGCTGGCTTTGACCGGACAGACCGGTCCTGACGGTGACTGCGATATCGATGACTTGGACGAGGGTACGTCTTCGTTCTACCGTATGCACTGGGAGTTGAATGAGTTCCCCACTGACGAAGGCTGGTGGATCTGGAATGACGTAGGTCTGGCCGATATCCGTATCATGAACTGGAACGGTGACAATGCTCTGGTGAAGGGTTTGTATTATCGTTTCAATATCGATATCAAACTGTGCAACCACTTCCTGGCTCATGCCGATGTTTCTACTCCTGAAGGTCAGGCTCAGGCTGCAGAGGTACGTTTCCTGCGTGCGCTCAACTACTGGTACATTCTGGATATGTTCAAGGTGGCTCCTTTCAGCATTGAAGAATCGACCGACTATCCTAAGTTTGTGGAAAGAGCAGAACTGTACGGATGGCTTGTAGATGAACTCGAGGAACTGACCGAGTTGTTGCCCGAACAGCGCTATTCGGTTTATCGTGTGGACCGCTATGCGGCATGGCTGTTGCTGGCACGTACGTATCTGAACGCGAAGGTTTATCTGAACAAATCATGGAATGACGAGGTGGTAAAAGAGGCTGTGAAGAACGCCTATGATGCGGCTTCGCATGCATTGGAAGGCCACTATCAGTTGCTTACCACGCCAACAGACCATACGGGTGAGGGCGGCTGGTACTATAGCGCATACCAGAAACTGTTCATGGGCGACAACCATGCCAATGGTGCTCAGGACGAGGCTTTGCTGCTAATCTATCAGGACGGCGTATATTGCCAGTGCTGGGGTGGTAGCCGCTTCCTCTTGAACACGTTCCGTGATGCGAACATGGTTCCCTCCGGTTCGGATGACTCATGGTCATGCTTCCGCTCGAGTCCTGAGTTGGTGGCTAAGTTTGTGAATCTGGATCATGCTTCTTCCATCAAGGCGCATGAGTATGAGATGCCTGAAATCTTGGGCGACGACCGTGCTATCCTGTGTTCGTACAACAAGTACGTGGCTTCTGTAGATACCCTTCCCGACGGAGAAGAGGAGATCAAGTATGGTGAGAACACCTGGAACCTGAACGGAAGCAAGTCGGCAACGTTCAAGGACTGCTGGGCTGTACTGAAGTACACGGGCGTGAAATCCACCGCCAAGACTCCGGCTGAGTCGGTTGGTTCGGATCCTCACTTCCCCGACACCGATATTCCGCTGTTGCGTTTGGCTGAGGCATACATGATCAAGGCTGAGGCTGCGCTGCGTCAGGGTAATAACGGCGAGGCGCTATCGATAGTAAACGATGTGATTCGTGCCCGTGCCAATGCCAATCCGCTGCCTTCCATCAACGAGGCTACGATGTGTGACGAGTGGTGCCGCGAGTTCTACTGCGAAGGTCGTCGTCGTTCGGACCTGATCCGCTTCGACCGTTTTGCAGGTCCGCAGGCCGACGCTGCCGCTTACAACTGGGAGGGTCGTTACAACCAGACTTCGGCTGCCGGCTATAAGTCGTGCGCTGAGAAATGGAACTGGTACCCCATTCCTAACGATGACAAAGCTTCGAACCCCAACTACGAACTCATAGAAGGCGGTGACGGCTATTAAACAGATATTTTCTAAGACAAGAAAATAATTTCAATCAACTTTATTAACAATTTTTTTTAATCAAAATTCATTAATTATGAAACTTACAAAAATTATGATGTCGATGCTCTGCATTGGAGCACTCGTATTCACATCATGTAACCCAAAAGAAAATGATGTGATCCAACTCAAAGTGAGCGAGATGGAGATTTCGGTTATGGGTCACCAGAAGATCGAAGTGGCTAAAGCTTCGGGTCCGATTGTATGGTCTTCTCAGGACATCCAGATTGCCAGCGTTGACGAAGAAGGCGATGTATTCGGTGTATCCGAAGGCCAGACCGTCATTACCGCTACTGTAGGCAAGGCTTCTGCCAATGTACAGGTAACTGTAAAGCCTGGTGGCGTTCAGCATGAGACTCCGACCGTAGGCGACCTGATGAACGACTATGACGTTGAGAACAACGTGGTTCTGTGTGTTTACTTCGAGTCTGAGATTTGCGACGACCTCGTTATCGCAGGTAGCTACAACGAGTGGTCTACCGAGGTTGAGGGCATGATCCACATGGAAGAGCTCGAAGGCTTCGAAGGCTGGTATGTAGCTGAGATTCCTTATGCAGAAGGTGTAGAGGCTAAGCCCGTTCAGTTGCAGGACGGTGCCTTCAGCTGGGACTTCCAGACCGGTGATCCCGATTCTTGGGAGTACGTGGCTGGCGACGAGGCTACTATCGTAGCCGGTTATGATGGCGAGGCTAACGTAGGCTATCCTACTGCAGGTGCTTACATCTACATCTCTCACTACTTCAAGAACCACAAGTCTCCGTGTGTTGAAGCCGTTTATCACGACTACACCGTTATCCTGAAAGCTCCGGACTGCGGTGGTTTCGAGCCGGGCCTCATTGGCGACTTCAACGGTTGGGGTGCTTCTCAGGAGATGAACCTCGGTATCGACGGTAGCTACAGCTACACGTTCAACGACTGCGAGGGTCACGCCTTCAAGTTCCGTGCATTGGATGACACCGATTGGTCGAACCAGATTCAGCTCTACAACGATACCGCTGACGCTTGGTATGACAACCCGAACATCACTTTGGATGCTACGACCACTATCTCGCTTGACTACAGCGAAGGTCGTTACACCTTGTGCGCTGCTGACTCTATCGAGTAATCTATCATTTAATGACTAATCAAGCGTCCCCGCTTTTGGGCGGGGACGCCATTTTTCCTTCGTCTGTTTAATTGTTTTGCCCGTTATGAAAAAGGGATTGTGGCTTATAGGCCTGAGTTTGTGTTGTTTGGCCGCCTATGCGCAGAGCGGCTCGATTGATATCAATGGAACTGTTTGCCCGGTAGATACGGTGGCTTGTTATGAAGTAGGTCCGGGCACGTTGTACACTCGTTTTGATGTAACCATTGGAAGCACCAAGCATAAGATGTATTTGCTGACAGTGGATTTGACAAATCCCTACGTAAAAATCGAGGAGGGACAGGGTCAGGAGCACATGGGTTCTGTGGAGCCTATGGTTACTACCCATCACCGCATCGATTCGGCCGGTCATAGGCCTATCGGTTCGGTTAACTGCAATTTCTGGTGCGTCTCGTCGCAGAATACCGGTGACTGGGAGGGCCTGCTCAACCAGCCTTTTGCGGGCACAGCCAAAGACGGAATGCTCATAGGTGAGCCTATGGACTGGAACGCACCTCACGGTGATCGCGGCTATGTCATGATAGACGACATGGGCAAAGCCTGGATTCGCAATATGGAGTTCAACGGACGCCTGATTAAGGGCGCGGCTTCGCGGAAAATCTTCGACTGCAACCGTCCACGCGTGACACCTATCAACAAAAATGAGATCTGCCTCTTCAACCGCTTCATCGGTACAACGCGTGCCCTGCCTGACACAGCGATAGAGGTGGTTTTTCTGCCTATACAAGGGCAAGACTGGACTATCAACGACACAATGACTTGCGTTGTTACGTCCATCAATCACACAGGACGCTCCGCCTTATCGGGGCAAATGGGAGCATTGCAGGGGCGCGGAACACGCGGCGCCTGGATGCAACAGAATTTTCAGGTCGGCGACACGTTTCAGGTGCTTTTAGGCATGTATAGCGCCAACCAGATTCCCGGCATCAACGTGCAATATTATACGCCCGGCTACAACTACAGCGGCGACTCTATCACCCCGCACGTGATGCAGATGGTTACAGGCAACTGCCTGGTTATGGCCAACGGCGATATCACCTATCGCAACTACAACGAAGACTACAACAACAAAAACTACCCGCGCACGATGCTTGCCACGAACAATGAAGGCAACCGTATGTGGCTGTTGGTGAGCGAGAAACCGGGTAATTATACCGCTGAGATGTGTGCCATGCTACGTCACGACGGCGCCACCTGGGCTGCAGGTATGGACGGTGGCGGCTCGGCGCAGATGAACCTGTTCGGGAAAGTCCAGAATCCGACCACCGAGGCCAGTCCGCGTGCTGTAGCCAACTCGTGGTTTGTCGTTTCTACGGCTCCGGATGACAACAATGCAACCCGACTCGAGTTTGTGGACAACCTGCCTACCGTCGTAGCCTCGTTTTCCTCTTATTCTCCGCACATGCGCGCATACAATCAATACGGTTGGCTCATCTCGGAAGATTTCGGCGAATTCACGCTGACTTGCGACCCCGCCTCACTCGGAACAATCTCGAATGACGGCAAGATGTTCATCGCCTCTGCAGCTGGAGGCACAGGCACGCTGACTGCGCATTGCGGAAACATCACCTGCAGCAAGTCCGTGATAGTTATGCCCGGAGAGGTTTTCCCTTATGTGGACAGCCTGTTGACCGACAACCGCGAATATCCCCTTGCGGTGGTTTCCAAGGCCGGAGGAAGATCATATCCTGTGAAGCCGGAGATGCTCAGTTGGAGCGTGGCTGACCCGGAGGTTGCCTCTGTGTCGGAGCAGGGCTTACTGAAGGGACTCAAGAACGGAAAGACCGTTGTCACGGGCACCCTTGGCGAGAGTCGGATTGCCATGAACGTAACCGTGCAGATTCCTGAAGCAGAAGTAGTGTCGTTCCTTGCTATGCCCGAGTCGCAGACGGAATGGACATTGCAGAACAGCTACGGCCCGATTAACTGGATATACTCGAACCCCGAAGTGGCTACATTTGCTTTCACGGTCAACTCAGCCCGCGGACCGCAGGTGAAGATGTTGGGGAGTTTGGATTTGTACGGTCTGCCCGACTCGCTTGCATATGTGGTGAAGAGTACCGCTGACCTCAAGTCGATTACATTGAAAGCGCAGCCTGCCGACGCAACAACGGCAGTCTCTATAGCCAAAACGCCTGTCATTACTGCTGATGGCAAGGCTATTGTGCACTTCAAACCCGCTGATTTCGGCGCAAATCCCGATGAATTGTATGGATATCCTATCAACCTGCAGGCAGTGACGTTTACTCTGCAGAATGTGAAACTCAATACGGAATACACGATAGAACTTCACGATGTTCTGCTGTACTACCACTACACGCAGAAGACTGCTTTGCAGAACATGCCCGAAGCGGAAACCACTGCGCGCAAGTTCATCCGTGACGGCCAACTCTTCATCGAGAAAAATGGGGTAGTGTACTCCGTAACCGGAATACGGCAAGAACCGTAACATTACCGTAACATTACCGTAAGATAATGCATAGACCCTTAGACTAAATTATAACGAATATGACAGATAAGAAAACTCTCTCTCCCTGGTTTTGGGTGCCAACGCTCTACTTCGCCGAAGGCATTCCCTATTTCTTAGTAAACAACATCTCCGTTATGATGTTCGCCAAGATGGGCGTCCCTAACGGACAAATGGCGCTCTTCACTTCTTTGCTGTACCTGCCCTGGACGATTAAGCCGTTCTGGAGTCCGTTTGTGGATATTCTCAAAACCAAGCGCTGGTGGATTATTGCCATGCAGTTGCTTATGACGGCTACCTTTGTGTTGCTAACCCTCACTATCCCGCATCCTTCGCCCGAGATGATAGCAGCCGGTGAGACGCCTATCTCGTTATTCACCGTCATGCTGATTCTGTTTATCATCACCGCCTTTGCCTCCGCTACGCACGACATCGCTGCGGACGGTTTCTATATGCTGGCGCTGACAACCCACCAGCAGGCCGCTTTCGTAGGCGCACGTTCGGTATTCTACCGTCTGTCCAATATCTTCGGCCAGGGCGTATTGCTCGTGATTGCTGGTGCACTGGAACTCAAGACCGGCAATATCCCTCTCGCATGGCAACTGACGCTGCTTGTCACTTCCGTCCTCTTTGGCCTGATTGCACTGTGGCACATCTTCTTCGTGCCCAAACCTGCTTCCGACAAATCCAGTTTGGAAGGTAAGCCGCAATCTGCGAAGGCTATTTTTGCAGAGTTTGGCCGCACGTTCGTCACGTATTTCAAGAAGCCGGGCATTCTCTTGGCTATGATATTCATGCTGGTTTATCGTCTGCCTGAGGCTTTTCTGATTAAGATGATCAACCCGTTCCTTGTGGCCTCCAACGAGGCTGGAGGACTTGCGCTCCCGACGGAGACGGTAGGTATTGCTTACGGTACTATCGGCGTAGCATTCTTGATGCTTGGCGGTATCCTTGGCGGTATTTTTGCCTCGAGAGTAGGTCTGAAGAAATCCATGTGGTGGATGGCTGCCTGTATGACGCTCCCGTGTCTCAGTTTCGTGTACCTGAGCATCTGGTTGCCTACCAATATCGTAGCTATCTCCGCGGCCATTGCCATTGAGCAATTCGGTTATGGTTTCGGCTTCACGGCCTACATGCTATACATGATGTACTTCTCCGAGGGTGAGTTCAAGACGGCCCACTATGCTATCTGTACGGCTTTCATGGCTCTGTCAATGATGATTCCGGGTATGTTTGCCGGTTATCTTCAGGAAGCGCTGGGCTACAAAGACTTCTTCTGGATGGTTATTTCATGCAGTGTAGCTACGCTCCTTGTTACATTCTTCGCCTATCGCCGTTTGCCTGCCGACTACGGCCGCAAATGAGTTAGAAAGAATTGTCAAATTGTAAATTGTCCAATTGTAAATGAAAAATCATATTCCCAATACCCTTACTTGCTGCAACCTGCTCTCGGGAGCGGTTGCAGTGGTAATGGCTTTTGAAGGACAGTTCACCTGGGCTTTTCTGCTGATAATCCTGGGTGCTCTGTTCGATTTTTGCGATGGTGGAATGGCACGTTTACTTCGCGTGTCCTCGCCTATAGGAAAAGAACTTGACTCGCTGGCTGACTTGATTACGTTCGGACTCGCGCCCAGCGTGATGTTGATGCAGTCTATCCGCTTGAATACGGTCAATAGCAACTACGATTGGGGTTATTGGCCGCTTGTGTGCCTGCTGATGGCGGCTTTCTCTGCGCTTCGTTTGGCCAAATTCAATGTAGATACGCGCCAAACCGACTCGTTCATAGGCTTGGCTACACCTGCTAACGCGCTCTTTTGGGGGTCGCTAATCGCAGCATGGCCGCATTTGCCTTCGTATGCCGAGTGGATTCCGTTTGTGATGGTCGCAATGATGTTACTCAGTTGCTGGCTGCTCGTGAGCGAAGTGCCGTTCTTCTCGCTGAAGTTCCACAACTTCACTTGGCGAGAGAACAGGGCTCGATATATTTTCCTGATTGGTTGCGGGCTGCTGATTATAGCCTGCGCACTGCTGGGCTATATCTTATTTGCGGGCTGCGCCTGCATCGTTTGGTACGTGCTGGCTGCGTTGATCTTGCGGAGATAAAGCATTAGCTGGTCAAACAGATATACCAGATTCTTTTGGTCGTCGGGAACAGCTACCATGAAGTTGTTCTCGTACGGCTCGTTGGTAACCATCCCCACACGGAAGTCGGCGTCGGCAAACAGGCTGAGGTAACGCAATGGCATGATATTGTTCATGTTAAGCGAGATGAGCAGGTCGAAGTGTTCGCTGCGGAGGTCCTGCAGCTCGTAGTCTTTGGGTTTGCCCATCAGGTTGACGTCTTGTCTTCCCAGAATGCGGTAGTCGCGCAGAATGGCCGAGTTGACCTGTTTCTTATCCACAAATCCCCAAGCCGTAACGGTCTTGCCGTCGGACTGCAGTTCGCGCACCAGTTGCTTGATTTGGGAGTTGCGTTCCAGTACATCACTTTCGAAGAGGATAAACACTTTCCGAATGTTCGCATAACTGGGAAACACGACCTGTGAGGGCAGGTTGTTGCGTTGTGCTCGACGAAAAACGCGCTCGCGCAGACTATCCATAGTGCGTGCCAGAAATCCTTTCTGTTGCGTAGAATCGTCTTCTTGCGGCACATTGGCGGCGATAGTAGTGTCTTTGATGTCTTTTTTGACCGTAGGCATCGTGCCTTTCAGCTGAGCAGTTACGGTACTGGCCGAAGTGGCGGACTGGTTTTCAGCCTGCACGCGGTCTGCTACGTCAACGTAGATTATATCTTCTTTCTCGTTCGTTTTGTCCATAATCAGGGTTCTATCATCGCGAGGAATTCGTCCTCACTTAGAATCTGTACTCCCAATTTGCCGGCTTTCTCCAGCTTGGCCGGGCCCATGTTTTCTCCCGCCAGAATAAATGAAGTCTTGGCGCTCACGGAGCTAACGTTTTTGCCGCCGTGGGCTTCTATCATCGTCTTGTATTCGTCGCGGCTGTGTAGTCGGAACACGCCCGAGACAACAATGCTCTTCCCATCCAGACTGTCCGACAGACGTTCCTGTGTTTCGTTGGTTTCCATCTGCAGTCCGGCTGCGCGCAGACGCTCGATGACGCTGAGGTTTTCGGCGTTTGACAGGTGCGCCACAATCGCTTTGGCGATTTCTTCACCCACGTCCTCTACCTGCGTCAACTCTTCCTGCGAGGCGGCGCGAAGCAGGTCGATGGAAGGGTAGGCCTTGGCCAGTTTCTTGGCAGTGGTCTCACCCACAAAGCGGATGCCCATCGCAAAGAGTACGCGGCTCCAAGGCACCTGTTTGCTCTCCTCCAGTCCGCTCATCAGGCGCTCGGCCGACTTGTCGCCGAAACCCGGCAAGGCCGCTATTTCCTCGCGTCGGAGGTCGTAGATGTCAGCGATGTTGCGCAGCCATCCTTTCTCGTAGAACAGGTCGATGGTCTCTGCTCCCAAGCCGTCGATGTTCATGGCCTTGCGCGAAACGAAATGCTCGATTTTGCCTTTCTGCTGTGGCGGACAGCCGCTTTCGTTGGGGCAACGCCATGCGGCTTCACCTTCGGTGCGAACAAGGGGGGCACCACATTCGGGGCATGTGCGTATAAACGCGATTGGCCGCGCGTCGGCACTGCGTTTGGCAGGTTCTACGGCTGTTATCTTCGGAATGATTTCTCCGCCTTTTTCTACCCAGACAAAGTCGCCCTCATGCAGGTCCAGCGAGCGGATGAAGTCTTCGTTGTTAAGCGTGGCGCGTTTGACTATTGTACCGCTCAGCAGAATCGGTTCCATGTTGGCAACGGGTGTCACTGCGCCGGTTCGGCCCACTTGGTAACTCACGGAGTTGAGGCGCGTCAGTTGTTTTTCGGCGGCGAACTTAAACGCAATAGCCCAACGCGGAGTCTTGGCGGTATAGCCCAGCATCTCCTGTTGTGCAAGCGAGTTGACTTTCAGTACTACGCCGTCGGTCGCCACAGGCAGCGTCTTGCGCTGTTCGTCCCAGTAGTGGATATAATCCATCACCTCTTCCACCGAGTGGCAGACGCGAATGGCGTCGCTGATGTGAAAACCCATGTTGCGGGCCCTTTCGAGCCGCTCATAGTGTGTCGTACCGGGCAGGTTCTCGCCCAGAACATAATACAGATAAGCGTCCAATCCACGCTCACGGACGGTTTCGGGATTAAGCAGTTTCAGTGTGCCGGAAGCGGCGTTTCTGGGGTTGGCGAATAGTGGTTCTTCGTCCGCTTCGCGCTGACGGTTGATGCGGTCAAAATTGGTCCAGGGCAGGAGCACTTCGCCGCGTATCTCAAACGTCGGAGGTAGTGTGTCTGGGGTGGGTGCAGGCAGAACCTGCGGGATAGTGGGAATGGTGCGGATATTCTGCACTACGTCATCGCCGCGTACTCCGTCGCCACGCGTCACGGCGCGCACCAGGCGGCCACGCTCGTACCACAACGAGATGCTCAGTCCGTCGAACTTCAGCTCGCACACAATCTCCACGTTTGTCTGCCCCTCCAGCCCTTTATACACGCGGCGCAGCCAGTCGCGAATTTCCTCCTCGGAGTAGGTGTTCGCGAGGGATAACATCGGATACCTGTGCTGTACTTGCTCGAATCCGTCAGATATAGTTGTTTGTCCGTTTCCGGAAGGGATATCGCTTCCCACGTGTTGCGTGGGCGACTTGGGGTCAAACAGCTCCGGATGGCGACTCTCCAGCTCCTCCAAACGATGCATTTTTTCGTCGAACTCGCGGTCCGACATGACGGGAGCGGACAGAACATAGTAGTTGTAGTTCTGCTCCTCCAGTTCCTTCCTAAGCGCCAGTATTTCCTCGCGCTCCGATGGTTGCTCTATGTCGTCAAACAGACTGAGTTGCTGCATCTTCCTCCTTAACCTGTAACCTGTAACCCGGAGTGTCCTCCCGACGGAACGGGAGGAGCGTCCTCCGCCTAGAAGGGTTCTAATCTTTAACCATTAACCATTAACCATTAACCCTTCCCTCT
>JAEEGL013159241.1_pt1 | contig 17726 bp, 7 predicted proteins | sample 9134231 | NCBI WGS metagenome assembly JAEEGL01 (sample SAMN16246548, study PRJNA631951) | gut metagenome | biome: gut microbiome; feature: rumen; material: fiber-attached | host: Bos | place: Iran: Karaj | collected 2018-10 | reverse complement strand
GTGTCAGTGTAGTCTCCAGTGTAGGGTACCTGGTTTGTAACCTCTTGATACTCAGGCTCAGTGTAGGCAGTGTAGGTATATAATTTGTCAACCCAAATGGTCTTTACTGGAAAATCTGCTGGGCGAACATGGTGAGGTAGATGCGCCAGTTGCGCCAGATGTGGCCGCCATCGGTCTCGACGTACTCGTATTTGTAGCCTTTGCTGTCCCAGTAGTTGCGCAAATCGACGGTGCTCTGATAGAGGAAGTCGGTTTTGCCCATTCCCATCCAATAGAGCTTGGGCTTGCTGCCGAAGAGTCGGGCGGACTGTCCGGCAAAGTCGGGATCGCTCTTGATCTGCTGGGCGAACGGCTGGTTCATGTTGAAGTCCTTGCCGAGGTGCAGGCCGGCGGAGAAGAGTCCATAGTAGTCGAACGTCGTGGGGTAGAGCAGGCTGATGGCGAAGGTGTGGCCACCACCCATCGACAGTCCGCAGACGGCACGGCCCTCACGTTTCTTGATGGTACGATAGTTGGCATCGACGTAGTTTACGATATCCATGAAGCTGGCAGGAATCGTGGCAACGGCAGGCTCCTTAGGACCCGTGCCGCCATCGCGGAAGCCCGGCGTGTACATGCCGAACGACCACTCGCCAGGAGCAGCCTGACAGTTGGGGTTGCCGTTGGGCATCACCACAATCATCGGCTTGGCCTTGCCCGTAGCAATGAGGTTGTCGAGAATCTGGGCAGCACGTCCCAGCTCGCTCCAGGCGTTCTCGTCGCCGCCGGCACCATGCAGCAGGTAGAGCACGGGATACTTGCCACCCTTGTCGTAGCCGGCGGGCGTATAGACGGTCATCCGGCGCTGCATCTTCAGCGTGGGACTCTGATACCACACCTTCGAGAGGTTGCCGTGGGGCACCTCGTTCACGCGGTAGAGATCGCCCTTGTCGCCCTTCTCGTTGCTGACGATGAAGATGTTGGTGAACGACACGATGTCGCGGTTGACGTAGATGTTGGCAGGGTCTTTCACCCCCGTCATGCCATCGATGTTAAACGTATAGCTGTACATCTCGGGAGCCAGCTTTCCTGTCGTGTAGCTCCACACACCGTTTTTGCCCTCCACGAGCTGGGCAACGCCAGGGGCATCGTATGTGCCGTAGCCCGCTATCTCCATCTTCTGCGTAGGCAGGAAGTCGCCGGTCACCTCGACCTTGACGGCCTTGGGGGCGTAGAGGTTAAAGGTCACTGTGCCGTTCTTGTTGACGACGGGCGACTGTACGCTGGCACTGTTGAAGAGTTTCTCCTGTGCCTGAACACCTAATAAAGGTAATAGGGTTAAAAGGGAAAACAGTAACTTTTTCATTTTTCGTTTTTCATTTTATAGAACTTTTCTAATGTGCGGTAGGCATTCTCCTTTTCGGGGGAAGCCACTTCTTTCGACTCAACGTCGATGATCATGACGGGAGCCTTGTCGAGGTTGTCCTTGGTGATGGCCGTCCACTGGGGCAGGCCCTCGCCGTTGGGATTGCCGGTCTTGCAGAAGTTGGCGTAGTAGCTGAGGAACAGCTTCGAGATGGCGTAGTCCTCGTCCTGCCAGTCGTAGTACTCGTTGGTGTCGAGGGTACCCATGGCATACTCGATGTCGGCAGAGTGGACGGCACCCGGGGCAATGGCGGGCTGCTGGGCGTCGGCCTTCTTCTCTTCAGCGGTCTTTTCGCGGACACCACCGGCCAGTGCAGCCGTCTTGTCACCCATCTTGGCTGACACCTGGGGACGCGGATGCATGTAGTGGTAGCGATAGACGGGCAGGCCGCTCTTGGCGTGGTAGTCGCAGGCCTTCCACGTGGGGAAGCCGGTGAAGAGGTCGGAGACGAGGTCGAAGCCCTTCTGGCTCATGACGTCGGCGTCGGTGGTGATGCCATAGGCCGTGAAAATCTCGTCGGTATTATCACCAAACTGTGCCTTCAGGACGTTCTTGTAGTTCTGGACGGTGGGAGCCTGTCCCTGAAGTGCCTGCATGGGGTGGGCTTCCAAGGAGTTCCAGCCTGCCAGCAACGGCACCTGGGCCTGTTCGCCCTTCTCGAACACGGCATCGGCACTCTCTGTCATGAAATATCCGTCGAGCACCACGTTGGCCATGCCCTTAGGAGGCAGCACCTTCTGCAGCGAGTCGGCATTCATTGCCATGGCATCGGCCAAACTGGCTATGCCGGCCTCTTTGAGCAGGGCAGCACCAGCAGCCTCGGCTTCGGCCTGTGTGGCGGGCTTGTACGGTAATACTTCGGCACCTGAGGAGAGCATGGCACCGGCGATGAGGTTCTTGGAGAGCGGCGAACACATGAGCAGTGACACGGAGAAGGAACCTGCCGACTCACCGACGATGGTGATGCGGTCAGGATTGCCGCCGAAGGCAGCGATATTCTCCTTGACCCACTTGATGGCAGCCACCTGGTCAAGAAAACCGTAGTTGCCACTGCCCTTATAGTCGGAGACTGCCGTGAGGTCGGGGTGGGCGAAGAAGCCGAAGATGCCCTCACGATAGTTGGCCGTCACACCAATCACCCCCTCCTTGGCAATGGAAGAACCGTCGTAGCGGGGTTCACTGCCAGAACCGGCCATCAGACCGCCACCATTGAAATAGATGAGTACCGGCAGGGCATCAGCAGTGGTCTTGGCCGTCGTCCAGATGTTGAGGTAGAGACAGTCCTCGCTGCGGCCGGAGCCACGGAAATTCATGTCGCCGAAAATGTTAGGCTGCATGGGGTCGGCACCGAATGCCTTGGCCTCGCGGATGCCCTCCCAGGGCTGTACGGGCTGTGGTGCCTTCCAACGGAGCTCGCCGACGGGAGCCTGGGCGAAGGGTACGCCGAGGAACTTCTTCACGCCATCCTCTTCGAGGCCCTCAAGGACTCCGTACTGGGTTTTTACCTGAAGGGTGACTTCCTCTCCCTTCTGTGTGCAAGCACTAAATAATGGTAAAAGGGTAAGAAGGCAAAAAGGTAAAAGACCTTTTCCCATCCCTTGGACCTTCGTTAATAATTCCTTTTTCATATTGTTCACTTTTTATAGTTTTACTTTTTTGCCTTTTTACTTTTTTATTAGATGTTGCAAAGATACATAATTTTATGATTCGCAAGTCATCATTCATATTTCAATTTTAATGGCTGCATGTTTATATGATACATATAAGAAAGTATTTGATACGTCCGACGGCCTTTTCATACAGAGTATTTCGTAACTTTGCACACATATTTGACATAACTACAAAAACAAAGCGAAATGAAGCTGATTACAACCATCGTGATGTGTGTGCTGACGCTACAGGCATCGGCGCATTGCGCGCCACACTCAGACCTTCAGGTCGGAGAAACCTACCCTTATCAGAATCCCAACTTGTCGGCACTGGAACGTGCCAAGGACCTGTGTTCACGGCTGACCTTGGAAGAGAAGGCAAAGCTGATGCTTGACGAGAGCCCCGCCATTCCCCGCTTGGGCATCAAGAAATTCTTCTGGTGGAGCGAGGCCCTGCATGGTGCCGCCAACCAAGGTAACGTCACAGTATTCCCTGAACCGATAGCCATGGCTTCGTCGTTCAATCCCAACCTGCTTTACAAGTGTTTCGATGTGGCTTCGACGGAGTTCCGTGCCCAGTACAACGAACGTATGCAGCGTGGCTCCGGCGAGGACGAGAAATTCCATAGCCTGTCGGTGTGGACGCCGAATGTCAACATCTTCCGTGACCCGAGATGGGGCAGAGGACAGGAGACTTACGGTGAGGACCCCTACCTGACCTCGGTGATGGGTGTGCAGGTGGTGAAGGGCTTGCAGGGACCTGAGGATGCCAAATACCGCAAGTTGTGGGCTTGTGCCAAGCACTATGCCGTACACAGCGGTCCTGAATATACGCGACACTCCGCCAATCTGACCAATGTGTCGCCACGTGACATGTGGGAAACCTATATGCCGGCCTTCAAGACGCTGGTGCAGGATGCCAAGGTTCGTGAGGTGATGTGTGCCTACCAGCGACTGGACGATGACCCATGTTGTGGCAGTCAGCGTCTGCTACAGACCATCCTCCGCGACGAGTGGGGCTTTAAGTATCTGGTAGTCAGCGACTGCGGTGCCGTCAGCGATTTCTATGAGTCGCACAAGTCATCGACGGGTCCCGTCCATGCTTCTGCCAAGGCCACTATTGCCGGTACCGACGTAGAGTGTGGCTACGGTTATGCCTACCGCAGCATCCCTGAAGCCGTCAAGCGTGGCTTCATCACCGAGGCTGAGGTTGACAAACACGTCATCCGCCTGTTGGAAGGCCGCTTTGACCTGGGTGAGATGGATGACCCGTCGCTGGTAGAGTGGTCGAAGATTCCTTATTCCGCCATGTCCACCAAGGAGTCGGCGAACCTCTCGTTAGAGATGGCACGACAGACGATGGTACTGTTGCAGAACAAGAACAATATCCTGCCTCTGAACAAGAAGGAAAAGATTGCTGTCATCGGCCCCAATGCAGACAACCAGCCGATGATGTGGGGCAACTATAACGGAACGCCCAATCACACGGTGACTATCCTTGATGGTCTCAAAGCTAAGACAAAGAAGTTGTTCTATGCCGCCGGCTGCGACTTGACCTACGACAAGGTGTTTGAGTGCCTGATGGCCTCGCAGTGCAGCATCGACGGCAAGAAGGGTATGAAGGGCACGTTCTGGAACAACCGTCGTATGGAGGGCAAGCCCGTCACCACACAGTACTATACCGCACCGCTGGCCGTTACGACCTTCGGTATGCATAACTTTGCCCCTGGCGTACAGCTCGAAGACTTCTCGGCCAAGTACGAGACGGTGTTCACTCCCCAGGAGGCTGGCGAATATGTGGTGAATGTCGATGGCTGCGGACACTTTGAAATGTATATTGACGGTGTGCAGAAGTTCCGCCATCACATCTGGCGTACCACCCCGAACCGTGTGGCCATTCAGGCCGAGAAGGGCAAGAGCTACAAAATTGAGGTACGTTTCTCGCACATCCATACCTACAACGCCAACCTGGCTATCAACATCGCCAAGGAACATCCCATCGACTATCAGGAGACCATTGCACAGCTGAAGGGTATCGACAAGGTCATCTTCGTGGGTGGTATTGCCCCCAGCCTGGAAGGCGAGGAGATGCCCGTTGATATTGACGGTTTCAAGGGTGGTGACCGTACGCATATCGAACTCCCCAAGGTGCAGCGCGACTTCCTGAAGGCCCTGAAAGCTGCCGGCAAGACTGTCATCTTCGTCAACTGCTCTGGCTCTTGCATTGCTTTGCTGCCGGAGACGGAGACTTGTGACGCCATCCTGCAGGCCTGGTATCCTGGTCAGGAGGGCGGTACGGCAGTGGCTGACGTGCTCTTTGGCGACTATAACCCCTCCGGCAAGCTGCCCATCACGTTCTATAAGTCGAGCAGTCAGTTGCCCGACTACGAGGACTATTCCATGAAGGGTCGTACCTATCGCTATTTCAACGATGCCCTGTTCCCCTTCGGCTATGGGCTCTCCTTCACTTCGTTCGAAATGAGCAATGAAAAATTGGAAATGAGAAATGACGGTAGCGGCACCGTGACAGTTGCTGTTGCCAATACCGGCAAACGGGACGGTTCAGAAACGGTACAGCTGTATATCCGCAACCTGCAAGACCCTGACGGACCGCTGAAGTCGCTTCGTGCTTTTCAGCGAGTAAGCGTGAAGGCTGGTCAGACGGCTGATGTCAAACTGTCACTCGACAGGAAGAGCTTTGAGTTTTGGGATCCCAAGAGCAATTCCATGCGTGTGAAGCCTGGCAATTACGAGATTCTCGTCGGCACCAGTTCATTGGATAAAGACCTGAAGAAACTTACTGTTACCATCAAATAAGATAGGATGATGAAGCAATTTACAACAATGGTGATGGCCCTGACGATAGGGCTGACGGTGTCTGCCCAGCAGGCCGTATCGCCAAACGGAAAACTGACGCTGGAACAGAAAGATAGTGGCTATGTGCTGGGGTATCGTGGACAGACGGTGCTGGAGATTCCCCGCATTGGCTATGGAGAAAAGGCGGTGGCCCTGAAAGGCAAGCCCAAGACGGTGACCAGTGACTATCAGATGCTCACCGGAAAACGCCTGCATTGTGTCAATCAGGCTAATGAGTATAAAGTGACGCTCAGCAAAGGCGTTACCATGATAGTGCGCCTCTATAACGACGGACTGGCCTTCCGCTATCAGATGGCAAAAGCTACTGATAAACAGGAGCGGACCACCTTCCGCATTCCACAGGGTACCCGCCGGTGGATGCAGCAGTGGTGCGACTCCTACGAGGGATTCTTCCCAATGGATACGACCTACAAGGTGGCACCGATACCCTCGTATAGCGGTACTTCCAAGTCGAAAGAAGGATGGAACAACCGCTGGGGATTCCCGGCATTGGTGGAAGCCTCCCCCAACCCCTCCGAAGGAGGGGAGAGTGCCTTTGCGCTTATTACGGAGGCCAATATCGAAAAGGGACAGAGCGCCTCGTGCCTGTATAACGACGGGGAGTTGTTCCGTGTGACACCATCATCCCTCATCCCTCATCCCTCATCCCTCATCCATCAGCCCTCATCCATCTTTTCTCCCTGGCGCGTCGTTATTGTCGGCACACTGAAGGACGTGGTGGAATCGACGCTGGTGACCGATGTCAGCGACCCCTGTAAGGTGGAGGATGTCAGTTGGATTCAGCCTGGTGTCGTTTCCTGGATCTACTGGGCCTACAATCACGGCAGCAATGATTATGACATCATCAAGAAATATGTTGACATGGCTGTGGCCATGCACTGGCCCTACGTGCTGATAGATGCCGAATGGGACGAGATGAAAAAGGGTAAGACCATCGAGGACGCATTGGCTTACGCACATTCCAAGGGTATCAAGCCCCTGATATGGTACAACTCCAGCATCGGATGGGTGAACGGTGCCCCGGGTCCGAAATACCGTCTGAACAAGGCAGAGGACCGTGAGAAGGAGTTTGCCTGGTGCGAGAAGATGGGCGTGGCTGGTGTGAAGATTGACTTCTTCTCCGGTGACAATCAGCAGAACATGGACTATTGCATAGACCTGTTGGAGAGTGCCGCCCGCCATCACCTGCTGGTGAACTTCCACGGAGCCACTGTTCCCCGTGGCTGGCAGCGCACCTGGCCGAACCTGATGTCAACGGAAGGCGTCTATGGTGCCGAGTGGTATAACAACGTGCCGACATTTACGGAAAAGGCGGCCTGCCATAATGCCACGCTGCCCTTCACACGTAACGTCATCGGTCCGATGGACTATACCCCCTGTGCCTTCTCTGACTCACAGCATCCGCACATCACGACCCATGCCCACGAACTGGCGCTGACCGTACTCTTTGAGAGTGGACTGCAACACATGGCCGACCGTCCGGAGAGTTTCCTGGCTCAGCCCGCCATCATACGCGACTTCCTGTCAAATCTGCCCACTGCGTGGGATGAGACACGCTTTGTCTCTGGTTATCCGGGTGAAAGTGTCGTGATGGCCCGGCGCTATGGTACTACATGGTATGTCGCCGGCATCAACGGTACGGACAATCGACAGACGCTGCAGACGCCTGTAGGCTTTATTCCCCGCGGACAGGTGTTCTTCTATTCTGATGACGAGATCTACGAGGGCAACAAACTGCCAACTACTGTCAGTTGTCGTCCGAGAGGCGGTTTCGTTATGGTCGTCCGTCAGCCGTCAAACGCCCTGCCACTGGTCTATGACGTAGAACAGACGGTGGAGCGCTGGCCGCTCACCACGATGCCTGCCGCCAAGGACCTGCCCGTTCAGCACGGACTTCCCGATGCGCTGAAGGGTGTCACCAGTTTCAGCGACTGGGCACGCCGTCGCAGTGAGATAGCCGCACAGATACAACACTACGGTATTGGTGAGAAACCTGCCGTCAGCAAGGAAAATGTCAAGGCACGAATGAATGGTGATACGCTTATCGTCGATGTGACGGTGAACGGGCAGACACTGACACTGCGTGCTGACATACAATATCCGAAGACGGGAACGGCACCATACGCCCTGATGATTGGTACCAGTGGTATTGCCCTGCCGAGGGTACTCTTTGACAACCGTCCTATAGCCCGTATGATATTCCGTGAGAAACAAGTCAACGACTACGGACAGTTTGGCAGGCACCATGAACGGGGAGAGCATAACTTCGACAGGTTGTATCCCCATCTGAAGGATAATGGTGCCTATAGTGAGTGGGCATGGGGACTGAGCCGACTGATTGACGGTCTGCAACAATTAGGACCTGCCGTGACAAAGATTGACACGCGCCATATCGGTGTCACGGGGTGCTCGTATGCCGGTAAGATGGCTCTCTATTGTGGAGCCTTCGACGAGCGTGTGGCACTGGTCATTGCCCAGGAGCCTGGCGGTGGCGGTGCAGCATCATGGAGAAAGTCGCATGAGCTGACGTTGACAGGCAAGAATCTGGAGGACCTTGACAAGACCGACTATCACTGGTTCCAGGAGAGCCAGAAGGAGAACTTCCACGGTGACAGCGTCTATCAGCTGCCCTACGACCAGCATGAGCTGTGTGCTCTGGTCTTCCCACGAGCCCTCCTGCTGTTGGGTAATCCTGACTATGAATGGCTGGCCGATGGTTCGATGCTGGTATCTGCCAAGGCTGCCCGTGATGTGTGGCGCCGTTTCGGCGTAGAAGACCGCATGGGCTGGAGCATCGTAAACGGTCATGGCCACTGTCAGTTGCCTGCCAGCCAGTATCCCGAGGTGCAGGCATTCATCGACAAGTTCCTGTTGGGCCGCGATACGGATACCCGTGATGTGCGAATCGTGAATATAAAAAGTAAAAACGAAAATACAAGGAGAAGGTAATGAGAAAGAAAATGTTAGTAATGCTGGCACTGACGCTGTCGATGACGGCAATGGCGCAGCAGCATAAGTTATGGTATGCAAAACCCGCCAGCCACTGGTTAGAGGCGTTGCCAGTAGGTAATTCGCAGCTCGGCGCCATGGTGTATGGCGGTACTGACGTGGAGGAGATACAGCTGAACGAGGAGACGTTCTGGAGTGGTTCACCCCACAACAACAATAGCAAGGAGTCGCTGTCTGTCCTGTCAGAGGTGCGCAGCCTGATTTTCCAGGGTAGGGAAGGAGAGGCTTCAAAACTGATTGACGCACACTTCATCAAGGGTCCTCACGGCATGCGTTTCCTGCCGTTGGGCAGTCTTAAGCTGACGCTGGGCCATAAGGATGTCACCAACTATGTGCGGACACTGAACCTTGGCGATGCCACTGCTACCACCTCCTATAAGTGTCAAGGTGTGAAGTACGAACGTACCGTCTTTGCCTCGCAGGCCGACAATGCCATCATCGTCCGGCTGACTGCCAGCAAGAAGAAAAAGCTTGAGTTTGACATCAAGTTCAACAGCCAGTTGCAGTCGAAGGTGATTCCCGTTGTTGCAAAAGGCGGTAATGGACAGGTAAACATGCTTACTGCCATTGTTGATGGAGTGGAGCAGGAGGGTGTCAAGGCAGGACTGAAGGCCAATTGCAAGGTGCTGATTGAGGCTGATGGCGCTGTGGAGGTAGAAGACGGCGGCATCAGTGTGGATGATGCCACTACTGCTACGCTCTATATCGTGGCAGCCACTAATTTCGTGAATTACAAAGATGTCAGTGGCGATGCTGAGAAGAAGAATCAGCAAACGCTTGCTGCGCTGAACGGAAAGAGCTATAAACAACTGCTGGCCGACCACGTCAAGAAGTATCAGGAACAGTACAACCGCGTCAGTCTGACACTGCCGAAGTCTGCTAATTCCGGCTTGGAGACCGACAAGCGTGTGGCTGCTTTTGAGAGTGATGCCAGCGACCTTGACCTTGTGGCACTCATGATGCAGTATGGTCGCTACCTGCTCATCTCGTCCAGCCAGCCAGGTGGACAGGCTGCCAACCTGCAGGGCGTGTGGAACGACAAGATGAATGCCCCGTGGGACTCGAAATACACCATCAACATCAATGCCGAGATGAACTACTGGCCGGCACTGGTCGGTAACCTTGCCGAGACACAGGAACCGCTGTTCTCCATGATTCGCGACCTCAGCGTGACTGGTACCGAGACGGCAAAGACCATGTACGGTTGCCGAGGATGGGTGGCCCATCACAATACGGATATATGGCGCATAGCCGGCCCTGTCGATGGTACGCCATGGGGTATGTTCCCGACGGGTGGTGCCTGGCTGACTACACATATCTGGCAACACTACCTATATACTGGCGACAAGCAGTTCCTGGAAGCCTACTATCCCGTGCTGAAGGGTGCCGCGGATTTCCTGCTGGACTATATGCAGGTGTATCCTGCTGCCGGTGAAATCAAACAGGCTGCAGGCTGGCTGATGACTGTGCCTACCGTGTCACCGGAACATGGTCCGAGGGGCAAGGGCACGAATGTCACTGCCGGTTCGACGATGGACAACCAGATAGCTTTTGACGTGTTGTCACAGACCCTGCTGGCTGCCCAGGCGTTGGGCAAGGATGCTGCCTATATCACAAACCTCAAGTTCCAGCTGGCTAACCTGCCCCCCATGCAGATTGGTCGCTACGGGCAGTTGCAGGAGTGGATGATCGATGCTGACGACCCGAAGGACGAGCACCGTCACATCTCACACCTCTATGGCCTCTATCCGTCGAACCAGATATCTCCCTATTCTCATCCCGACCTCTTCGCAGCCGCTTCCAACACGCTGAAGCAGCGCGGTGATATGGCTACGGGATGGAGTCTGGGTTGGAAGACCAACTTCTGGGCCCGCATGTTGGATGGTAACCATGCCTTCACCATCATTAAGAACATGCTCCATCTGCTACCCGACGACCGGGCGGCCCGCCAACATCCCAACGGTCGTACCTATCCGAACCTCTTCGATGCCCATCCGCCCTTCCAGATTGACGGTAACTTTGGCGTGTCGGCAGGTATCTGCGAGATGCTGCTACAGAGCCATGACGGTGCCGTTCATCTGTTGCCGGCACTGCCTGACGACTGGCAGCAGGGTGATGTAAAGGGTCTGCGGGCTCGTGGCGGATTCGTTGTTGACGAACAGTGGAATGGCGGAACGCTGCGCACGGCTACCATACGCAGTACCATTGGTGGAACACTGCGCCTCCGCTCGTACTCACCGCTGACCGGCAAGGACCTGCGTCCTGCTTCTGGTGATTGTCCCAATATGCTGATGGCTCCAGCGGCCATCAAACAGCCGTTGCGTTCTGCAGAACTGAAGTCATTGTCTTCACCGGCTATTAAGAAGGTCTATGAATACGACCTGGATACACAGCCTGGAGGAGTCTATCAAGTGAAAAGTGAATAGTGAACAGTTATAAATATTAATAGGTATGAAAAAGAAAACATTATTGACAATGCTTTTTGCCAGTCTGTTGACTGGCAGCATGCAGGCCCAGTTGTCGAGCAATCCCTACAAGTTCCTGGGCAACATTACCACCGGCTACAATGTGGATGCTGGAGGTGGTATTCCACAGTATTACAAGCTATGGAACCAGATTACCTGTGAGAACGAGTCGAAGTGGGCTTCTGTCGAAGGTACCAGAAACTCGTACAACTGGGATGGTGCTGATAGGGCTTTCAACTATGCCAAGCAGCATAACTTTACGTATAAGTTCCATGCTTTGGTGTGGGGCTCTCAGTATCCCGGTTGGTTGTCTAACCTAACGCCCAAGAACCGTTTGACAGCACTTACCAAATGGTTTGACAAGGCGAAGGAACACTTCAACACCCTGCCTATGATTGACGTGGTGAACGAGGCTGTCGGTATGCACCAACAGGGTAACCCCATGATGAAGGAAACGCTTGGCGGTGGCGGTAAGACTGGCTACGACTGGCTCATCAAGGCCTTCGAGATGGCTTACGAACGCTGGCCGGATGCCATTCTGATTTATAATGACTACAACTCCATCCAATGGGATATAGACAATTATATCACTTTGGTACAGACGTTGCGTGATGCCGGTGCACCGATTGATGCCTACGGCAACCAGTCTCATGATGTGAACGACATCAGTGCTAACGACTTGAAGAATGCGTTGAAGAAACAGCAGGATGCACTCAAGATGCCGATGTTTGTTACGGAATTGGACATTGACAAGGCTAATGATGCAGAGCAGAAGGCACAATATCAGAGGGTATTGCCCTTGATGTGGGAGGCACCCTATTGTGCTGGTGTTACCTTGTGGGGATATGTCTATGGATCTACCTGGGTGGATGCCTCAGGACTTTATAGAAACGGCAGTGAGCGTCCTGCTATGACATGGATCAAGGAGTATATGACAAGCGATGCCGCCAAAAATGCTGTCGGCCCCTTCCCGGGAACAAAGAAAGAGGCCTCTATCTATATCCGTCCCGCTACCCTGAAAGCTGCCAAAGGTGACGTGCTTCCTATCAAGGTACGTGCCAGTCTGGCCACCAAGACCATTGAGAAGGTTGACTTCTACGTGAACGATGAATTGGTGAAGACCATGACGGAGGCTCCTTATATTGTTGAATATACCACGACGAAGGCCGGCTGGAATAACACGAAGGCAGTAGTAACGGCTACTGACGGTTCTACCTATGAGCGCTATGGCCGTATCAACGTGCTTTCCACGACTACCAAGCATGAGCCTTTCTTCAAAGACAGCATTCCACAGTTGCCGGGTACAATCCGCGCAACAGAATACGACCTTGGTGCCGGTGGCGTGTCCTATTCTAATGCCTCGCGAAATATCACCACAGCGACGAAGGATGGCCAGTGGATGGACTATACCGTGGATGTCATGGAGGACGGCACGTATTCGCTTGATGCCACTATCGCTTCGACAAAGGCTGGCGGTATGTTCCATCTGGCTGAGTACTCTTTCGACAACTTGGAGTTTATCAGCGATTATGTGGACGTTCCCAGCACGGGTGGTGCTGATAACTGGCAGCCGATGCATGTAAGGCTGAAGACAGAGTTGAAGGCAGGTCGCCACGTGTTCACCCTGCTCGTTGACAAGGGTGGCTTCTATATCGATAGCCTGGCCTTTAGGCGCTATGAGGAAGACAAGAGCATGAACTGCGGTGTGGCAGCTTTCAAGCCCTCTACCATCTATGCTGGTGACAGTGTTACCATCACCATCAATGCCAAGACGAATACCAGCACCATCAGCAAGGTAAATGTCTATGCCGATAATCTGCTGATCAAGACCATGACGGAGGCTCCTTACACCTTCCAGTACGTTCCTGAGGAGGGTGGCTCGTTTGCCATCACGGCTATTGCCTATGATGCTGAAGGTAAGGAGAAAATGTCGCCGGCCCGTACGATGAAGGTTAATGGCAAGCGTGTTCCGTTTAAGGATGTCATCACCATTCCTGGCATCTTCCAGGCCGAGAATTTCGACAAGGGTGGCGAGGGCCTGTCCTGCCATGACAGCGATGACAAGGATGAAGGCGATGCCAACTACCGTAGCGATGCTGGCGGTGTTGACATGGTAAAGGGTAATGGTGGTACGGCCATTGGCTATACTGCTGTTGACGAATGGCTGGAGTACAGCGTTAATGTGACACAGGCCGGTGAGTATAAGTGTGTAGCTACCGTATCTTCGGGTACTACTGGTTCGGGCTTTACCCTCGGACTCGTCCAGAATGGTTCCGTTAAGACGCTGTGCAAGATCAATGTTCCTCAAACAGGCAATAGCGACTGGGGCACATACAGGCCTGTAACGGTAGAGAAACTGAACATGCCTTTGGAACTTGGCGAACAGGTGCTTCGTATCACCATCACTGGTGCCAGCTGTAACATCGATAAGTTAGAGCTCATCTGCACAGAGCCGTCAGCCATCCATTCAGTTGTCTATGACGCTCCCGATGCTCCTGCCTATAACCTCTATGGTGTTCCCGTCACTGCCGGCTATCGTGGCATCGTGATTAAGAACGGCAAGAAGTATCTCAAGAAGTAACGATATGCTACATTAGTAATTACTGGCTATGAGACTCATTCTCATAGCCGGTGGTTTGTAAAAACGTTAGGGTTATGAAGAAAATACTGTTGATAATGGTTGGTTGGCTGGCAGGTGTTGCCTGTTGGGCACAGCAAGTGAAGATTGAGTTTATGACCCCTGCCATTGTACATGTGGTGAAGGGCACTCCGACGAAATCGTTGGTGGTGACGGCACAGGCTGAGGATGTGCCGGTGACCGTCAAGGGCAACAGCACGTCGAGCAGTGTGCTGACCGTGAAGCAGGATGCACAGGGCAACCTGACATTCCTCACTGCCAAAGGCAAGGTGCTGCTGCGTGAGGAAGGCTGGAGTCTGATTAGGAAGACTATTGATGAGTGGGAGGTGAAGCAGCGATTCATTCTCGACAAGGACGAGGCCATCTACGGCTTGGGCACCATCCAGAATGGCAAGATGAACCGCCGTGGCGAGAAGAAGCGCATGGAGCAGTCGAACCTTGAGGATTTCCAGAACGTGCTGCAGAGCATCAAGGGCTGGGGCATCTATTGGGAGAACTATTCACCCACACTCTTTGAGGACAATGCCGAGGGCATGACGTTCACCTCGGAGGCTGGTCAGGGCGTGGACTATTACTTTATGTATGGCGGAAGTGCCGACGGCGTCATTGCTCAGATGCGCCACCTGAGTGGCGATGTTCCTATGTTCCCGCTGTGGACCTACGGTTACTGGCAGTCAAAGGAACGCTATAAGACAGCCAAGGAAACGGAGAGTATCGTTGACCAGTACCGTGCCCTGCAGGTGCCGCTGGACGGTATCATTCAGGACTGGCAGTACTGGGGCTCGAACTATCTGTGGAATGCCATGGACTTCCTTTCTGAGGATTTTGCCAATGGCAAGCAACTCATACAGAACGTCCACAAGAAGCACGCCCACTTCATGATCAGCATCTGGGCCAGTTTCGGACCGCAGACCAAGCAGTTCCGCGAGCTGGAAAAGATAGGCTGTCTGTTGCCTTTCGAGACTTGGCCGCAGAGTGGTATCTCGCATGTCTGGCCGCCTATGAGGGACTATCCTTCAGGCGTAAAAGTCTATGATGCCTTCCATCCCGAGGCCCGTGCCATCTATTGGAAGTACCTGAAGACGCTCTATGACTACGGTTGCGATGCCTGGTGGATGGACTCTACCGACCCCGACTTCTTCAATCCCCGTGAATCAGACTATACCCACAAGGTGTATGGCGGCACTTGGCGTTCGCAGCGCAACGCCTTCCCTTTGGAGACCGTTCGTGGCATCTACCAGTCTCAGCGCAAGGTGGGTGAGGCCAAGCGCATCTTCATCATGACGCGCAGCTCGTTTGCCGGCCAGCAGCACTACGGCTCCAACATGTGGAGCGGTGACGTGAACTCGTCGTGGGACATGCTGCGTAAGCAGGTGCCTGCCGGACTGAGCTTCACGCTGACGGGCAACCCCAATTTCAATACTGACATCGGTGGTTTCTTCTGTAACTCCTACAACACCCGTGGCTCCGGCTCGGCTCCTAAGAATCCGCAGTTCCAGGAGCTCTATGTCCGTTGGATGCAGTATGGTCTGTTCTGTCCCGTCTTCCGCAGCCATGGTGCCGATGCTCCCCGTGAGATTTGGCAGTTTGGCAAGAAGGGAGACCCCGTTTATGATGCCATCGAGAAGCAGATTCGTCTGCGCTACCGCCTTATACCTTATATATATAGTATCGCCTGGCAGGTGACGAGCAACAACGACAGCTATATGCGTCCGCTGTTTGCTGACTTTGCCGCTGACAAGAAAGTATGGGACATGACCGACGAGTTTATGTTCGGCCGCAGCATTCTGGCAGCTCCCATTGTCGATCCGCAATATACCGAGGAGAAGGTCATCCGCACCAATGCCATGACGGGGTGGGACAGGAATGATGTAAGAAGTCAGAAGGATGATGTAAGAGGGGTTGACTGGACAGCCACCAAGACTGCAACAAAGTATCTGCCGAAGGGTGCCAAGTGGTATGACTTCTGGACCAACCAGCAGTATAATGGCGGTCAGACGGTATCACTGCAGACCACCCTCGACCGTGTTCCGATGTTCGTCCGTGCTGGCAGCATCCTGCCGTTGGGCCCTGAGATGCAGTATGTCGGTGAGAAGTCGTGGGACAACCTGGAACTTCGCGTCTATCCCGGTGCTGACGGCACGTTTACACTCTATGAGGACGAGGGCGACAACTACAACTACGAGAAAGGACAGTACACCACCATCACCATGCAGTGGAACGACAAGCGGCAACTGCTGACCATTGGCGAGCGGAAAGGCAGTTACAAAGGCATGTTGCAGCAGCGTCGCTTTACGGTGGTATTGCCCGACGGCCGTCAGCAGGATGTCTCCTACGATGGTACATCTGTGTCAGTTTCCCTCAAATGATACTCTTTCCAAAGTATTTGCAACATCAGTAATTGTTAAATTAAAAGGAAGTGAGTACCTTTGCAATCGAAAATAATCATATTAGACTCATTCATCATTAAAAAACATTTATGAAAAAAATCAACTATTTATTGGTCGTGCTGCTCGCTATGAGCTGCACTGCTGCATGGGCTCAGTTCCGACAGGTTGACCCTCGTGCCAATGTTGGTCTGAAGGATGCCTACAAAGGCTATTTTACCATTGGTGTTGCGTTGAACCAGCGTAACGTTAGTGACGAGACCCAGATTGCTCTTGTCAAGAAGGAGTTCAACAGCGTGACTGCCGAGAACGACTGGAAACCCGGTGAGATTCATCCTCAGGAGGGTGTCTGGAACTTCGAGCGTGCTGACAAGATTGCCGACTTCTGCCGTAAGAACGGTATCAAGATGCGTGGTCACTGTCTGTGCTGGCACTCTCAGTTTGCTGACTGGATGTTCACTGACAAGAAAGGCAAGGAAGTGACGAAAGAGGTGTTCTACGAGCGCCTTCGTGAGCACATCCATACCGTTGTGAACCGCTACAAGGACGTTGTCTATGCCTGGGACGTTGTGAACGAGGCTATGGCTGACGACGGCCAGGGTCCCCGTTGGGGACGCGGTGCCCAGGAGCAGAGTCCGTACCGTCAGAGCCGCCACTTCCGTCTCTGCGGTGACGAGTTCATTGCCAAGGCTTTTGAGTTTGCCCGTGAGGCCGACCCTAACACGCTGCTGTTCTACAACGACTACAGCACTGTTGACGATGGCAAGCGCGAGCGTATTTATAATATGGTGAAGAAGATGAAGGATGCTGGTGTGCCCATCGACGGTATCGGTATGCAGGGCCACTACAACATCTACTTCCCCGATGAGGAGCGCCTCGAAAAGGCTATCACTCGTTTCAAGGAGCTGGTGAAGCACATCCACATCACTGAGCTTGACCTGCGTATGAACAACGAGAGCGGTGGTCAGCTGATGTTCTCCCGTGGTGAGGCTAAGCCGATGCCCAGCTACATGGGAACGCTGCAGACCGACCAGTATGCCCGTCTGTTCAAGGTGTTCCGCAAGCACGCTGACGTTATCGACAATGTGACTTTCTGGAACCTTGGCGACCGCGACTCTTGGCTGGGTGTCAACAACCACCCGCTGCCCTTCGACGAGAACTACCGTCCGAAGGCTTGCTACCGTGCCATCCGTGACTTCGACCCCGCCCTTGACAAGCGCGGGCCGAAGGAGGACTTCGTTGCTAACCCCCTGAACCAGCCCGGTCAGCAGTATCCTCAGGTGAACAGCGAGGGCT
>JAEEGL013090182.1_pt1 | contig 17726 bp, 12 predicted proteins | sample 9134231 | NCBI WGS metagenome assembly JAEEGL01 (sample SAMN16246548, study PRJNA631951) | gut metagenome | biome: gut microbiome; feature: rumen; material: fiber-attached | host: Bos | place: Iran: Karaj | collected 2018-10 | reverse complement strand
TGCATCAGGTCGCCGCTGTCCACCGCGAAATCGTTCTTGATGGTGTTGTCGTTGTACACCACCGGATCCTGCGGCGGGTAGATCCGCTCATAGACGCTCAGCTGCCCGTTGTCCGGATCCGCGGAGTCGCTGGCGGAAATGTACGCGATGCCGTTATTGTTCAGCGTAACGATCTGCGCTTCGGAAATGCCGCCGGTGGCAACCAGCACGGGATAACCGCGGCCGGTCACAGAGCTGTGGGCGTCACGGACCTTGCCGTCCACTTCCGGGGGTTCCTTCGGGAAGCGGACGCTGAAGGTGGCGGTGATGCCGGTCGCCGCTTCCTCAGACACATACGCGGCGTTGTCCGGGTTGGTGTCCTTGATCAGCATTTCGACCGTGACGGTGGGCAGGGTCTCCCGGGTCACGATGTCCGGATGGTCCTCCCAGGTGTCGCCTTCCTTCCAGTCCTTCAGGTTTCCCGGCATATCGAATCCGTCTCCGTGATACACGAAGCTCTTGTCCGGAGTGATGTTGCTGTAGGACGGACCGAAGCCGAAGTTCATTTCGGTATAGGTCACAGCGCCTTCCGGCACAGTCGGCAGGGAGCTGGAACCGGCCATGACGCCGTCCGCCCATACATTCTGGAAATTCATCTTCACAGAGGTCACGACGGTGTCGGTCTTCAGGGGATCCATCCTGCTGCCGTACTCATAGTATTTCAGCAGGTCTTTCAGTTCATCCCGGCGGGCTTCCCACTCTTCAGGGGTGTCCACGCGGCCGGAGCCGTCGGGATCGGCGGAAGCGTCGAAGAACTCAAACAGATCCGGCAGGCTGAAGTTGTCCGGCAGGTTCTCCAGCTCCGCGGGATAGGGGAAATAGGCGCGGGGCGCTTCCGTGTTCTCTGCCATGGCCGGAAGCACCAGCGTCAGCGCCATAACGAACGCCATCAAAACGATCAGTATTTTTCTCATACTTCTCCTCCTTTTTGTGCATGTTTCACAGGCCCGTGCACAAGCCTTCCGGGGGCTGTTTCTTCCTGCGGTTTCCTGCGAGCCTGTACGGCCCTCCTTTCCGGCCTTTCTGCGCTTTTTCGCGATCAGCAAAGCCATCGCACGATCCCGGCTCATGGAAAAAAACAGCTTATCTCTGACCGTATTGTACAATCTGTTTATAGCATACTTCTATGCAAAATATGCACATAACTATGCAGATTCTGCTGTTCAGACGGATCCTTTCAGCCATGTTTTTTTAGTTTTCATGTTTTTATCAGCCGGACATTGATTTGAGCCGGCTTCTCATATAAAATAATGGCATCCGGCGATGCCATCCTGTCATCCCTGTGCGTATGAATAAATGTAAGAAAGAAAGCAAACCCGCACAAAGCCCCCTCAGCAATGCACAGCAAAAAGGAGAATCTGAAAATGAATGAAATGAGCAAAAACGAAATGATCGAATTGAATCCGGACCAGCTGGAGCATGTTGTCGGCGGCGTCGGTCCGGCGATGCCCCTGCCGGTTCGTATGAAATCCACCCTCCTGGAGCAGGTCCGGCTGTGGAAAAACGCCGGGTGCACACTGGAACAGGCCATTTATAACGCCAAATCGCTTTTCGACAGCATCTATGCCGAATCGATCGAAGCCTATGTCCGGAGCATCTGGGATACGCTGTAAAAAAGTCCCCGGTCCTTTTCTGTCCGCCGTTTATGCTGAAGCAGCATCCGCGCGGATTTTTTTATTTTCAAAATATAACAATCCGTTTTTCCGGCGCGGCATCAGAGGATGCGCGCCGGAAATACGGAACTGAACCCCGAAAACGATCTTTGCAAACAGCAGAGCCGGCGCCGGCAGGATCGCCGGCCGGACGATCTTGTTCTTTTATTCCGGTATTGTTTCCAGAATATAGGTCATGGTACCCATAAAGTCCAGTGCTACAGTGCCTTCGTCCCCGGGTGTGAAGCGCAGTTCTCCCGCGCCGTAATAATCCGCGACAGCTTCGCTGCCGTCCCAGCTCCAGGTGAGGCCTGCCACTTCCGCCCCAAGCATGATGAAGTCCATGCTGCCGTCCGCATGCAGGACAACGGATAGCTCCGCCCCCAGCAGGGAGGCATCCATTTCATATCCGGCCGCCATGTAGCGGACGCAGGTATACTTGGTTTCCAGGGCAATGGACCCGTCTCCGGCTTCCGGTTTCTCACCGGTGACCCTGACCGCGGGAGGCGCAGTGGGTTCAGGCGTAGGCTGTGCGACGAGGGTGGCTTCCATCAGGTCCTCAAACATCGGAGTTTCAGGATCCCAGACAGCATCCTTGTCCCTGCTCATGATGGTATAACCGCTGATCCTGTTATTGAACTGCAGGAATCCGCCCGGCAGGAGGATGATCCCGACATCGCCCGCACGGATCCATCCGTCCTCCGGATCGATGCCCCAGTGCGTAAAGGAATCTCCCAGGTTGGTTTCGATACTGCCGTCCGGATTCAGAACCATCACGTCCTGATGATCCATGGCAATCCGGGGATCGCCGGTAAATCCGCCGGTTCCGTAGTAGATGCTGTACCAGGTTCCTTCGTAATCTTTCGGATTCAGGCTGACGCCTTCAGGAAGGGAATATCCTCCGAGGTCCGGGAAATTGACCGGTGCTTCTGTTCCTGTTGCCGGAGCCGCCGCGGGCGTTTCAGCCGGAGCTTCGCTGACCGTTTCGGCAGGAGGCTCCGTCACTTCCGGAACCGGGGCTTCCGTTACGGCAGGCCGGGAATACGGAGACTCCGGATAGATCCCATTGGGTTCCTCCAGGCGGACGACCGTAAACCCTTCTCCGAGAGAATCCAGAAGCGCCTGCGCGGCAGCTACCTCCGCCTCCCCTGCTGCGGGAGGCAGGATCACCGTTGTCTCACGGTCCGGATCCTCAAAGGAGTCACCCGTCATTTCCGGCAGGGCAAGGGCTTCCAGGTAAATCTCCGAAACATAGCGGCCGATTCCTTTGGTTCCGATGGAAACCAGGCTGGAGGGCAGATTGATTGCGGAAAGATTGGTCCCGGCAAAAGCTTCTTCCCCGATACGGGTAACCCCGGCGGGAACGGTCAGCTCCCCTTCCAGGGCGCTGCCGTAGAAAGCGCGGCGGGAGATCTCCGTCAGTCCCTCCGGCAGGGTCAGATGATACCCGTTGTAATGCGCATACGCTTCCTCCCCGATGTCGCGGACCGTCGTGGGAATCGGCGCGTAAGCCAGCCGGGACAGCCCGCTGAAAGCTTCCGGTTCGATTTTTTCCAGGCCCTCCGGCAGGAGGATGCCGTAACAGAAATCATTCTTCCTGAAGGCATCCGCGCCGATCGTCCGGATCTGCACCCCGTCGATCTCCGCCGGAACGATAATCCAGATATCCTGGCTGGAACAGCGGACCAGTGTGCCTGTTTCCGGATCCACAGTGTATTCTGCGGAAAGCTCCGTCTGGGGCAGCGCATTTCTGCCGCTGGGCTGAATCTGTCCGCTTCCCGCTGCGGTCATGGCCGCACGATACGCCTCCAGCTGGTCATCCGGCACGTATACGGTCACACCCGGCATCCAGTCCAGGAAGGTATCTCCGCGCTTCAGGACCGGACAGGGGCCTTCAAAAGTGATCGTTTTCAGGTTTGAACACCAGCCGAAAGCATCGTTCCCGATATAGCGGACGGACGCGGGAACCGTAACGTCTGCCAGCGATTCACAATGATAAAAACAAAAATCGCCGATCATCTGCAGCGTCTGGGGGAGCTTCACCGCTGTCAGGCTTTTGACGCCCGACATCACGTGCTCCCCGAGCGCGGTCACGCCCTCCGGAACGGTAAACGAAACGATATCCTCCCGGTTGCTCAGTCCTTTGCTCTGAATGATCCGTACGGCATTCCCGTCCACCTCTGCGGGAACAGCAACATCTCCGCCGCTGCCGGAATACCCGTTCAGGTATCCCCATAGGGTGTCGTATTTCCATTCGGACGCCGCTTCTGCGGCGCATGTTTCCAGGATCAGCGTCAGAAGCATTATGGCCAGGAGATACGCCAGCGCTTTTTTCATGGTTCACAGCCTCCGTTTCTTTTTTCCATGCAGCAGAAAACCCCGTTTCATCTGAGGACAGTATACCACAGTTTCCGTTTCTGAGAAACCTCCGCTGTAAATTGAATCTTCATCCAGTGATTCCGGACAGGAAACGGCGGCAGGAAGGGGTTATATCATTTTGAAAAGAACGCGGCATTCATGAACAGAAAGGCTTCCCGCTCCGGAGATGATCGTCGATCACCTCCGCCAGAACAGCATGGCCGGCTTCATTCGGATGCATCCCGTCGTCGCAGATCAGGGACGGATACTCCAGCTTGTTCAGCATCCAGGCGCGGACATCCGCCAGTCGGCATTTTTCGGCGATGGATACCTCCCTGACCGCGGTGGCATACCGCTCCTGCCAGCGGGAAATACTCTCCGGATCGTCATGCAGATAATGCAGGATGCGTGCTTCGTTTCTGTTCCTGGAAACCCAGTGGTAAAACCTTTCCGACATCAGGGCAAGGGGGGTCACAAGCACCGGCTTCAGCTGCCGTTCCCGTGCTTCCTTCACGAACAATGCCAGGTTCCTGCAGAAATCCGAGAGGGACACCTTCCCTTCATGGTAGGAATCCGGATCCCTGGACACGGCGTCCCAGTCCAGGTTGCAGTCGTTCCCTCCAAACTGGATGACACAGGCCGAACCGGGTTCAATCATCATATTCCGGAAGGTGTCCAGCCCCTGCAGAACCGTATATCCGTGAACGGCATAATTGCGGATTGCATATCCTTTCCGTTTCAGCAGCCGGATGCACCCCATCCGGGAGACCCGGTACTGGTCGTTTTCATCCAGCACAATTCCCTGGGAAGCGGAATCACCGAACAGATAAATCTCGCTCATTGATCTGGACCTCACATTGCTTTGATCTCGTTTCAATTACTAGATTATATCGTTTTCGTATTTTTGTCAAGCATTTTCTTGAGTTGCTGTCCAGTCTGTGATACTATTAATCAGGAAAACGAGTTGGAGTATGAGGTGAAAGCATATGAAGCATGAAGCCATCCTTGCGTGCCTGAAGGGCTGCCTGCTGCCGGAGTGGGATGCGATCCCGGATTTCGGATTGTATATGGATCAGGTGATTACCTTTGTGGGCCGGTCCTTTCCCGGGATCGCCGGCCGGCTGGATCTGACGCCCAGCATGATCAACAATTATGTCAAAGCCGGAATGATCGATAAGCCGTCCGGAAAAAAATACAGCCGGGACGCGCTGGCCCAGCTGCTCATGATTATTCAGCTGAAACTGACGACGCCGATGGAAATCATGAAGATCCTTCTGCATCCGGAAAACGAAGCAAGCACAAAAGACCTGTACGCCCTGTTCCGGAAATACCAGGACCAGGTGATCGAGGAATTCCGGCTCCAGGAAGATGCCCCGCGGCTGATGTACGCGCTGAAATCGTCTTCCCTGCAGCTGATTATGCGCCTGTCAGACGAAGCGTGTCAGGAATCGGATCCCCCTTCCGGGGGAACAGCCGCAGGCTGCTGAGGAATGCATTCATCCAGCCGGCTGAAGTATTTCCTGTGGGTTTGCGCCAGGACGGTTCTGTATTCAGCGTTCCCGCTCTTGTCCAGCGTTTCCAGAAACAGATGCTCCCTTGAAGCAAGCTCCGGATGAATACGGACGAGGGTGGACATTCCGATATTGGAAGCGGTTCCCGCAATTCTTTTATATTCCGCCATCAGGTTGGAAAAAGCCGCATCCGCCAGGAGGGAGCATTCGCCCGCGCTCATCCTGGCGAAATGGTTCTGCGTCATTCTGTTGATGAGCTCTGTCGCGACCCGGACCTTCGGCTCAATATCGGACGCGGCTTTCTCCTCTCTCTGTTCAAAAGCCTTTTCAGCCTCCTCCAGGAGTTCCAGGACCAGTTCCTGAAGAACGCCGATCTCCTGTTTGCAGGTATCTGAAAATCCGGTATTGTTTTCTGACAGCTTGGAAGCGATATCCGCAATATTGATCGCCTGGTCTCCCAGCCTTTCAAATTCTGTGGACAGCTTGTAATACTGGTTCAGGATCAGAATATGGTTCTGGCTCCGGAGATGCGGGAGCAGTTCGACCAGATATCGGCTCAGGTTGTCTGTCAGCCGGTCCACCTGCATTTCCTCCGCGGCAATCTCCGCCTGCAGGGCTGTGCTGTATTCCGCCATCTGCCGGTGGGCCCTCCCGAGGTTTTCCCTGGAAATCCGGAACATCGTCGTGAGCACATCGTAGCAGCTGCGGAGCGCAAGGGCGGGCGTGCTGAAAAAGACAGGGTTCAGCGCTTTGATCAGCTCGCTGTGAGGATCCTCCTCCTCCTTCTTTTTCCGTACGATCCGGTCGCTCATTTTTTCATAGACCCTCAGCATGGGGAAAAGGCAGATTGCGCACGCAAGGTTAAAGATGGTATTGGTATTGGCGATGATGCCGGAATTCACGGTGGCGTCCCATAATCCGTCCAGCAGGCCGAGATGATGAATGACTGTGATCACGGCAAGAACCAGGATGGTTTTGCTCAGATTAAACAGGATATTCACAAGGCCGACACGCCGGGCTTCTCTGTTGGCACCGATCCAGCAGACGATCGCTGTCGTGACGCAGTCTCCCAGGTAGATCCCGACAATGACGGTATAAATCGCCTTGAAGGTCAGGAACCCGCCTGCGGAAAACGCCTGAAGAATACCGATGGCCGCGGATGAGCTCTGCAGCACAAAAGCCACGCCGGCGCCGGTGAGGTATCCCAGGAAAGGATTGCTCCCCAGCCCGGAAAACAGCTCTTCCACAACGCCGGATTCCTGAAGGACTTTCACTGCGCTCGTCATATTCAGCAAACCGGAAAACAGGATTCCGAATCCGATGGCGATGTTTCCGATCGACCGGGAATTCCTGAAGATACCGGTCATAATCAGGATAATCCCGATAATCAGCGCGACCGGCGCAAGGGTGGACGGCTGAAAGACCCGCAGGAAGGAGGTATCCCCGGAAGCGTTCAGGTCCAGCAGCCGGATGATCTGCCCGGTCACGGTGGTACCTACGTTTGCCCCGACAATGATTCCGAGGGACTGCCTCAGGGACAGAATCCCCGCGCCGACAAGGCCGGAGGTAATAACGATGGTCGCTGTGGAAGACTGGATCAGCGCGGTCACCGCAATGCCGAGCACAAAAGCTTTCAGGGCGTTGTCGGTCACCTTTTCCATGACCTTTTTCAGCGTTCCGGATGAGTTTTCCTTCAGGGAATCCCCCATCAGCCGCATGCCGTACAGGAACATGGCCAGGCCGCCGAGCAGGGACAGGACGTCAAAAAAATTCATAAAGCCTCCGACGAAAACAGCAGATACCGGGTCGATGCATCCGGAGTATCTTTTATCGTAACACCTTCTTCAGGCGATGACCAGTTTTTGGGAACGATTTAACACAGTTTTAAAAACTTAAAAAACTTCCGTCACTTTTTCCCTGCCGGAAACAAACGGATCAGCCTCCCGGGGCTCCTGAAGAGAAAAAAAAGGTTTTCCTATCCCGATAAAATATAGTATACTGAATTTACAGACCCTGAATCCTGTTCCGGATTACAGACAAAAAAACAATCAGAAGGACAATGGAGGGAAATGGATGAAACCGTATTACGATGTCAACAATTGCCTGGAATACCTTGAGCGTTCGGCGGAGCGTTTTCCGGACAAGGCGGCTTTTGTGGATGAAAATGAGAAAGTGACGTTCTCACAGCTGATGAATGATTCCATGAGGATCGGCAGCGCCCTGAAGCAGTTTAACCTTCATAAGGATCCCGTCGTCATCCTGATGGATGCCCGCCATATTCCGAATCTGCGGGCAACCATGGGCATTCTTTATGCCGGATGTTTCTATATTCCGCTGGATCCGGCTTCACCGGTCGAGCGGCTGGCAACCATTTTCAGCAGCCTCCGGCCAAAGCTTGTCATTTTTGATGAAAAGGCTGAAAAGGCAAAGGAAGCCCTGCAGGATCAGTATCGGTTTGTCGGATATGCGTCCCTGACGGATGCGGAAATCGACATGGCTTTCCTTGAAAAGATCCGGCAGGAAAGCAATTTCTTCGATCCGCTGTTCATTATGTACACCAGCGGATCCACAGGCGTTCCGAAGGGGGTCATCCATACCCATGGCGACCTGGTCAACTATTCGGAGTTTACATACAGGAGATATCCTTTTGATGAAAGAACGGTCTTCGGCAATCAGTCTCCGTTCTTCTATGCGAACTGCCTGCTGGACATCTATCCGCCCCTTGCCGTCGGCTCGACAGTGGTGATCCTGTCGCCTGTCCTTCTTTCCTTCCCGAAGAAGCTGATTCAGCAAATGCAGGAGCATCACATCACGGAGCTGTGCATGACGCCTTCAAGCTTCAACGCCGTGGCAGATGCGGGAGTCCTGGAGCCAGGATGCCTGCCCGATCTGGAATTCATCCTGCCGTCCGGGGAGATGATCAACGGAAAGGCGATGAAGCAATGGGAAGCCGCAGCTCCGAAAGCCGGGCATTTCTGGAATTTCTACGGCAGCACCGAGCTTCTGTCCGTTTCGCTTTACAAAGTGGACAGGGATTTCGGGGATGACGAGAATGTGCCTTCGGGAATCCCCTACCGCTGCACGCATATGGTCTTTGTGGATGAGGACGGTAATCCGGTGCCTCCGGGAGAAAAGGGGGAAATGCTGATCCACAATCCCTGGATGTTCTCCGGGTATTATAAGGACGCGGCGCGTACAGAAGCTGCGTTTGTGAACGATCCGCTGAAAAAAGGCTACAATGAGCTGTTCTTCAGAACCGGGGATATGGGGTATATCAATGAAAAGGGCGAGCTGATCGTCGTCGGCCGGAAGGACAACATGATCAAGCACAACGGCTACCGGATGGAGCTTGGCGAGGTGGAATACGCGACGCTCGGCGCGGAAGGGGTCAATGACTGCTGCTGTGTCTTTGACAGGGAAAACAGCGACATCTATCTGTGCTATACCGGAAGCTTTTCCGAAAAGGAAGTAAAGGCTTACCTGAAAGACAGGATTCCGAGGTTCGCGATGCCGGAATATTTTGTCCATCTGGAGAGCATCCCGTATACAGCCAATATGAAAGCCAACCGGCTGGAGCTCGCCCGGATGGTGATCGGAAAGAAATAACCTGAAAGGATCAGAAGAGAAGGAGACAGTATTTTGGACCGTTTTACAAAAATAGACATGGAAACCTGGCCGCGCAGGGAGCTTTTTGAACTGTATACAAAATCATGGATGTCAACTTCCTTCTCCGCCACCGTGAAAATCAGGGCAGAAAACCTCGTGAAGCTGCAAAAAGAGCACGGGCAGAAGCTTGTTCCGGCATTGCTGTATATCGTCTCCAGGGAGCTTTCCGGCGATCAAGCGTTTACGGTTGCCGTTCAGGACGGATTCCTGGGTTACTGGGACAGGATTCATCCTGTTTACCCGGTCCTGAACGGGAACGGCACTTTCACTTTTCACACAACGCCGGTAGACGGCGGCTTTCAGCGTTTTTACGAGGCTTACCTGCGCGAGAAAGTGGAGAACGCTGATAAGCTCGGAGCTTATGCCTCTTCGGACATGCCGGTCAACAACTACATTTTTTCGATTATGCCCTGGCTTGCGTTTGATTCGTTTTCCTTCGCGCTGAAAAACCAGAAGAACTATTTTGCGCCGATTATTTCCATTGGGAAATACGACGAAAACTGCTGCCTTCCGTTCTCCGCGACGGTCAATCACGCCGTCTGCGACGGGTACCAGCTTTCAGAGTTCTTCCGCAGAATCCAGGAAGCTTTCGAAAATCCGGAAGAATGGCTGAAATCATAACGGCCCGCTGCCGGGCGCCCCGGGGTTTATCCATTCTGGACCGGGGCGCTCTTTTTCAGTGTGGAAACCTGCGCCAGAATCACCGCGGTAAACATCAGAATGCAGCCGGCCGCTTCCCGTCCGGTCATCCGTTCCCCGAGAAGGACGGCTCCGGTCAGCACAGCGAAAACCGATTCCAGGCACATCAGCAGGGATGCGACCGTAGGGTTTACATCTCTTTGCCCGATAATCTGCAGCGTATAGCCCACCGCGCCGGAAAGAATGCCGGTGTACAGAATGGGAACCGCTGCCTCCAGCAGGCCCTCCGGATGGATTTCCTCCGTCAGCAGGGCAACCGTCATGGACAGGATTCCGGTGATCAGGAATTCGTCCCTGGCCAGTTCGAGGCCGTTCGCCTTCGGAGCGTAATGATCCACGCACAGAATCTGGCCGGTAAAGCATACCGCGCATCCCAGCACCATCAGATCGCCGGGCTCCAGCAGGAATCCCGTGGATGGAATGCACAGGAGATACAATGCGGCAACCGCCAGTCCGACGCTGAGCCAGATAATCCTTCCGGGCTGTTTCCGGAAAAGCAGCCATCCCGCAACAGGCACCAGGACGACATACAGCGCCGTAAGAAACCCGGCTTTTCCGGCGGAGGTATACACCAGTCCGGCCTGCTGCATGGACGTAGCGGCAAACAGGAACAGGCCGCACAGCAGCCCGCCCGTCCTCTGCTGTTTTTTTTCACCAACCGCCGGACGTCCGGCGGTTTTTCTTTTCGCGACAGCAGCCGCCGGAATCAGCACCAGTCCGGCCAGAAGCATCCGCACTCCGGAAAACGTGAAAGGCTGGACATGGTCCATCCCCATCCGCTGGGCTGCAAACGCCGCGCCCCAGATCACCGATCCAAGCAACAGCAGCAGGCTTCCCCTGAATGCCTTCTGATTCATAAATGATCCCTTCATTTTCCGGTTTTCCGTTTCGTTCAATAGATCTTCCTGATCTCTCCCTGAATCCCGTATGAATTCCGGAAGGACTGGAGATCCGTCTCATTGCGGATGAGCATGACCTCCTCAAACGCGCCTGTATCTTTCCGCTGAAAGCCTGCGACCTGTTCTCCCGTGCAGATGCTGCACCGGATCACAGGCGTCAGGAGTGTTTCGTCAAATCGCCGTTCCGTACCTTTTTTCCGGAAAAACATACCGCTCCCCTCCTGTCCTGCCGTCGATTATACAAAGCGGCGATCCCCGTGTCAATCAGCCTCCGTTCCGGCCGGAGTCCTGTTGAAATACCGATTTTCCTTGTCAATCGGGTGCTCACGGGATATAATAAAATATCTTACTGTATAAGGAGTCTTGTGAATGGAAGAACAGGCCAGAAAGCAAATCATTTTTTCCGGAATTCAGCCCAGCGGTGTGCTGACCCTTGGAAATTACATCGGCGCGCTTCGGCGTTTTGCCGAATTGCAGGATCAGTATGACTGTATCTACTGCATTGTGGACGAGCACGCCATCACGGTGCGCCAGAACCCTGCGGATCTCCGGCGCCGCTGCCTCGAGCTGGCCGCTCTGTATCTGGCCAGCGGAATCGATCCGTCCAAAAGCATCATCTATTGCCAGAGCCATGTCAGCGCCCACGCTGAGCTTGCATGGGTGCTGAACTGCTTTACCTATATGGGCGAGCTGAACCGCATGACCCAGTTCAAGGAAAAATCAGCGAAACACGCGGATAATATCAACGCCGGCCTGTTCACCTATCCGGTGCTGATGGCGGCGGATATCCTGCTGTATCAGACCAATCTGGTCCCCGTCGGAGCAGACCAGAAGCAGCACCTGGAGCTGACCCGGGATATCGCTCAGCGCTTTAACGGCGTATACGGCGATGTTTTCACGATTCCCGAACCGCTGATCACCAAAACAGGGGCCCGCATTATGAGTCTGCAGAATCCGGAACGGAAAATGAGCAAGAGCGATCCGGAGGATACCTTTGTCTCCCTCCTGGACGACGCGGATGCCATTCGCAGGAAAATCAAGCGTGCGGTGACCGATTCCGAAAGCGAAATCCGCTTCGATCCGGAAAAGAAACCCGGTGTCAGCAATCTGCTGAGTATCATCAGCGCGCTGTCCGGCGAAACCCCCGAACAGATCGGCGATGCCCTGGCCGGCCAGGGCTACGGTGCGCTGAAAGCGCAGGCCGCCGACTGTGTCATCGCTGCCCTGGAGCCTCTGCAGGCGGAGTACAAACGCCTGATTGCCGACAAGGCGTACCTCTTCGGTGTCCTGAATGAAAGCTCTGAGAAAGCGGCATACCTGGCCGGAAAAACCCTCCGGAAGGTTCAGAAAAAGGTTGGCTTTGCCGCACGGTCCTGATTCATGCCGCTCCGCTGATTCACCCGGCAGTTCCCGGGCATTCCGCCGGAGCATACATACAGCCCGTCCCGCGCTTCTGTTCTTTTCAGCCCGAACCGATCGATGCAGGAAGCGAAACGCGCCTCATCTGACAGGAGTTCAATCATGATCCGGAAAATATGGGTTCTCCTTTTTATCCCTGTGCTCCTTTCCATCCTGATGCTCCCCGCTTTTGCAGCCGAAGCTGCCCCGGAGGAGGATCACTGGATCTGTCTGCTCTGCGGTTCGGAGGCCGATGGCAGTGTGTGTCCGGTTTGTTCATCCGTCCGGGGTGTCTGGCGCTGCCACAGCTGCAGGGAACGGAACCTTTCCGGCGCATGCCGTTCCTGCGGCAAACAGCGGGACGATTCCCTGCAGGAACAGGCTTTCTGTGGCGACGCGATGTATGCTTTCCCGGCCGTCCGGTATCTGGCGGCGCAGGGGCACGGGGATGCCTTGTGCGCATTGGCCGGATACTATGAGAAAGGCCTGATCCTTCCCCGGGATCCGGAAGCCGCGTTGGCCTGTACCCTTCGTGCCTGTGAAACGGAATATGCCCCCGCCTGGCTGATGGCAGGCAAAATCTATGACCGCGGGGAGCTGGCTGAGCGGGATGAATTCAAAGCGATGGAATGCTTCCTGAAAGCCGCCGAAAGCGGTATTCCGGAGGCCTTCTGGTACCTGGGCGTCTTTTACGAAGAAGGCTTTGCGGTTACCCGGGATACCGCCAAAGCGATGGAATACTACCGCCTGGCCGGGGAAGCCGGAGACGCGGACAGCTGGATGAGCATTGCCGCCTGCTACGCCCTTGGAAAGGGCGTGGAACGCGATTTTACAGAAGCGCTGGCCTATTATGAAAAAGCTGCTGAAAGCGGCAGCCATCTCGCCTGCGATTATCTGGGATATCAGTATATGTCGGGGGAACTGGTTGAGCAGGATACGGAAAAAGGCCTTGACTATTACAGGAAAGCTGCGGAACTGGGAAACAGCCGCAGCATGATGGCCCTTGCCTATGCCTGGATGACCGGCCAGGGAGTGGATCCCGATCCGGGAGAGGCTGCCCGTTGGTATGAGCTCGCAGCATTGGCCGGGAGGGCTGACGCTGCCGAAATGCTGGCGCAGCTGCAGCACTGAATCACCGCAAAAAGAAGGAGGGAGCGTTTTGTGCTCTCTCCTTCTTCATTTTCTCTGCCGGTTGAAAACGGATCTCCTGGCGGATGTTCCCTGTTACGGAGCAGGGGTCAGCGTGGGAACCGGCAGCAATTCCGGCGTCGGTGTGGTTTTCTCCGCTTCCGCCATCGCGTCGATCAGCTGCTGGTTGACGGATCCGCTCTGGTAGTATCCGTGATCCTTCTGAAAATCCTTGATCGCCTGTACCGTCTGGTTCAGCATGTGCCCCGTGCACATCGTCCTGTAATATCCAAGCTCCTTCAGGCGCCGCTGCACCCAGTAGACCGCGTCGTTCCTGCTGCCCTCGTACAGCGTTGCGCCCTTCAGGTCCGGCTTCTGGTCTTTGCTGTACTCCGGAGCCGGAGGTTCAGGGGTATGCGGATCATTCGGGGAAGCGGGAAGCTTCAGCGCTTCCTTCAGTTCCTTGTCCACCGGCAGGCTGTTGGTAATGGTGACGACCGTCCCCGCTCCGACGTTGTCATAGATCCATTTCGCGTCAGGCACGGACAGGCGGATACATCCATGGCTGGCTCTGTTTCCGAGCGCTTTGTAGCTGGCGGTCTTCATGGCTTTGGTGCTGGTGGCGCTGTAAATCGGTGAATGGAAAGCCACCTGTGCGTTAATGCGGGTCCAGTACCGGGCATAATCCCCCCACTTCGGGAAATAGCACCATTTGGCTTTCCTTCCGTTCAGCACCCAGTCGCCCAGCGGGCTGTCCGTCCCGACCTTTCCGCTGGAGCACAGCATCTGTTTCACGGGAACGGTATAGTTCCCTTCTTCATCCCGGGTATATACCGATACAATCTGGTTTCTCACATCCACAGTAATCGCAAACGGCACCGGTACAGGGGTCGGGGTGGGCTTTGGCGTCTGGTCCGGCAGCACCAGCCCCGGATGGTTGAAAATCAGGTTCCAGGTGGCTTCATCCACCTTCCCTGTCACATTCATTCCGTTCTGTCCCTGGATTTTCTTCACGGCATTCGCGGACTTGTCCTGATAATTGCCGGAGATGGGGCCGTCAAAATATCCCAGCTGCTGCATTCTCTCCTGCAGCTTCTTCACCGCTTCTCCCTTTGATCCTTTTTTCAGCTCTCCGGAGAAGAGGACCGGTTCGTCCGGCATGGGAACGCCGCTCTCGCTCTCGTCCACCAGATAATAGGACAGGTCGGAGAAAGGGGTCGGGGTCGGTTCTTCAACGTCGTGCTTCCCGACCGCGTCCGCGGAAAACAGCAGCTCCTGCGTTGACGGATCGGCGACGCCTGTCACTTCCAGGCCGTTGTTCCTCTGCAGCTGTTTGATGCCGTTTTCCGAGCCCTCGAGGAATTTCCCGCTGATTTTTCCGGTGTAATACCCAAGCGCTGTCAGCCGGGTCTGAAGCTCTTTGACATCCTCGCCTTCCGATCCGTAGCGGAGGCTCCGGTACCGGGCGGACGCGAGCAGAATCTGTGTGGCGACATCCGCCGTACCGGTCGCTTCCAGGCCGCTGTTCCGGTTGTCCTCCTGAAATTTGCGGACAGCGTTCTGTGTCTCCTGGTCGAATTCCCCGTCCGCTTCCCCGGAAAAATACTGTAAGCTGCTCAGCCGCATCTGGAGGTACAGTACGTCATCTCCCCTGTCCCCTACGGACAGCGGCTTTACTTCCAGAACACTGCTTTCTCCTTCATTTTCTTCCTCGTCCGGAACGTCTATGGGAACCTGAACGGAATCGTCCCCGTCATCGTCCTCCGGTTCCGTCTCCGACAAAACCGGCCCGCACGCCGTCAGCAGGAGAATCAACGCCAGCAGCAGGCTGGCCCATTTTTTCATCATCAGTCACCTCAATACTTCGGAATCCAGTTCTGGGTTTCTCCTTCTCCCGTTCCGGCCGGCAGGACGCCTTCCTTCCTGCTGACAAATCCCAGATCCGCGTCATAGAAACTGCGGTCGCTTTCAACCGTCACGGGAACGGAATATGAAACCGCTTCCTCTGTTTCCTCCAGAACCGAATTGATCATTGGCAGATCCGTCCTGTGCAGGGTCGGCTTCACCTCCGGCGGGGCAGTCACCTTCAGGATATACGTAGCGGGATACAGGTCCACAAACCGGTAGAACCCATACTGATCGGTGACCGTTTCCGCGATGGTTGCTCCGTCGCGCTGCAGCTCGATCCGGACATTCGGAATACCGGGTTCATTTCCTGCCTGCAGGCCGTCCATGTTCAGATCCGCCCAGCAATAATCGCCGAGCCTTCCGGGCAGCACGCAGCCGATATCCATCCGGTTCATATCCTGATCCATCCGCAGCTCCAGCACGTCCGTACTCCCCTGCCGGTTGACCGGATGCATAATCACGCTGTTCAGTCCGGCTGACAGCCGCTGGTCCCCCGGTTCGATAATGACGCAGCCTTCCGGCGCGGTCACATCCAGGATAAACTGCCCGGGCATCAGGTTCTCCAGCAGATAATCGCCGTTGCTGTCGGTCTCCGCGGAAGCAATCAGATTTCCTGCCGGATCCTTCATCAGGATTTTGACTCCGCCCAGGGTTTCCGTCATTCCTCCGCGGTCGATCCAGGCATGTCCGCTGATCACGGTGGTGCGGACCACCCCCATCAGCAGGCCTTCTCTCGTTTCATTTTCCTTCAGCTGAATGCCGGACAGGGCCAGTGCTCCGTTTTCTTCCCGGAAATCGGAATCTCCTGCCTTTGGCGCCAGCGTCCGGCTGTCTGTCGGCATGGAAACGGTAAAGCTTCCCGGAATCATTCCCGTAGCAGCAAACCTGCCCTGTTCGTCTGTTTCGGTCACATCAAAAACCGTTCCGGTTGCCTCGTCGGTCACCGTGATCCGGAATCCGGCAGGGGTCCGCTCTCCCTCGTCAAACAATCCGTTGTTGTTTTCATCGAGCCCGAGCCGTCCCCTGATTCCCGCCGGAGCGACGGCTCCGATCTTCTGATTCCGCCATTCCGCGCCCATCGGCACATCAAGCGGAACCGCCTGCTTCTCCTGCCCCGCCTTCAGCGGAAGGGACAGCTTATCCGTCCGGCTCACAACGGTCCCGTCAGGGCATATGAGTTCCAGCTGATAGGTATCCGGACGCAGATCGTCCAGGATAAAGGATCCGTCCGTCCCTGTCTGAACAGTGATTTCCTCCAGTTCGTTGCGGGAGGGAATCAGCTTCAGCGTCATGCCGGCCAGGGCCTCTTCATTTTCCATCAGCCCGTTCCCGTCATGATCCCGGTATGCCGTACCGTCGATTCTGCCAAGCGTCAGTGCGCCGCACAGCGGTGCTTCCAGCACCTGTCCGGTGACAAAGCCGAAGGAATCAGTTCTGCCTGTGGATCCCTCCCCGGCCATCTGGTTCCCTCCTGCTGCGGTCCTGGCGAACACAGCGCGCTCCGGCAGGAGGTATTCCACGTAATACCGGCCGGGCATCACAGCGTCAAACAGGAAGCTTCCGTCTGCGCCGATTTCTGTCCGGAACGCTTCTCCTTCCGTCTCGCTCATCAGCCGGACGATTACGCCCTGCAGGCCGTTTTCGCCGTTTTCCCGTGTTCCGTTGTCATTCCTGTCAGCAAACACGGTTCCCTTCACCGTTCCGGGGCGGATCATCCCGATATTTTTCCCGGTTATTTTCTCCCCCAGTTCAACCCGGAAGGGTTCCGAATATCCTTCTCCGTTGTTCCTGTTCAGGATGGAGTTTCCTTCCCCGAGCTTTGTAAAGGCATACCCGCTGACCGCTTTTACTTCCAGCGTATATTCTCCCGGCGTCAGCCCCGTCAGCTGGTAAACCCCGTTGACGTTCGTCCGGTCCGTTGCGGCAATATTTCCCTGCGGATCCCGGATGACAACCTGAAAACCGGATACCGTTTTCTCTTTTTCTTCCCGTGCGGCGGAGAAATTGTCGTCGTAGTATACCGTTCCGGAGACGGTTGCGGGATAAATCGCGCCGATATTCATTTCCCTTCTTTCGGCGTCTGCCAGGACCACATTCCTCAGCGTCTGGTCCCTCCTGTCTCCCCTTGGGGCGAACAGGTTGCCCAGCGTGCTCTCCGGCGCGGTTCTGGTATAAACGCTTCCGTCATCCGGCAGCACGGCCTGGATCAGGTATTGGTTTCCCCGCAGGCCGTCCAGCAGGAAGGAGCCATCCGCGCCGGAAACCGCCGAGGAAGCCTCCGCGTTGTCATAGGTATACCTCACGCTCAGCCTTACGCCGGAAAGCGGCAGCTCGCCTTCGTCATACACACCGTTGTAATTCGCATCCAGATAGCATACGCCGTGAATCTGCGAGGCCCAGTTGAAGCCGATGTTCATATCCGATTTGTCTTCTCCGGTAGCTTCCACCAGCCTTCGGGGATTATCCGA
>JAEEGL010253978.1_pt1 | contig 17726 bp, 15 predicted proteins | sample 9134231 | NCBI WGS metagenome assembly JAEEGL01 (sample SAMN16246548, study PRJNA631951) | gut metagenome | biome: gut microbiome; feature: rumen; material: fiber-attached | host: Bos | place: Iran: Karaj | collected 2018-10 | reverse complement strand
TATGGTCTCGTTGGCATTGGCGTTGGGACTCAGCGATATGATGCAGGGCGGGCGCGGCTCTGAGATGCTTTTCATCGACGAGGGGTTCGGCACGTTGGACGCGCAGAGCCTCAATTCTGTACTCGTTATGCTCCAAAAACTCCACCTACAAGGGCGCAAGGTGGGCATCATCAGCCACGTCCCCGAATTGGAGGAGCGCATCGACGCCAAAATCCTTGTCCGCAAATGCTCCGGCGACAACACCCGCAGCGAGGTGCTGGTTCAGTCGTGCTGAAACGTAGTCGCTACGCGAGAAATCTTACAAATCTTTACAAATCAAACAAATGTTCATTTGAAAAATTTGTAATGATTTGGATAATTTCTGTCCGTAAGGACACTCATTTTGTGCAAAAGAAAAATATGTTGTAAAAAATTAGAATTTTCGCAAAATTATTTTTACTTTTGCCACAGAAATTTTTTTGTTGGAATAATATGGCAGAAGAACAGAACAGTGCGCCGCAGCTCAACATCGACCTCCCCGAGGAGGTTGCTGACGGCCAGTACGTGAACCTTGCGATGCTCACACATTCAAGTTCGGAGTTTATAATCGACTTCTTGAAACTGATGCCCGGTATGCGCCGTCCGTCGGTCAAGAGCCGCATAATCCTCGCGCCTGAGCACGCCAAGAGGCTGTTGCTCGCGTTGCAGGACAACGTGTCGAAGTACGAGCAGCGTTTTGGGCGCATCAAAAACACTGACGGTGCGGGCGGCAACACGATGCCGTTCAGTTTCGGATCGGCGGCGGATGCTTAGGCTGTATGTGTGACGGTGGCAAGATTTTTGCACCAAAAATATTGATGTGCATATCAATAACAGCAAAAACAACGCAATATGGAACAGTCGCTTGGCTTTATATACGACCATTTCCGGGACATCGAGAAGGATGATTTGGAGTATGTCTATCGTGGTGAAGTAACCGCGCACCTCGTCATGAACATTCTCGAACTCGCCAAGACCAACTTGGCGAAGGCTGAAGACACCCGTAAGATGCGGTCGAGGATATACTACATAATGGGCGAGGGCCTTCAAAACATCACAGCCCATCAGGCCACTGGCGGAGATGCCGCCGACAGTTCGGCGATTGTTGTAATATATAAAAAGCGTCACAAGTACATCATCGCCACCGGCAACTTGATGAACCGCACTTCGGAAGCAGCGTTGCGGGAGAAACTTGAAAAAATCAACCATCTTGACGCCGAAGGTCTCAAGGAGTTCAGCCGTGAGACGCGCACGATGATGGGGTTCAATGAAGAAGGTGGCGCGAGTTTGGGGCTTATCGAGATGGCGAAACGCTCCGGCAACAAGCTCGACTACCTCATCAAGCCTGTTGACGAGGCACATTCGTACTTCTACCTGACCACCGAAATCGACACGTCGGACGTGGGGGCGGGCAGCGGCGTCGACGACTACACTATTCAAGACTTGATAAGCATACACGAGAATTTCAACAAAAACAATTATAATCTGTCGTTCAAGGGCGACTTCGACCAGGAAAACATGCTGTCGTTGCTCTCGATATTGAAGAGCGGGATGAGTGAGACCAAGACGCGCATCAAGTTGTACGGCGTGATGGTGGAATTGCTGCAAAACATCGTCAAGCACGCCGACAACAAGAAGGGCTACACCGGCTGGAAGGCGGGCGTGTTTTACATCAAGGAGTACAGCGACAGGTTTTCGCTCCTGGCGGGCAACTATGTCGCCAAGGGAAAGTCGGCGGCTCTGTCGGCGCGCATAGAGCGCATCGACGCGATGGACACGACCGGACTTTCCAAGGAATACAACAAGATATTGTTCAACTTCAACAACGACCCTGTTTCCACGGGGCTTGGATTCATTGACATCCGGCGCAAGTCGGGCTCCAAGATTGAGTACAGCATCGTTGACGCCGGCGATGGAAGGGATTTCTTCATGGCGAAGGTTGACGTAATGAAAGTGGACTAACGAGACTATAATAATAACGCTATAAATGGAACCATTTGTAAAAGAACCAACAGTAGATACCCCCGGGGTGTTTTTGGACGCCGAGAAGGGTACGTTTCTATTGACACGTATGTCGCTGCCCGAGGATGCGGTGGAGTTTTACGCGCCCGTCATTGAGTGGTTTGCCAATTATTGCAAGGCTCCCAACCCTCAGACTGTGTTTGACATGAAATTGGAGTACTTCAACACGGCGTCGAGCAAGCAGCTGATTCAGGTGCTGTTGCTGTTGCAAGGGCTCAAAGACAAGAGCGACGTCACGGTCAATTGGTATTACAAGGAGATTGACGAGGACATGCAGGGCCTTGGCGAGGAGTACAGCCAGATCATCAACCTCCCGTTCAACCTCATACCAGTCGCAAAATTCGACAAGTAAGCCATGAAAGTCGCAATATTCGGACGTAAATTTGGCCCCGACTTCCACAAGAGCATCTACAAGATATTCGAGATGCTCAACCGCAACGGCTGCGAGATATATGTCTATGAGGAGTTTCTGCATAGCATCGAGCAGACGCTGTTTTTTACGCCCAAAATCACAGGCACGTTTATAAATAGTTTCAAGATGCCCGACGACCTCGACCTGCTCATCAGCATCGGCGGCGACGGCACCTTGCTCGAAAGCGTCCCGTATGCCGTGCTTGCCGACATTCCCGTCGTCGGCATCAACAGCGGCCGCCTCGGTTTCCTTACTTACGTCTCCGAAAACACCCTTCAAGACGCCCTCACTGAGATTATGGAGGGGCGCACGACTTTGGAGACGCGCACGTTGATAGAGACGTCAAGTTCGTCGGAGCGGTTTGGCAACCTCAATATAGCCCTCAACGAAGTAACCATCATGAGGGTCAATACGAGTTCCATGATTAGCATCAAGGTTTTCCTCAACGACGAATACCTCAACACGTATTGGTCTGACGGCTTGATAATTGCTACACCTACCGGCAGCACTGCATATTCCCTGAGCGCGGGCGGCCCCATCATCCTGCCCGGCAGCGGCAATTTTGTGTTGACCCCCGTGTCGCCGCACACACTCTCGGTGCGCCCGATGGTAATCAGCGATGACAACGTGCTGCGCATACAGGCTGACGGCAGGGAAAAAAACTACCTCGTCTCCCTCGACTACCGTCAGGCTTGCCTGCCATTCGGAGAGGAGCTCACCATCAAAAAGTCCACCAAGAAACTCAAGCTCCTCCGTCTGAGCGGCACGAGTTTCTTCTCCACTTTGCGCAACAAGCTGCTCTGGGGCGTTGACAAGCGCAACTGACAACCTGCTGCATGGGAAATGTTTTCGTATATATTATAATTGCAGAAATCACGTTAATATATTAAGGTGTGCCGCATCAATCGGTATGCAAATTGTGTATTAAAAAGGAAAAACAACATAATCATGAAAAGGATTCTCTCATTAATAATTGTGTCGGTGCTCGCTGGTTTTGGAGCCGCAAATGCACAGCAGGCATGGAAACACTCCCGTCATAGTTTTGTGGCGGGGCTTGGCGGCAATATCTTCATGGGCGACCTCGGCGGCGGCGACGACAATGGCGGGCATTTCCTCAATTTCAAGGACTTGGACGCGGGCAGTATTAAGATTTCGGCGATGCTGGGCTACAAATACCGTCTTGCCGACAGGCTTGCGGGCAAGTTTTCGTTCACGTACTCCAAGGTGGCTGCCGACGACGCCAACGCCAGCAACGCCGCACGCCGCAGCCGCAACCTCAATTTCAGGAGCGACTTGACGGAATTTGGCATTGGAGGCGAGTATTACTTCCTGCGTGAAAAGGAGATACCGAGGTACAGCGGCGGCGAGGGCAGTTTTTGGAAAAAATGGTCGGGCTACATCAGCATAGAGCTTGCCCTGCTCCACTTCAATCCCATGGGCCAATACCAGGGGCAATGGTACGAGCTCCAGCCGCTCTGCACCGAGGGGCAGGGCACCGGCGTGGAGTTTTTGGCGAGGGACGGCGGCACTGAATACGTGGTGGCTGCCAGCGACAAGTACAAGCTCACCGCAGTAAGCATCCCTGTGGGCCTTGGGTTCAAGTACCAGGTGACGAGGGAGGTTTCGGTAGGCTTGGAACTGCTGCAACATTTCACCACCACCGACTACATCGACGACTGTTCTTCGTATTATTTCAACTATGACGCCCAGGGGCTCACCCCACCGAGCGAGATGACCAAGATATTCGCCGACCGCCGCAGCACGTTGTCATCGGCAGAAACAGGCGGCAAGCGTGGTAATTCGGGTTACAACGACACCTATTTTACCATGATGTTCACTATGCATTACAGGATTTTAAAGTAATTAAGATGCAAAATGCCTTTTGTAACGTATTGACAAACAAAGCGTTGCGAAAATGTTTCATTTTTTTTGCAATTTTTTCTTAAAATTTTGCTTGAATGTAAATTTCTTTATATATTTGCAAAGATTTTCGCAAGTAGTATAGGCTGTCTGCAATGCCGAAAATACGGTGCGGAAGTCGAAGAAGTATTGAATAACTCAACAAATATTAATTATTATAAAAATTATGAAAAAAGTAATAGCCTTTGTTTTAGTGGCATTATTCACAGTGAGCGGTGTCTTTGCACAGGCATCGTGGAGGTCCACCCGCCACAGCATCTATGCTGGCTTTGGTGGCAACTTGGCTGAAACGGACATTTGTCCTTATGATGGACATAAGATTCCGTGGAAGACGTTCAACGGAACCACGCTCCAGTTTGGTTATGAGAACCGCTTTGCAGAGCGTTTCTCCCTCAGGGGCAATCTTCTTCTCTCAATGTTGAAGGGTTTCGACACAGACTCACCTCTTAAATGGACTTATGACAAGACCGACAATAAGAATGGTCGTCATTTGGCTTTCCGTTCTTGGGTGATGGACATCAATGTGATGGTCAACTACTATTTCCTCAAGATGAAGGAAATCACTCCTGAGTCAACATTCGGACAGAAGTGGGCTGGCTACCTGACTGTTGGTTTCGGTGGCGCACTCTACAATCCCCAGAGCCCGATGTACAGCAACGGTCACAAGATTTGGGTTAACACTCGTCAGCTCAGGTCTGAGGGTCGTTTCTACCGCACAGCCGCATGGACTCTTCCCGTTGGTCTTGGTTTCAAGTATCAGGCTTCGAAGAAGTTCTATGTTGGTTTCGAGCTTACTCAGCACATTCTCTTAGGTTCTAAGGGCAAGGGCAATGACTACCTTGACGGTATGTCAAGCTTTGGTTTTGGCAAGGATATGCCTAAGGGTACAGCAGGTCAGGTTCAGAAGGCAGTTCGTGGCAATGTTACGGGTGGCAAATACGGTGACCAGTACACCACTGCTACAATCAACTTCGGCTACACCTTCGCTCCCTGCATGGCTAAGCAAGTAGCTCGTCCTAAGTACTTGAACTAACAGACGGATAATGTCAGGGGCAACACCCCCGAACAAAATAAAAAGAGGTTTGGATTTTCCAAGCCTCTTTTTTTGTGTCTGTTGTTTTGTGGATTTGCCGTTTTTTGTGGGTGCTGCATATGGTTGTAGAGACGCGATTAATCGCGTCTCTACCTGCCAATTGCGATTTGTTTGCCAATTGCGTTGTTTGCCAATTATTTACCTGCCAATTGCGTTTTTGCCAATTATTTGTTTGCCAATTGCGTAAATCGTGTATCGGCAATCCTGTGTATTTACCAATTGCGTCCCAACGTGCAATTATGCAAATTCCTTCATCAGTTTGACGAGCAGGTCGTTTTGCTCTGGTGTGCCTACGGTGATGCGGATGCAGTTTTGGCATTTTGCCATAGAGTGGCGGGAGCGGAGGATTATGCCGTTTTGGAGCATGTATTTCATCAGTTCGTCGTGGCGCGGTGTCCTCACCATGAAGAAGTTGGAATCCGAGGGGAACACTTTTTCTATGCAGGGAAATTTGGCAAACTCGTCCATGAGCCTGTCGCGTTCCGATATGAGGAGTTGCACCGTCTTTTTGAACGAATCCAAGTCGGCAAGGCGTTCCACGATGGTCTTTTGGGTGAAGCCGTCCATGTTGTAGGGCATTTTCACCTTGTTGACTATTGCGGCGAGTTCTTTGCTCATGTAGCCTACGCCGGCGCGGATGGATGCAAGTCCCCACGCCTTGGAGAATGTCTGCGAAATGACGAGGTTGTCGTATTCTGCGAGGTATTTGATGAGCGATTCGGTGGGGGAGAAGTCGTTGTAGGCTTCATCGACTGCCACGATGCCGGGGAATTGCTTGACGATAGTCAGGATTTTCTGTGGGTCGAATGATTTGCCCGTCGGGTTGTTGGGCGAGCAGAGGAGAATCATCTTGGTGTTTTCGTCCACGCGGGCGAGGATGGCTTCGGGCTGAAACTCAAAGTCGTCGTCCAGCATCACTTCGCGAAATTCCACGTCGTTCAAGTTGGCGAGAGTGAAGTACATTCCGTAACTCGGCGAGATGGATATTACGTTGTCTTTCTGAGGGTTGCAGCTGATGCGGTAGAGGAGGTCGATGATTTCGTCGCTGCCGTTGCCCATCACCATGTTGTCGGGCGTGACACCCTTGATGGCGGCGAGCATTGCCTTCGGGTCGCGCTGCATAGGGTCGGGGTAGCGGTTCCATGTGCCGAAAGGGTTTTCGTTGGCGTCGAGGAATATGTAGTCGCCCTTCGCCACGAGGTCCCGCGCAGCCGTGTATGGAGCCATTTCCAATATGTTTTTGCGTAAAATCTTGTTGAAGTCCATTTTTTGTAAACGTAAATTTTAGTGGGTTTCAACCGCCTTGCGGCGGCTGCTTTTTTTTAAAACGTCAATTAACGTCAATTTTTTCGTCAATTTTCGTCAATTTCTTTTCTTCGTCAATTTTCGTCAATTTTTTAGAACGTCAATTATCGTTAATTACTTTTATGGGGAAAATTGACGGTAATTGACGAGTTAATTGATGTTAATTGACGTTAAAAAAACTCCAACGCCGTCAGGCGTTGATGTCGTTCAGGCGCACGGTTACGGCGTTTTTGTGCGCCTCCAATTGCTCGGCGGCAGCCATTGTCTCCACGGCGGGGCCGATGTTGCGGATGCCTTCTTCGCTGATGGTCTGGTATGTGATTTTCTTCATGAACGAATCCATGTTGAGACCCGAATAGGCGTATGCCGCGCCGTTGGTGGGCAGGGTGTGGTTGGTGCCCGATGCATAGTCGCCGGCTGATTCACAGGCGTATTTGCCGATGAAGACGCTGCCCGCGTTGTGAACGTAGTCGGCGATTTCCTTGCAGTCGTCGGTGGAGATTATCAGGTGCTCCGGCGCCCAGAGGTCGGTCAGATGCACTGCCTTGTAGGTGCTTTCCACGATGACTGCAAAGCTGTTTTGGAAACTTTTTTCCGCAATCTCGCGGCGTGGCAGGCGTGCGAGTTGTCGCTCGGCTTCGGCGATGATTTCGTCGGCCTTCTCGTTGGAGGTGACGAACAGACCCACCTGTGAATCTGTGCCGTGTTCGCACTGGCTGAGCAGGTCGGCGGCGGCAAAGACGGGGTTGGTGTTCTTGTCGGCTATCACTGCGAGTTCCGATGGACCGGCGGGCATGTCGATTGCGGTTTCGGAGGAGTTGACGAGTTGTTTAGCCACGGTGACGAACCTATTGCCCGGACCAAAGATTTTGTAAACCTTCGGTACGCTCTCCGTGCCGTATGCCATTGCCGCTATTGCCTGGCTGCCGCCTATTTTAAACACTTTGCGGATGCCGAGTATTTTGGCGCAGTATAGCACTATTGGATTGATGGAGCCGCCGCTGCGTGGCGGCGAGCAAAGCACTATCTCCCTGCATCCGGCTATTCTGGCGGGTATGCCGAGCATCAGCACCGTGCTGAAAAGCGGCGCCGTGCCGCCCGGGATGTAGATGCCCACTTTCTCGATTGCCTTTGCGTGCTGCCAGCAGACCACGCCCTTGGATGTCTCCACGTATTCGCGGCATTTTGGGAGCTGGCTGAGGTGGAATTTTTCGATGTTTTCGCGTGCGATGTCGATTGCTTTCTTTAAATCGTCTGGCACTTCGCGTTCTGCCGCGTCGAGTTCCTCGGGAGTCGTGAGGAGGTTGTCGGGGCAGAATTTGTCAAATTTAAGCGTGAGTTCCCTGACCGCCTTGTCGCCGCCGTCCCTTACTGCCACGAGTACGTCGCGGACGATGGGGATGATGTCGTCGGTCTTGGCGGCGGGTCGGCGCGAGCGTCCAAGGAAGTCCTCGTCGGTTGTGTATTGAATCTTGAACATTGTTGGAGAATCTTGAACGTTGTTAGAGAATCATTTTTTCGATAGGCACTACCAAAATTCCCTGTGCGCCTTCTGCCTGGAGCTTGTCGATAATCTCCCAAAATTCGCTTTCCTGTACTACGGAGTGGACGCTCACCCAGTCGCTGTCGGCGAGGGGCAGCACCGACGGACTCTTCATGCCCGGCAGGAGCTTGATGATGTTGTCAAGGTTTTTCTTGGGGGCGTTGAGGAGGATGTACTTGTTGCTCTTTGCCGCCTTGATGGCGTGTATGCGGAATAGGAGCTTGTCGAGGATTTGCTGTTTTTCTGCGTCGAGGGCGATGTTCTTGATAAGCACTGCTTCCGAATACACCATCTTTTCCTTCTCCACGAGACCGTTGCTGAGGAGTGTGCTGCCGGTGCTTACGATGTCGAATATTGCGTCGGCGAGGCCTATTGCGGGGCAAATCTCCACCGAGCCGCTGATGACGTGGATGTCGGCGTTGATGTTGTTGTCGTTCAATACCTTGCGGAGGATTACGGGGTAGGTGGTGGCAATCTTCCTGCCGTCGAACCATTGGAGTCCGTTGTATTCGGGGGTGTCGCGGGGGATGGCGAGGGAGAGTCGGCACTTGCCGAAGCCGAGTTTTTCGACGGTCTCCACCTGCTTGCCTGATTCCCAGATTACGTTTTCGCCCACGATGCCCGCGTCTGCCACGCCGTCAGCCACGCACTGCGGGATGTCGTCGTCGCGCAGGTAGAGGATGTCGATGGGGAAGTCAGACGCCGATGCAAGGAGCAGTCGGCTGCTGTTGTTGGACGCGCTGATGCCGGCCTTCTCGAAGAGTTCCACCGACTTGTCGCTCAGGCGACCGGATTTTTGGATCGCGATTTTAAGTCTTTCCATTTTGTTATGTTGTTTTATTGTTTTGTTTCAACTTTGCTCTTTCTTCTTTACTCTGTACCCTTTTACCCTTATAATACTTGCAACAAAAAAGCCGAATCCCATCATTGTGCGACCCGGCTCTTTGTTAATTTCTTTGCCATTATTTCCGAAACTGCTCTCGTTGCCTGTTTTTTTTGTCAACGTTGAAAGTCCCGTTTTCAGGATTGCCTGCCGCACGAAAAATTGCCGCCATCGTGATGGTGATGGTGGTGAAGATGGTGTGCGCGGTGGCTGTATAAGGGCATTTCCATATTGTAAAGTGTACTTAGTATTAAATTTGATGCAAAAATAGTAATATTTTTTGATTTTATGCAAAAAAATTGTGATTTTTTTATAGATTTGCGTTTGTTTCAGAAATCAGGCTGACATGGGAAAAACAAAATATATTATAATAGCGGGCTGCGTGTATGCGGCGGTCATGGCGGGAGTGCTGGTGCTGATACTCAAATACGACACCGGCGAAGTGCTCACCAAGCGGTGCATCTGCTGGGTGGTGCTGCTGCTGGCGTATTTGTGGCTGTTGATTAACATCTACCGCCTGTATAAGGATTACAATTTTTGGCGGAGCCGCTGCGAGGAGGAACTTTCTGCCAACGCCGACGCGCTGATGCACAAGACAAAGGAGGTGGCGTCGCTGAAATCCAAGATAAAAAAGCTCTCCGACGAAGTGGACAGGCTCGACCGCCTCAACGCCAACAACGAGCGCACTGTCTCGTTCCTCAGAAAGGAGTCGGGCAACGCGCATGACAGGCTCGACGAGTGTTACAAGCTGCTTGCCGACCTGCGTGAAAGGGCGGAGCAGGGCGACAAGATGAAGGCGTCGTTCCTTGCCAACGTGACGCACGAACTCCGCACGCCGCTCAATTCGGTGCTCGGGTATGGAGCCATCATCAACAATCCGTCAGTCCCCGAGGAGCGCAGAAGGCATTTTATGAATGTGTTGCAGAAGTCGTGCGACAGGTTTCTCGACACGCTCAACGACATGCTCTATTATTCGCAGCTTCAGGCGGGCGACATCAGCATCACCACCGACACATTCGAGGTGAGCGCGATGCTTTGCAGCCTGAGGGACCAGACGCGCGAGAAGATTGCGGAGAGCGGCAAAAACATCAAGCTGGTATTCACCAACGACTTGACTTGCAAGAGTTATATATGCGGTTTCGAGGCGGGGTATTACAAGATACTCACCAATCTGCTCGACAACGCCGTCAAGTACACCAACGAGGGGCAGATAACGGTGGGGTACGAGAGTTTCGACAGCACCATCCGCTTCGAAGTCTCCGACACCGGCATTGGCTTTGATTCCGGCAAGAAGGAGTTGATATTTGGCAGCTTCAACCAGAGTGATGCGTCGCTTTCGCGTCAATACGAGGGAGCGGGGCTCGGCCTGAGCATCTGCCGCAGCCTTGTAAGCCAGATGAACGGCACCATGGACGTGGAGAGCCATCCCGGTGACGGCAGCAAGTTCAGCTTTGAGCTGCCGATGCTGCAGACCGATAACGACGCATACGACCTGTATTACAAGGCCGACAAGATACTTGAGAAGTTCGGGGTCAACGATTCGATAATGGTGATGTCGCCATATTCGGAGGATTTCGACTGCGTAAACAATTTCTTCGGCTCGTATGGCATCGACGTGGTGCGCTGCCGCTCTCTGGAGGAGGTGGAGATTTTGGTGGCGGCGAAGCCGGGTCTCAACATCGCCATCATAGACCTTTCGTCGTCGCCGGATGACGGGCTCGCCGCCGCAAGCGCGATTTCAGACATTAATCCGAAGGTGCGGTTCGCCTTTGTGCGCGGCAAGGAGCTCGACAAGGGCGCGGCGACACGGACGGGGTTTTATTCCAGCTATGTAATCCAACGCCCCCTGAGCAGCAAGTCGCTCGGCAGCCTGCTGAGTACCTGTTAGATGGTTGCCATCCGTATAGCAGCAATTACAAAAATGGGGACGGACATTCGCGTTGTGAATATCCGTCCCCGTTTTTTTGGATTGGAGTGCGTCCCCCTGTCGCATAAAACAGTTTATTTCGCCTTCGTGGTGTCGGACGCCGGGGCGGCTGTCGCGTTGCCACGGTAGCGGTCGTTGAGTCCGTTGAGGATTGGCTTTGTGATGTCGAGTGCTGGGTCGGCATAGAGGAGCGTGGAGTATCCCTGCGATGTGATGATGAGCTTGAACCTCTTGTCGGCGTTGAATAAGTTGATGTAATTCTTGATGGAGTCGGCTACGCGGCTCATAATCTGCGCCTGGTCGTCGGCGAGCTCCATCGACTCTGTTCCTGGGTCTGCATGAGCTTCTGCTGCCCGGCGGCGAGCTGCTGCTGGATTTCCTGTGCGCGGGTGGGCGTGATAAGGCGTTTTTCGTAGTTTTGCTGGAGCTCCATTGCGCGTCGCTCGAGCGACTTGCCCTTGCTCTGGAGATCCTGCTCGTACTTTTGCTGCTTGGCCATGAATTTGGTCATCTCGTCGTTGTAGAGGTCGTAGCCGTTGATGAGGCTGTCGAGGTATACGCAGGCGATGCCCTCGGAGGAGGTGGATGCGCCGCCGCTTACCGAAACAGTGTTGCCGCCGTTCTTATTGGCGCATGATGACGCAACCGTGATTGCGATTGCAAAAGCAGCCGCCTTGAAAATCGATATGAAATTTTTTTTCATCGTTGTTTTTGTCAGTTTTTTCTGTTGATTGTTAAACGCTTAATTAATAATGAGTGCATGGTTTCCAAAAAACCGCTGCAAAGATACACTTTAAAATCCATTGGCGTAAATTTTTTGGCGTATTTTTGCGTCAGTGTTGCAAAAAAAATCAAGATTTCTTTTCCAAAATACCATAAAGATTGTAACTTTGCAGCCGCAATTTATCGAACCAACATTTAAAAACAGAAAAACAATGAGCTTAAAAGGAATATTGTCGATAGCTACTTACCCGGGCCTTTACAAGCACGTGGCACAGGCCAAGAACGGTCTTATCGTGGAATCTATTGTGGATGGCAGGCGCACGATGGCATACGCCACATCGAGGATAAGCGCACTTGAAGACATCTCGATATACACCAACGACGGCGACACCAAGCTGTCTGATGTCTATAACAGCATCTACAAGGTGCTCGAAGGCAAGCCCACTCCTTTCGTGCCCAAGAAGGCGAAGGACGCCGAGCTTACGGAGCTGTTTACCAAGGCGTTGCCCGACTGGGACCGCGACCGCGTGTATGTGTCGGACATCAAGCGCGCCTTCGCATGGTACAACATCCTCGTGGAGAAGGGTTTTGTGGACGGCAAGGCTGACGAAGAGGACGCCAAGAATGAAGAAGGCGAGGCTCCCGCTGCCGAGGGCGAGTCGGCACAGGAAGGCGGCATCAAGACCCGCAAGCGCAGCCGCAAGAAGGCCGCCGACGAAGGCGAGGCTGCGGAGGAGGACGCTCCAAAGGCTGAATAATCAGGTAGAGTGCCGCCATCGCGAGGCAGGAATCACATAAAATGTCGTCAGGGGGCGCCCCTTGGCGGCATTTTTTTTAGGATTGCTAAAAAAAAATTCATAAATATTTGAATATTTGAGTATTAAAAATTATTTTTGTAGAAAATTGTAAAATATCACACGCAAAAAAATGCGTGGCGCATGGCCGTCGGCTAAAATGTGGAACGCTGTTTGCTTAATGCTTGTACGGAAACAGTATTCAGAGCCAACCCAACTATGCCAACAGAAAAGTGAAACATGAAAATAAGATTTGTTACGGTGGGAAAGACCGTCGAGAAGTATCTCGTGGAGGCGTGCTCCGAGTACGAGAAACGCATCAAGAAGTACGTGCAGTTTGAGGTGGTGACGCTTCGCGACCTCAAGAACGCCGCCAGCCTTGGCTTCGACCAGGTGAAGGAGCAGGAGGCGCGGCTATTGGAGCCTTTCATGACGCCAGCAGCGTACCGGATAGTGCTCGACGAACACGGCACGGAGTATACGTCGGTGAAGTTCGCCGAGTTTGTGTCTAAAAAAATGGCATCCCCCGGCAAAGACATTACATTCATCATCGGTGGACCCTATGGGATTCATCCGAGGGTGTTGGCTATGGCCGACTGCAAGATGTCGCTCTCCAAGATGACATTCTCGCACCAGATGGTCAGGCTGATATTCCTCGAACAGCTTTACCGCGCTTTCACCATAATGCGCGGCGAACCCTACCACCATGAATGAAAGATTAAAGAAGAAAGATTAAAGAAGAGAGATTAGAGATTAAAGATTAAAGATTAAAGAAGAAAGATTAAAGAAGAAAGATTAGAGAAGAAAGATTAGAGATTAGAGATTAGAGATTAGAGATTAGAGATTAGAGATTAAAGATTAGAGATTAAAGATTAGAGATTAAAGATGGATTAGAGAAGAGAGATTAACGATGTGTTACACTTTAGTCTTTACACTACACACTTTAATCTTTACACTTTAACACTTTACACTTTACACTTTACACTTTACACTACACACTTTACTCTTTACTCTTTACACTACACACTTTACTCTTTACTCTTTACACTACACACTTTAATCTTTACACTTTACACTTTAATCTATTAACTAAAACCACGGGAAAGACTACTCAAGGAGGAAACGTAAGAAATAATTAGAAGACAACAAGATTTTAAGAATTTCGTTAAACAAGGGACGACAAAGTGAAAGAGAAGTTTCTGAAAATACAGTTTTTGGTATATGCGGTGGTGCTGTATGCCTTTGCATTTTTGCTCGAGGCTGTCATTGTGGGCAATAGCATGCCCGCGATAGACACTGGCAAGGTGGAGAGGGTGTTGCATGCCAAGGAGCGTGTGCTCGACAGCATTATGGCGCAGGTGCGCAGCGATGTGGAGAGCGGCACCTGTTTCGTGAAGGAAGGCTCCGTGTGGACGTACAGCCGCGACGTCGCCCTTCTGGACGACCAAGGGTACGCCGTATTTGTCTATGAGGACGACACGCTCAGGTATTGGAGCGACAACGGCATCTCGTTGGAAAGGTTGTATTCCAGGTCCAACATCAACAACACTATGCTCGAACTCAACAATGGATGGTACGAAGTGCGCACCGTGTCGGCACGCAACATTGTCTATGTGGGACTTATCCTCGTAAAACAGCAATACAAATACAGCAACAAGTACCTCCGTAGCCGTTTCGGTTCGGGGTTCGACCTCGATTCGTCGCTCAGGGTGGCGTTGATGCCCATCAGCTACAGCATTGATTTCCAGGACAGCAAGGGCGACTATATATTCTCCATCGTGCCTACTACAAGTTATGAGGAAGACAGCGGCAAGGCTAATGTGGCGGGTGTTTTTTACCTGCTTGCCTTGGTCATGCTCCTGTTTTTTGTAAAGTCTATCATCGGCGGGCTTACCGAGACTCCCGGCAACGCCGTGCGCATCGTTTTGATGATGTTTCTTGTGATGGCGGCGAGGGTGTGGCTGTGGTCGCTCCAGGCGCCGGGCAGCGTGTACGCCCTTGATTTTTTCAATCACGACTATTATTTCGACAAGGACAGCATATTCTCCACCATGGGCGACTATTTCGCCAATATCGTGGTGATATTGTTTGTATTGCAATACATTGTTCAACTCGCTGATTATCTTGGGTTCAGGGAATGGGTCGCCACGCGCAGGCCCGCCGCCAAGTGCGTCGTCTGGTCGGCGGTGCTTGTGTGTGTGTTCCTGCTGTTTGGATGGCTTTATGCGGCGGTATTGAGGTTTGTGGGCAATAGCAGCATCTCGTTCAATCTCACCAACGTCATCTCCCTCGACATTATCAGCTGCTCCGGGCTGCTGGTGGTGCTGCTGCTGGCGGCGACGGTGATTTACGCGGTGATTTCGCTTGCGCGGTATTTCGACTACGGGTGCATCCGCCGGTATGGACGCGCAGTGCTGGTGTATCTTGCCGGTTCTGTGTTGCTGTCGGTGGTGGTGTGGATGTGTGCGAGTCTGCTTGCCGCGCTTGGCGTATTGTATCTGCTTCTGATGCTCGGGACGGCGATGTACATGCATTACCGTCATGCCGACGCTTCCGCTTACAAGTATATGCTCATGCTGCTGCTGAGCGCGATGTATTCGTGTTCGTTCATCGTGACTGCCACCGAGGAGCGCGCCGACCGGAGGAGCGCGAGGATGGTGGCGGAGTCGTCTGAGTTCAACGATTCGGTGGCGGAGCTGCTGCTTGCCGGGGTGTCGCAGGAGATACAGAACGATGGCATGGTGCCGGAGCTGTTCAGCAAGATCGACACCACCAACCGCGTGCAGCGTCTGCACGACTATCTGCAAATGCAGTATTTCGGCGGGTATTGGAGCCGTTATTATTTCAATGTAAAGTTGCTGGAGGCTCCCACCGACAATTTTTCAGACATCGACGACCCATTCGTGAAGGCTGTAACTACTCGCGGCACCGTGCTTAACACCACGCAGTTTTATCGTGTCATCAATTCGGACGGCAGCATCAGTTATTACGCCCCGATGAAGTATTCGAGCATCAGGGGGTATTACATCTGCCTGAGCCTCGACCGCAAGCCCGTGCCGCAGGAATTGGGCTATCCGAGCCTCCTTATCGACGGCAAGGTGCAACCTTCGGTCATCGACGGGCTCGATTGCGCCCGCTACCACAGGGGGCACAAGACCTCGCAGAACGGCAGTTTCAATTACGACATGAGCGACTATGCCTTTGTCAAGGAGTTTGAAGGCGGCGACACGTTGCGCTTCATGAAGTTTGACGGCTATGTGCATACGGTGTTTCACAAGGACGACAACACCGTGGTGGTGTCGCGCCGGCAGGTGACTTTCAGCGACTACGTGGTGCAGCTTGCCTATCTGTATGTGATATGCATCGTGATAATGATTGTGTTCCTGATAATCAGGATGCTTGCCTCGCATAGCGACAACAAGCGGTATAGCATCAGGACGAGGATTATCCTTTATATAACGATAATAATGCTGACTTCCTTCGTGTGCATCTGCTGGGGCACCATCCATTTGAACATGGTGAAGTTTCGCGCCCAAAACACTTTGGACATGGAGGAGAAGCTTTCGAGCGTGTATGTGCAGTTTGAGCAGCTTTATGGCGACGCGCCGTCCTTCGACATCACGTGGAATCCGCAGAAGGTGAGCGACATGGACGGCGTGGTTACCAATATGTCGCACGTTTTTCTCACCGACATCAATATTTATGGCCTTGACGGCGAGCTGGTGGCGTGTTCGCGTCCCGACATTTTCAGGTCGGGGCTCATAAGCCCGCGCATCAACCGGGCGGCGTTCCGTAAGTTCAATGTTGACCGGAAGTCGGCTTTTGACCAGGAGGAGCGTATCGGCAACTTGACGTATGCCTCGGCTTACATCGCTTTTTACAACAACAACGAGAAACTTGTCGGCTACATCAACCTTCCGTATTTTACAAGGCCGGAGGAGCTGGAGACCGAACTCAGCACATTCGTGGTGTCCATCCTGAACCTTTATGTGGTGCTGATGATGATCTGCATCATGGTAAGCGTGGTGATTTCTGACCGCATCGTCCAGCCCATCAAGCTCATCCAGAGCAAGATAGAGACCATCGAACTCGGCAAGAATTACGAAAAGATAGATTACAACCGCAAGGACGAACTCGGACAACTTGTGGCGGAGTACAACAACATGGTCGATAAACTCGACGAATCTGCCAAACTGCTTGCCAAGGGCGAGCGCGAGAGCGCGTGGCGCGAGATGGCAAAGCAGATAGCCCACGAAATCAAAAACCCGCTCACCCCGATGAAATTGAGCATACAGTTCCTGACGCGCTCGTGGGATTCCAAGAACCCTGAGTTTGAGGGTGTTTTGAACAAGGTGTCGAGTACGTTGATTCAGCAGATCGACACGCTGTCGTCCATTGCGACGGGATTCTCAAACTTCGCAAAGCTTCCGCAGCCCGATGCCAAGCCGCTCAATATGGTGGAGGTCATCGACAATGTGGTGCAGCTGTTCCATACCGTGGAGAATTGCGACATCACTTCCGACATGGGCGGCAGGAGCGAGGTGATAGTTATGGCTGACAAGGAGCAGATGACTCGTGTGTTCGTCAATATCATCAAAAACGCCACACAGGCCATTCCCGAAGGTGTGCGCGGCAAAATCCATGTGTCGCTCGAAGTGGCTGGCGACAAGCTCGTGGTCCGCATCGCCGACAATGGCTGCGGCATCCCCGACGAAATCCGCGAAAAACTCTTCACGCCCAATTTCACCACCAAGAGCAGCGGCTCGGGACTCGGCCTCGCGATGGTCAAGAACATGGTCATCAACGCCAAGGGCGAGATTACCTTCGAGTCGGAAGTGGGGAAGGGGACAACGTTTATAATTACGCTGCCGGTGAAGCAATAATTGAAGTAATTGAAGTAATTGAAGTAATTGAAGTAATTGAAGTAATTGAAGTAATTGAAGTAATTGAAGTAATTGAAGTGATTGAAGTGCTGTTCAGTCATTTCAATTACTTCAATTACTTCGGTTATTTGCCCTTCCTCTCTATCTCCTGCAAATTCTCCATCTTTTTGGTCTCGAGGAATTCGTTGATGCCGCAGAGGTGT
>JAEEGL016277954.1_pt1 | contig 17727 bp, 20 predicted proteins | sample 9134231 | NCBI WGS metagenome assembly JAEEGL01 (sample SAMN16246548, study PRJNA631951) | gut metagenome | biome: gut microbiome; feature: rumen; material: fiber-attached | host: Bos | place: Iran: Karaj | collected 2018-10 | reverse complement strand
GAGGATGTCGGCGGCGCGGGCGGTGTCGCGGCTGGTGAAGCTCATGTGGCGCATGGCGTCGATAAGCTCGGTGCTGTCGTACTTCTTGATGTCAATGTGCTTGACGGTTTCTTTCAGGAGGTCTTTCTTTTCCATTGTTATTATTGTTTTTGTTTTCAATTATCATTTGTCAATTATCAATTGTCAATTAGAACGGCACGTCGCCGTCGCCCTCGGGCGGCAGGTCTTCGTTCATCTTGCTGTCCAGTATCATGTGTCCGCCGCCGTCGAAGCCTGTGTTGGGGCCCATGCCGGCCATGGCGCCGCCGAAGTCGGTGTCCTGCGGCGGGTTCTCGAAGCGGGCGAACTCCTTGACAAAGCGCAGACGCACCTCGCCCACTCCACCGCTACGGTGCTTGGCAATGAGCAGGTCGGCCATGCCTATGGTCGAGCCGTGGTCGTCTTCCATTATATTATAGTATTCCGGACGGTAGATGAACATCACAATGTCGGCATCCTGCTCGATTGCGCCCGACTCGCGCAGATCGCTCAACTGAGGCTTGTTGCCCACGCGGTTCTCCACCTGGCGGCTGAGCTGCGACATGGCCAGCACCGGTATGTTGAGTTCCTTCGAGAGGGCCTTCAGCTGGCGCGAAATCATGCTGATTTCCTGCTCACGGTTGCCGTTGCGGTTCTCGGCCGAGCCGCTCTGCATCAGCTGCAGGTAGTCGATGAAAATCATCTGTATGTCGTAGCGCTGTTTCAAGCGGCGCGCCTTGGCACGCAGTTCGAATATTGTCAACGCCGGAGTATCATCGATAAGTATGCGGTTCGAGGCCTCGTGGAGGCGTTGCGCACCGCTCTTGAGCTGTTCCTTCTCGTAGGGCTCCAGGCGGCCCTTCTTCAGCTTGTCGCCCGTCAGGCGCGCCTCGCTGCTAAGCAGGCGCATGGCCAGCTCCTGGCCGCTCATCTCGAGCGAGAAGAAAGCCACCGGCTTCTTGAAGTCCACGGCAATGTTGCGCGCCATGCTCAACGCGCAGGCGGTCTTACCCATGGCCGGACGCGCGGCGAGGATGATGAGGGTGCCTGGCTGGAAGCCCGCCGTCATGCGGTCGAGCCCCATGAAGCCGCTCTCCAGACCGCTGAGACCGTCAGTCTTGGCCGCGGCCTCGTCAATCTGGTCCATGGCCATACCCACGAAGTCGCCCAGCGGCTTGTAGTCCGAACGGAAGTTCTTGTCGTTGATGTCCATCAGATGCTGCTCGGTCTGGTCAAGCAGGTTCACAACATCCGTGGTCTCGTCGTAGGCTTTCTTGATGGTCTCGGTGCTGATGCGTATCATCTCGCGCTGGATGAACTTCTCGCTGAGCACACGTATATGGTACTCGATATGGGCTGCACTGACCACATTCTCCGTCAGTTTGCTGACGGCGTAGGCACCGCCCGCCAGCTCCAGCTCGCCGTCGAGGCGCAGACGCTCCACCACCGTCAGCAGGTCGACCGGCTGACTCTGCTCGAAGAGCTTGCGTATGGCGCGGAAAACAGCCTGATGCTCAGGGGTGTAGAAATACTCCACATGCAGAGTCTCGATGGCGTTGATGAGCGCCGCCTGGTCGAGCATGAGGGCCCCGAGCACGCTCTCCTCCAAGGCCACTGCCTGCGGGGGAGTGTTGCTGTTGAGGGCGAACGCCTGCTCGTATGTCATTCGGTTAGTGCGTCTTGCGTCAGTTACAGGCATTTTTACGGTACATTTTTTGGACTACAAAAGTACACAAAAAAGCTGACATACGGAAAAAAAATATCAACAACACTAATCACCTACGACATCGCCATGTACCCTCTCCGACTGTTCTACGGTTGTTCACCGATTGTTCACCGGTTGTTTAACGGTTTTATATCGTAAAACAACCGAAGAACAGTGGTAGAAAAGACGGAGAGGGTGCGAAGAGGTTACAAAGAGGGTGCGGCCGATGTTAATAAAAATATTTTGCCATATCTGGAAAAAGTGCTACTTTTGTATATTTGAAACATGTGGCAGCACATGCGATAATTTATTGATTATTAACATTAATAATATAATAATATGGAAATCACAGGTAAGTTAATCCAACTTTTGCCCGAAGTGCAGGGCGAATCAGCCCGCGGCCCGTGGGTGCGCGGCGGCTTTGTTATTGAGACCGGCGAGGACTATCCGCGCAAGGTGGCTTTCACCGCCTTTGGCGAGGAGCGCGTGGCTATGGTAAAGAACGTGCCAATGGGCACCATGGTGCAGGTGACATTCACCCCCGAGAGCCGCGAGTTCAACGAGAGGTGGTACACCGACCTGCGCTGCTCGCGTGTACAGCCCTTCGTGCCGGGCCAGATGCCCGCTGCCGCCACCGGCAACTACAACTGGAACCCCGCCACCGGTACGGCTCCCGCGCAGCCCGCACAGGCAGCTCCCGCAGCAGCCCAGCCTGCCCAGACTTTCGCACAGCCCCCGGCGATGCCGCAGAACGGCGAGGACGACCTGCCCTTCTAAAGTTGAAAATTGATAATTGAAAATTGAAAGTTGGAGACTGCAAAGGCTGAGATAAGGAAGCGGATGCGCGAGCTGAAGCGTGCGGTGACTGCGGAGGAGAAGCTTCGCAGGAGCGAGACGGTGATGCGCAGCGTAGAGCAGCTGCCGGAGTTCCAGCGCGCCAGTGTGGTGTTGCTTTACTGGTCGATGGCCGACGAGGTGCAGACGCACGCCTTCGTGGAGCGGTGGTACAAGGCAAAGACCCTGCTGCTGCCCTGCGTCGACGGCGACGACCTGGTGCTGCGCCAGTACACAGGGCCCGAATGCATGACGGCCGGCGAGCAGTTCGGCATTGGTGAACCGACGGGCGAGGAGTGGAAAGACCTCGGCGCAGTGGAGCTCATCGTGGTGCCGGGCGTGGCTTTCGACAAGCAGAACAACCGTATGGGCCGCGGACGCGGCTTCTACGACCGCCTGCTGAAGAGCACGCCGAATGCCGTGAAGGTGGGCGTGGCCTACGACTTCCAGATGCTGGACGCCATACCCGTGGAGCCGCACGATGTGAAGATGAACCGTGTAATAACCGAAAACTGACCATTGCAATGCCGATGTTCTACACACCCAAGCCGCGCCAGTTCCACTACACGCCGCGCTTCTACGACCCCGAGAAGGAGCGCTGGGAGGCTTTGAAGCAGAAGTATGCCGACGAGAAGGCGCTGGAGGAGCTGCGCGCCGAGGCTGCAGAGGCTGGCCACGACACGCCCCTGCAAGAGAGCGACGACGTGGACCTGGCCTATTTCCAGCAGCGCGTGCGCGAACTGGACCGCAAGGAGAAGCACAAGGGCCTGACGTGGAAGGACTTGTTCCGCAAGCGCGAGATGCCCAAGTTCAACTACCAGCCGCGTTTCTCCACCGCCGAGACGGAGGGCGAGAAGCTGGGGACGGGCGAGCACATTGCGGAGTTCAAGAAGCGCGGCGTGAAGATAAAGCGGCGCTTCGACGTGACGGACCCCGACTACATGAAACCCATACCGGCAGGCCGCATCATGCTGTATGCGCTGCTGGTGTGCATGCTATTGTATTGGATATTATTTTGAAAGATGTTTATAGAAGTACTGAAATCGAAGATCCACCGCGTGACGGTGACCGAGGCCGACCTGGACTACATAGGCTCCATCACCATCGACGAGGAGCTGCTGGAGGCCTCCGGCATCATTGAGAACCAGAAGGTGGAAATCTACAATATCACCAACGGCGAGCGCTTCGCGACCTACGCCATCCGCGGCGAGCGCGGCACGGGCGTGATAGGCATCAACGGCGCAGCGGCCCACAAGGCCCGCGTGGGCGACCTCATCATCATTGCCGCTTACGCACAGATGACGCCCGAGGAGGCCGCCGTGTGGCACCCCACAGTGATATTCCCCAAAAACAACCGTGTATGAGCGAGGAGCGCAAAGGGGTGACAATGGGCGGTGTGCTGAGGCTCGTAGTGTTCCTCGGCATAGGATTCTTCTTCATCTACTGGTTCCTGCTGAAGCTCGATGCGAGCCAGAAGGCGGCCATCTGGGAGTCGTTTACCGGAGCCAACTACTGGTGGGTGGCGGTGGCAATGGCCTGCAGCCTGCTGAGCCATCTGGTTCGTGCGCTGCGCTGGCGCCTGCTGTTCAAGCCCATGGGGCATGTGCCGACGCTGAACCATACCTTTGGCTCGGTTGTGGTGGCCTACCTGGGCAACCTGGCTTTCCCGCGGGCAGGCGAGGTGATGCGCTGCGCCACACTGCGCACCAGCGAGAGCATACCGATGGAGAAGTCGCTGGGCACCGTGGTCACCGAGCGCCTCATCGACATGCTGGCTTTCGCACTGGTCGTGCTGCTGGGCATGGTGGTCATGTTCGGCAAGGCCAAGGACTGGCTCTACGACACCCTCTCGACACGCTTCGACAACCTGCCCAATATGGCCATGATTGTCGGCGCGCTGGTGGTGCTGGCAGTGCTGGCGCTGCTGTTCTACAAGTTCTTCTGGAACAAGCTGCTGCACATAGCCCTGTTCAAGAAGATTGACGACATGGTGCGCGGCATGGTGGACGGCGTGAAGAGCATACTGCACCTCGGCTGGCGCGACACGGCGCTGTTCGTGGCCTACAGTGTGGCCATCTACACGCTCTATATCCTCGGTGGCCTCATCATCTTCCAGGCATTCCCAGAGACGGGATGGCTTGGCCTGAGGGCGGCTTTTGTGGTGTACCTCTTCGGCAGCGTGGGAATGACTTTCTCGCAGGGCGGCATAGGGGTGTACCCCGTGCTGGTGCAGCTGGCATTGGACATATACGGCATCTCGATGGAGGTGGGCACAGCCTGCGGATGGCTCCTGTGGGGCTCGCAGCAGGCCGTGGTCATCGCCGTAGGCGCCGCATATCTGGTTTATTTTAGCATAATGAAAAAAAGACAATAATATGGAAAAGACACGTTGTTTGATAATAGGTTCCGGTCCGGCGGGCTATACTGCCGGCATATACACCGGCCGCGCCGACCTCAAGCCCATACTCTTCGAGGGCGAGCAGCCCGGTGGACAGCTGACCATCACCACCGAGATTGAGAACTTCCCTGGCTACCCCGAAGGTATCGGCGGCACCGAGATGATGGACGACCTGCGCCGTCAGGCCATGCGTTTCGGCTGCGATGTGCGCACCGGCTACATACGTGACATAGACCTCAGCCACCGCCCCTTCGTGGCCAAGGACGACCACGGTAACGAGGTGGAGGCGGAGACCGTGATAGTGGCCACCGGTGCCACAGCACGCTGGATAGGTCTGGAGAGCGAGCAGAAATACTATGGCGAGGGCGTGTCGGCCTGCGCCACCTGCGACGGCCCCTTCTACAAAGGGCAGACCGTGGCGGTGGTGGGCGGCGGCGACACCGCCTGCGAGGAGGCCAACTACCTCAGCACACTCTGCGCCAAAGTGTACCTGGTGCACCGTCGCGACGAGCTGCGCGCCTCGAAGGCTATGCAACACCGCGTGCTCACCAACCCTAAGATTGAGATGTGCTGGAACAGCCGTGTGAGCGAGATACTGGGCACTCCGCTCGACGGTGTGACGGGCATCGAACTTACCGACACCAAGACCGGTGAGAAGAGCCAGCGCGAAGTCACCGGCGTTTTCGTGGCAATCGGCCACAAGCCCGCCACCGACTTCCTGCGCGGACAGCTCAAGCTCAACGAACAAGGCTACATAGAGATACAGCACCCCACCTCGGCCACCAGCGTGGCGGGCGTCTTCGCCGCCGGCGACGTATGCGACCCCAACTACCGCCAGGCCGTGATGGCTGCAGCTGGCGGTTGCCGCGCAGCTATGGACGTGGAACGTTTCCTCCAGGAGAACTGATACCTTGAAGCGCCTACTGCTCATAATACTTGCATTGGCCGCAGCTCACACCATATGGGCTCAGGCCGACACATCGCACACCGACAGCAATCCGGTGCGCGGTCTGGAGTACCACAAAGAGGAGCCCGACAGCGTGAAACAGAGCAAGGTGCGCTACTTCTTCTACACACCGGCTCAGACGAAGATATTCGAGATGAATCTGCCGCAACTGTCGGCCACAGGCATACAGTTCACCGACCCGCTGGATGCGCTCAACGGCAACTACTACCTCAGCTTAGGCGTTATGGGACATCCCCATCTGGCGCTCTTCAGCGACGCCACCGAGCCCCTCGGTCTGCGGCTCATCACCGACCGCTTCTCCGGTTATGCAAAACGCCTGCACAACGTGCGCTTCTACCAGACTCGCACGCCCTACTCGATGCTCTCTTACAACACCTCGCTCAAAAAAGACTATGTAATCCGCGCCGCACACACGCAGAACATCATGCCGGGCTGGAATGTGTCGTTCGACTACACGCTGATACGCCCCGAAGGCGACAACTCGTCGATCTACGCCAAAGACCATTTCCTAGATGCCACCACCAACTACTTCTCGCGCGACTCACGCCTGCAGGCAAAGGGGGCCATCACCTGGAACTCCATTCGCAACAACGAGACCGGCGGTATTGTAGACGACGGCTACTTCACCGGCAACTACAGTACCAACTACGCTGGTATGCCGATGAATATATACGACCTGCAGACTCGCCACAATGACCTCGCCCTCATGGGCAGCGTCAGCTACAGCCTCGTGCCGCAGTTCGAGCGCTACCGCGACCGCGACAGCATTGCAGTCATTGTGAACGCCGACAGCACCGTATCCTACGACACAATCATTGTCACCGACACCATACCGGCACACAAGCCGCACACCCTCAACGCCGGCACCTTCGGCTTGGAGCTCACCTACGACCGCCGCAAGCGTGTGGCCGTCGACTCCACCATGTGGCGCGAATACAGCGCCCGCCTCTTCTGGACCAACGACGTCTATCCTGACCATCGCTGGCGCAACCCCCTCAAGGTCACTATCGGCCTTCAGCCACGCTATATTTTCGTAGACATAGAGGGCGACAGCACCGGCCTCCGCTCCTGGCTCGACCCCTTCGCACGCGCCGAAGTGGCTCTCGGTCGCGGATGCATCGTCGGCGAAGCCGAATCCCGCAAGTCGTTCAACAGCCACGGTACACCCGACTCGCGCTTCGCGGCAACACTCGTATATCCCTTCGACAGTGCACGCCATACAGTGGCCGAAATCAAGGCCGTGCGCACCACTCGCACCCCTGACCTGCGCCTGCTGCACTACAATCAGGACCTCTCCCCTGTGGCCACCTCCTTCATCGGCACCCGCTTCCATCACAAGGACGTGGTCGACGTCGCCCTGCAGGCCACCTACTACAACCACAACACATGGTTCGACACCACCTTGAAGGCCGTCGAGGGCACCACACCCTTCTGGCTCTATCAGGCACGTGTCACCACCCGTCTCCACTGGGGCTGGCTACACCTCGACATGCAGCACCTGATCCAGCACAGCACCGACACCACACAGATGCCCGTGCCGATGTTCGCCACCAAGAACTCGCTCTACTCCGACGTAGTGCTCATCAAAGGCGTTCTGCGGGTTCAGATAGGCGTCGACCTGCGCTACCACTCTCTCTTCTTCTCACCCAACTACGACCCCTACACCGGTCTCTTCTATCACCAGCGCGATGCCAAGGTGGGTGGCTACCTCTGGGGCGACGTCTTCCTCAACTTCCAGCTCAAGCGCGCCGAGTTCTACATCAAGGCTGGCCACCTCAACGCCCTATGGGAGGAAGAGCGCAAGTACTTCTCCCTACCCCACTACCCCGGACAAGGTTTCGGCCTCCTCTATGGTTTAACCTGGAATTTCTTTGACTAATATATGAAAAAACTGATATTCGCGACCAACAACAAGCACAAGGTTGAGGAAGTGCGCGCCGCACTCGACGGCATTGTCGACATCGTCACCCTCGCCGAAGCCGGCCTCAGCGGCGAGATACCCGAAACCGCCGACACCCTCCAGGGCAACGCCCTCCAGAAAGCACAGTGGGTCTGGGACAGAACCCACACCGACTGCTTCGCCGACGACACAGGCCTCGAGGTTGATGCCCTCGGCGGCGCACCGGGTGTCTACTCCGCCCGCTATGCTGGCGAGCACTGCTCCTTCGACGACAACATCAACAAACTGCTTGCAGCACTCGACGGCCAAAGCAACCGCCGCGCCGACTTCCGCACCGTCATCTGCCTCATCGAGGGCGGCGAGCCCAAGTACTTCGAGGGCCGCGTCGACGGGCAGATACTCACCGAGCGCCACACCAACGGCGAAGGCTTCGGCTACGACCCCGTCTTCATGCCCGACCGCTTTGCAGTAAGCTTCGCCGAAATGCCGCTCGATGTGAAGAACACTATCAGCCACCGCGGCCTCGCAGTAACCAAACTCGCCGACTACCTCACCCATAACCTGTAACCCGTAACCTGTAACCCGTAACCTTTAAATGAAACAGGTATACCCCATATCGATAGAAGGTGGCATGTCGCGCACAGGCAGCTACATCCTCATGCTCGAAGAGCCTGAGAGCAGCAGACGTATACCTATAGTCATTGGCGAACACGAGGCACACAGCATACTCATAGCCAAAGGCATGGTCCCCACAGGCAGGCCTATGACCCACAAACTGATGGTCGACCTTATGGACAGCTACGGCATCTCACTCACCAGCGCCTCCATCGACCGCGTCGCCGACGGCATCTTCTACGCCACCCTGCACACTACCGACGGCTTCAACAACAAGGACATAGACAGCCGTACCACCGATGCCGTAACGCTGGCGTTGCTATGCGGTGCACCGCTGTACGTGGCAGAAAGCGTGCTGGAAGAGTGCGGCACCGCCGCCCCCCCCGTGCAGAAAGTGCCCGAAGTGCAGACCATAGAAAGCCTCGAACAGGAACTTCTGCGATGCGAGGAAAACGAAGACTACGAGCGGGCCGCAGAGATACAGGAACGAATAGAAAAGCTACGCAATGGATAAGTATACAGAAACATCGCATTATATCACCCATCGCATCGCCGATGCCGGTAAGGATATGCCCCGTGTCGCCGTTGTGCTTGGCAGCGGCCTCGGCAAACTCGGCGACATGATTGCCGACCCGCTCATCATCCCCTACTCCGAAATCCCCCACTTCAAAGCCTCCACCGCCGTAGGCCACAAGGGCAACCTCATCGTCGGCACACTCGGCGGCAAGACCCTGCTCGCCATGCAGGGACGCTTCCACTACTACGAAGGCTACACCATGGAGGAAGTGACATTCCCCGTCCGCGTCTTCGCCACACTCGGCATCCGCACCCTCATAGTCAGCAACGCCGCAGGCGCCATAAACCCAGAATACAAAGTCGGTGACTTGATGGTTATTACAGACCATATCAACCTCATGCCCAACCCGCTTGTCGGTCCTAACAATGAGAAATTCGGACCGCGCTTCCCCGACATGACCGACGTCTACACCCCTCGCCTCCGCGCCATCTGCGACCGCTGTGCTACAGAGCTCGGCATCTCGCTGCAACACGGCGTCTACGTCGCAGGCACAGGCCCCACCTACGAAACCCCTGCCGAATACCGCTTCTATCGCACCATCGGCGGCGACGCCTGCGGCATGTCCACCGTCCCCGAAGTCATCGTCGCCCGCCACTCCGGCCTCGAAGTCTTCGGCATGAGCGTGATAACCAACCAATCCGCCGACCTCAAACATGGCGTGGTCAACGACGCCGACGACGTCGTGCGTCAGGCCGACGCTGCCGCCGACCGCATGTCGGCCCTGATAGAACGTATGATGCACGAAATATAACCGACCCCTCTCCGACTCCCCTCCGTCCCCCCTCCGACAAAAAACCGTTAAACAACCGTAGAACAGTCGGAGCGACTACGGAGCGGCTACGGAGCGACCACGGACAAAAACGACAACAACACGATATGATAAAAGCGGCATTCTTCGACATCGACGGCACACTGCTCAGCTTCAAGACGCACCGCGTCTCGGAGGGCACCGTCCGCGCCTTCCGCACGCTGCACGACCACGGTGTCCGCACCTTCATCTCAAGCGGCCGCCCCATGATACTAATACCCGAGATGCCCGTCAGTTTCGACGCCTATATCACCATGAACGGCGGACTCGTCTTCACCACGGAAGGCAAAGTGCTGCTCAGCAACCCCATCCCGCACGAGGACAGCGAACGCTGGCTCGACTTCGCCAAGGAGCACAACATCTGCACCATGGTCTTCACCGCCACCTCGATGATGGTGGCACAAGTCAACCCCATAGGCCTCAAGATTCGCGAGCAGCTGGAGTTCCAAATGCCGCCGGTGGTAGACATTGACGACATGCGTGGCCACGAGGCCTACCAGCTCATCGCCATCATGCCGCCCGAACTCGACCAAAAGGTCGGCGCCACTCTATCGCACTGCCGTCTGCCGCGCTGGCATCCGGCCTTCACCGACATAGTGGCACAGGGCAACAGCAAGGCCGCCGGCATGGAGGCCATCTGCCGTCACTACGGCATAGGCCGTGATGAGACACTGGCCTTTGGCGACGGAGGCAACGACATCGAGATGCTGCAGTGGGCCGGCACCGGCGTGGCCATGGGCAACGCTGCCGACGAGGTTAAGGCTGCGGCCGACATGGTGACCACGGACGTGGACAACGAGGGAATTGAAAATGCTATAAACAAACTGTTTGCATGAAGACAAGGACACTTGCGGAAGAGCTCGAGGCCGCACAAAAGCTGCTGCAGAGCTATCAGGACCTGGCTGTGGAGCAGGAGGACGACGATGCCTTCGTGGCACGTGGCAACGGCTTCTGCGACCGCAAATACAGCGATGACTTCATCGAGATGCAGGTGGCGCAGATAACCGCCCGCGTGGCAGACCTCAAAAAGAAGATACACGATAACAACATACAATTATGACACAACGCGAAAACTTCGGCTCGAAACTGGGCATTATTATGGCCACTGCAGGCTCGGCACTGGGCTTGGGCAACATCTACCGCTTCCCCTGTGAGGCTGGTGCCAACGGCGGCGGTGCATTCCTGATAGTCTATCTTGCTGTGGCACTGCTGGTAGGCACCACATTGATGCTCTCCGAGTTCATCATCGGGCGCCGCTCGCACAGCAACCCCATCGGAGCGTTCCGTGTCCTCGAGGGTAAAAAGAACGGCTGGATGTCGATAGGCTGGCTCGGCGTCATCTGCGCATTCCTCATCCTGGCCTTCTACACCACCGTGGCAGGCTGGACGCTCGGCTACCTCGGCAAAGCCGCTGCCAACCACTTTGCGGGCCAAGACCTTGCAGAGATACAAGGGCAGTTTGCCGCCTTCACCACCCACCCGTGGATGCCCATAGTGTGCCAGCTGGCATTCCTCGCGCTGACGGCCTTTGTCGTGGCCCGTGGCGTCAAGGACGGCATCGAGAAATGGTCCAAGATATTGATGCCGCTGCTGCTGGTCATCATGGTGGTGCTCTGCGTCAAGTCGCTCACCATGCCCGGCGCTGCCGAGGGTATGCGCTTCTTCTTCAAGCCCGACTTCTCGAAGATTAACGGCCACGTGCTCATCAGCGCTATGGGCCAGAGCTTCTTCTCGCTCTCCATAGGCATGGGCGCTCTCATCACCTACGGCTCATACATCGGCGCCAAGGACAACATGGTGAGCAGTTCGGTGAGCGTGGTGCTTGCCGACACCCTCGTCGCTGTCCTCGCCGGCATCATCATCTTCCCCGCCGCCTTCTCATTCGGCATCAAGCCCGAAGCCGGAGCTTCGCTGGTCTTCACCACGCTGCCCATGGTCTTCCAGCAGATGACGGGCGGCTACTTCTTCTGCCTGATATTCTTCGTGCTGCTGGTCATCGCCACCCTCACCTCGACCATCTCGCTGCTCGAGGTCATCGTGGCCACCGCCACCGAAGAGCTGAAGCTCTCGCGTACCAAGGCCGCTGTGCTCGGCTCGCTGGTGACAGCCGTCATCGGCCTGCTCGCCACGCTGAGTTTCCGCACCGGCAGTCCGCTGCACATCAACGGCAAGATATTCTTCGACATACTCGACAGCGCCACAGCCCTCTACCTCATGCCCATCGGAGGTTTGCTGATAGTGCTATTTGTTGGCTGGCGCATGAAAAAAGCCGACGCTATCGACGAGCTCACCAATGGCGGCACGCTCCGCGTCGGCATACGCAAGGTCATCTACTACCTGATACGCTACATGGCCCCCGTTGCAATCCTGGTCATCTTCATCAGCCAGCTGGTAGGCGACTAAGCCTACCGGCCGCTCATCGTCCAATAGATACCGAACTTCACGGGATATAAGGGTTCCATGCCACTTTTGAATAATGGAAGCATGGCAGTCTGCACGTATAATCCTATGTCGCTGTACTGCACCGACAGGCGGGCGTCGAGCATAAAGGCGTTCATCTGCTTGCGGGCCTGACGGTCACGGTTGTCAATAGACACAGCCTTGGTATCATACTGTTGGCGCAGGATGCCTCCGGCGTTGATGCCGGGAATGGCCGACAAGCGGAAGCACACCTTGTCGTACTGCCACGGTTCAAAACTGAAGGTGACGGGTACGGTGATTGCATAGGTGTTGAAATACGTATCCCAGTTGTCAAGGTCCAGCGTCTGTCCAGTCATCACAATACTTGACGCCGCTTTCGCCTCGAACCCATTGTCGCCGAACGCAGCCAGAGGCGTATCGAAGTGGTAGATATTAGCCTCGAAGCCGAGACCTGCATACAAGCCGAAATGGCTTCTGTCGAGCAGCGGGACATCGAGCGAGAAACCGAGGTTCATGAAGTAAAAGCTCACCGATGCGTCGCCGTCCGCACCTCCGAAGCCGCTGAAAGGCTTGCTGCCCCAGTTGTTGAAGCCCCAGAAATAATTGGCTTCGAGGTCACGGCCGGCCTCCGACATGTGGCTAACACGATATTCAATATGGCGTGACAGCACACTGTCTTCTCCGCGGGCCTTTATCACCACCTTGCCGTTGTCCTGTACAGTAATTTTTTCACTTATAGCTGTTATATCCGTACCAGGCTTCGCGTCGGCACTGGGTAGCTCAATATAGCCGTGGTCTTCGACCTTAAAATTATAGGCAGTCCGCAACAGCGGTATCTCGCTGACGATACAACCATGGTCCGATGCATGAAGTGTCACATATCCAGCCTTCAAGGTATCTTCTCCGTTGATCTTCGTAACCTTCACCCTGCCGGCATCTTCGACACTGACGGTAAACTGGTTGTCACCGAGGTCCATCGGGCCTACAAATTCCAACGAGGCGGCATCCTCAACGGTGAAATGTGTTATCGATGTGCTGGGCGACAGACGCAGCACAGCATTGGTGGCTCCATCCATATGCATCACACCCTTCGCCACCATAGCCACAGGGGCGCTTGAACTGACTTCGAGCTCAGTGCCTTTGGCTGAGTCAATATAGACCTTCAGCTTTACGGAGCCTTCAATCTCTACAGTATGCACATCCTTGACAGGCTGCACCCTTACCTGCGCCACCAATGCGCTGCTGAATGCCAAAGCCGCCATCAGCGGCAAGAATCCTTTGTTTTTCATAGCAGTATTATCATTATTGTTATTATTCATTCATAGCTACCAGTTCCGCCTCACGAGCCATAAAACGGCGGCGCACCCACTGTGCAAAGTTCGTCTCTGCGGCCCACGCCTTCACATCCTCCGTCCATGAGCGGCGGCTGTCGTCATATACTATCAAGTTGTTGGTGTACACCGTGTCCGGTGCCGATTCGTATACTATCAGGTTGTCTGTGTATATCACCTCAGGTGCAACAACAGGTTCCTGTATCTCAATCACATCTTTATACTCAACAGATTCAGCACTATCCTTTACCAACTCTGCCGCCAACTGTACTTCTTTTTGTATGGTTGCCTTGCTCTTAATCGGCTTCACATTATTCAAAATAACTATAGCGGTATCAGCCACCGGCACAAAAGTCTCTGTCTGCCGCACCTGCGCCACCTGCGATACATGCGGTACATGCGGTACAAGCGGAACCATTACCCCATTCTCTTGCTTAATCAGCGCAACAGGTATAATCAGCGCCGCCACCACTGCAGCCGCAGCACTCCAGTGTAGCAACACTGGCCACAGTGGTTTTGTGTGTGAATGATACTTTATACTCTCATCGCGTTGCAGCCGCGGGGCCTCGTTATAGAGCGTCAACTCCATAACGGCTTCGGAGTGCTCCGCGAGCCAAGCCTCCACGGTCTTACGCTCCTCAGCCGTCAGTTCCTGCTCAGCATATCGCAGAAGCCAAAGTTCATAGTTACTGTTATCTATCGTTACCATAACCCATTGTTTTCAATTGTTTACGCATTGCCACCCTGGCACGGAACAGGTATACCTGCACCTGCTTGTCGCTCAGCGACAAAGTCTCCCCTATCTCGGCGTAGCTGTAGCCCTCCACGTCGCGCAGTTGCAGTATGGCGCGCTGCACCTCGGGCAGCGTCTGCATGCTTCGCTCAATGGCATCATTCAAATCAAAGCTTTCATCAGGCATCTGTGTCACCTGCGTCACCATTTTCTCGGCATATTCATGCACCACTGCATCATGACGGAAATGCGACATCAGGCGACGGTAAGCGGCACTCAGCAAATAACTCTTGCCTTTGGCGACATCGACACTCTCCCGGTGCTTCCACAGCGAAGCCAGTGCCTCCTGCACAGCATCCTCACAATCCTCGCGTCGGCAGCCGCAACGCACCGCGAAGCGCATCACGTCGTCGGCGCATTGGTCCACACACCTGTTATACTCTTTTGCCGTCATCTGTATAATAGTCGCACGACGGCCACATAATACTACAGTCTATGTGAAATAAAGATGTTCTATCAGTATCTTTGCACCTAAGCCTATCAGCACCACACCTGCGATTATGTTGGCTGTACGCTCCGGCACAGGGATATTGCGCTTGCCAAGGTAGACACCCAAACAGGCGACAAGAAATGTCACCACACCTATCGTGGTCACTATCCACAACACATCCCTAAGTGGATTGTCTAAGCCAAGGCCGATACCCACAGCAAGGCCATCGATGCTGGTGGCGACACCTAGCAGGAAATAGCCATAAACCAGCGAACGGCGGCTATCAACTGCTTTAACATCGTCCTCACCTTCAACTTTGATACCTTCCCATATCATCCTTCCACCGATAAAGGCCAACAGACCAAAGGCTATCCAGTGATCCACTGCCTCTATAAAGGCGCGGGCCACATCGCCTATCAACGCACCCACCAAAGGGAACGCAAACTGGCAAAAGCCAAGTATCAAAGCCAGCAGCAGTCCACGTCGGTAGCTCATCTTGCTACGCAATGCGGTGGCCGACGATACCACCAGTGTGTCTACACACAAGGCCAAAGCCAATAACAACGCTTCTACAAAACTCATAGTCCATTTATTTTAGAATGGGCAACCATGCCCATGGTGTGGCGGAAGTTCATCTCCGCCACATGAACGCTGCCGTCTGAGCAGACCATTAGGTCAACACCCAGCGGACCATGGTAGCGCGGCCAGACATTGGCAGCAAGCCAAGGCTCGATGTGTTCGCGGACTTTCCGTAATGGGAAGGCTGTCTCTATCTGATTGTCGGGCCACATGACATTCTCTTTGTACACGCCGCTGCCGGTCTTGAAGTAGGAGTAGCCCATGAAATTACCACTCATATACTCCAGCGCCACATCGGCGACAACATCGCGGCGAGGCTCAGCAATCACGCATTGCTGCGCCGTCACCGCCTTCAGCAGCCAGTCGCGGTCTATCGCCGTCAGGCTTCCATGTACCCAACGCAGGCCCCTGCCCGCCCCACTCCATGGGGCTTTCATCACCCAATGCTCACGCTCTTTCAGCAGTGTCTCCATTTCCGCCACAGAATGCACCTCGTGGCAATCTGGCTGCAACGGCAATACAGTGCTGCGGTGCTGCAACTCACGTATTGTTTCAAGCTCTTCATCCGTAGGCAGCAACATAACATCAACGCCCCTCTTCTGCAGCTCATGCCTGACGACAGCGTCCCAGCCCCACGCCACCACCTCAGTAGCCTGCGTTGCCTGTTCCCTCGTCAAGTCATACACCGAGCGACATTCCGCCTCCGGGTATAGCACCCGCATAATTCCAGCGTCGCGCCGTGCGAACTCCACAGCCGACCGCGGCGGTACATAATGAGCACGACCTTTGGCTAAGCAAAGGTCGTGCTCGGGGTTGAAGATGCAGAGTTGCATCCTTTCTTCTTATTTGTTGACCTGGAACTTCTTGTTACCGGTCTTGAAGAAATCGGCAATCTGGTTGGCGGCGGCGAGACCGGCGTTGATGTTGGCCTCTTCCGTCTGGGCACCCATCTTCTTGGGAGTGGCGAAGTAGCGGCCCTCGAAAGCCTTGAAGTCGGCATCGGCATCGGGCATGATGTCGGTGATGTACTTCAGGTCGGTGCGCTCAGCCATCAGCTTCAGCAGACCAGCCTCGTCGATGACTTCCTTGCGGGCACTGTTCACGAGGATACCGCCCTTGTGCATCTTGCCAACGAGGTTGTAGTTGATGCTCTGCTTGGTCTCAGCGGTGGCGGGGATGTGGAGGCTCACCACGTCGCAGGTCTCGAACAGGGCGTCCTGGCTGGCAACGGCGGTAGCCATGCCGCTGGCGTTGATCTGCTCGGCGCTCAGGAAGGCGTCGTAGGCGTACACTTCCATGCCGAAGCCCTTGGCGATGCGGGCCACATTGCGGCCCACGTTACCGAAGGCGAGGATACCCAGCTTCTTGCCCATGAGTTCACTGCCGCTCTTGCCGTTGTAGAAGTTACGGACGGCAAAGACGAGCATACCCATGACGAGCTCAGCAACGGCGTTGCTGTTCTGGCCGGGGGTGTTCATGGCGACAATCTTGCGGGCGCTGCAGGCCTCGAGGTCGAGGTTGTCGTAACCGGCACCGGCACGCACGACAATCTTCAGATTCTTGGCGTGGTCGATGACCTCTTTGGTCACCTTGTCGCTGCGCACGATGAGGGCGTCAGCATCCTCGACGGCCTTGTACAGGTCGTTCACGTCGGTATATTTCTCAAGGAGGGCAAACTGGTAGCCGTTATCCTCGACGATTTTCTTGATACCGTCAACTGCCACTTTGGCAAACGGTTTCTCTGTTGCTACAAGAACTTTCATTCCTTTTTTATTTTTTCTACGTGCATCCTTTCCCTCATTGGAGAACAGCATAAATGCGATGTCCACCAAGAGGTCAAGCATGTCCGTAACATTTTACAATTACTTGTGAGCTTTCTCGAAGTCCTGCATGCACTGGACGAGAGCCTCGACGGCCTCGATGGGGCAAGCGTTGTAGAGGCTGGCGCGGAAGCCGCCGACGCTGCGGTGACCCTTGATGCCAACCATGCCGCGCTCCTTGGCGAAGGCCATGAAGTCAGCCTCGAGGTTCTCGCGGCCCTCGGCCATGATCCAGCAGTGGTTCATGATGGAACGGTCTTCCTTCTCCACGGTGCCGCGGAACATGCTGTTGCGGTCGATTTCCTCATAGAGGAGGGCGCTCTTCTTGACGTTGATCTTGTTCATGTTCTCGACACCGCCGATGGTGTTCTTAACCCACTTCAGGGTCTCGTGCATGACGAAGATGGCACTCACCGGAGGAGTGTTGAACATGGAGATGTTCTTGGCCTCTTCGGCAGCGTGGGTGCGGAAGTCCACCATGGTGGGCAGGGGGTTCATGTACTTGCGGTCGGTAATCTTGCCGAGGATGTC
>JAEEGL014596853.1_pt1 | contig 17727 bp, 13 predicted proteins | sample 9134231 | NCBI WGS metagenome assembly JAEEGL01 (sample SAMN16246548, study PRJNA631951) | gut metagenome | biome: gut microbiome; feature: rumen; material: fiber-attached | host: Bos | place: Iran: Karaj | collected 2018-10 | reverse complement strand
GAAAATATGGTCTTGGAGTAGATATTGAGAATGGATTTAAACCTAGCTATGTTCCTATAACAGGTAAGAGTTCTGTTATTAAAGAATTAAAAAAAGAAGTTAAAGAATCTGATATGGTTTATCTTGCATCCGACCCTGACCGTGAGGGAGAAGCTATTGCTTGGCATTTAAAAGATGCTTTAGGTATAAAAGACGATCAATATAAGAGAGTTAGATTTAATGAAATTACTAAAGATAAAGTAATTGAAAGTGTTAATAATCCTGGTATGATTGATGATAATTTAGTTAAATCACAAGAAACTAGAAGAATTCTTGATAGAATTATTGGTTTTAGATTAAGTAAATTATTACAAGCTAAGATTGATGCTAAAAGTGCTGGTCGTGTTCAAAGTGTAGCTTTAAAATTAATCGTAGATAGGGAAAGAGAAATACTTGCTTTTGTTCCTAAAGAGTATTGGACTATTACTGCTCACTTTGATAAATTTGATGCTGATTACTTTTATATAAAAGATAATAAACAAGAAACTAAATTAGATACAGAAGCTGAAGCTGATAAGGTTCTTGATAATATTACTAATAAATATGTAGTTGAAAATGTTGAGAAAAAGAAGACTAAGAGAAGCAGTAAACCTCCATTTATTACAAGTACACTTCAACAAGAAGCTTCTAATAAACTTGGATTTAGTGCTAAAAAGACAATGAGTATTGCTCAAAAGTTATATGAAGGTATTGATTTAGGTAGTGAAAGAGCCGGACTTATTACTTATATGAGAACAGACTCTATTAGATTAAGTGATGAATTCATTGGTAGTTCTTTAAAATTTATTGAAGAAAAATTTGGAGAAAACTATAAAGGTTCTGTTAAAGTTAGTAAAAAGAAAACAGAAAATGTTCAAGATGCTCATGAAGCAATTCGCCCTACTAGTATTCTTAGAGAACCTGATAAGATTAAAGAATATTTAGATAAAGATGAATTAAAATTATATACTTTAATATATAAGAGAGCTCTTGCTTCATTAATGGCTGATGCTATACTTGATCAAACAACTGTTATTTTAGATAACAATGGTTATAAATTTAAGACTACTGGTAGTATTGTAGTATTTGATGGTTACTTAAAAATATATGGTGATTATGAAGAAAAAGATGAAGCTAAACTACCTGACTTTGTAGTAGGGGAAACTAAGATTACTGATGATGTTGAAAAGAAACAACACTTTACTCAACCTCCTGCTAGATATACTGAAGCTAGTCTTATTAGAGAATTAGAAAGTTTAGGTATAGGTAGACCTTCTACATATGCTACTATTATTGATACAATTAGAACTCATGGATATGTAGTATTGGAAGATAAGAAGTTTAAACCTTTGGAAATTGGATTTGAAGCTACTGATAAATTACAAGAATTTTTCTCTAAAATAATTAATGTTAAATATACTTCTAATATGGAAGAAGAATTAGATGAGATTGCTGATGGTAAACTTATTTGGGTTGAAGTATTAACTAAATTTTATGATGAGTTTGAACCTTTAGTAAAAAAAGCCTTCAGTGAAATGGAAAAAACACCTGCTAAAGAGACAGGTGAAATGTGTCCTGAATGTGGATCTCCATTAGTAGTTAGAAAAGGTAAATATGGAGAATTTGTTGCTTGTAGTAATTATCCTACTTGTAAATATATAAAGAAGGATAAAGCTGAAGAAACTGTTTTAATGGATTGTCCTGTTTGTGGAAAAGGTCAAATAGTTGAAAGAAAAACTAAGAAGGGTAAAACATTCTGGGGTTGTAATAATTATCCTAAATGTAAAACTGCTTCTTGGGATAAACCTACAGGTGAAACATGTCCTGAATGTGGTAAATTGTTAGTTACTGATAAAGATGGAGATGTTAAATGTATGGAATGTGATTATATTCAATAAAACTTACTAGAAATAGTAAGTTTTTTATTTTATAATAAGAATAGGTGATACTTATGGTAAATTATTATATTGTATCTAGAAATCCTAATACTAATGAATATAAATCAATTATGATAGGCGATAGTTCTGTCTTAGAAAATATTGATTTATATACTTTGAACTTTAATAATAAAGAAGAATTAATTAAAGATATTAATTCTTATGGATATGATTTATCAAAAGATGATGATCTATTTATAGCTAGTTTGGGTAGAAGTCATGATCTTAAAATTAAAAATATTTTATATAACGGTAAATATATTTCTAATATTAGAGATGTTGCGACTGCTAGTAAGAATAAAGAAGAGTTTGATTATAGACCTATTTTTAATACTACGTATAAATTATGTAAAAAGCATTCTTTATATAGTAGATTGTTTAATAGTAGTAAATTATATAAGTCTTTTAAAGACGTTATTTATAAAACTATTGGTATGTTTGGTAAGATAGGTAAGGATGGTAATAAAGTATTTAATAGAGATAATTATTGGTTAAGAAGTAATTATCAATTAATGAGAGATGTATGTGTATCATTTAATTTATATGAATCTTTGGAAGGAAAAATTGATTTAGATGATTTAAGTAATGTTATTAAAGAAGAAGAATTAATTGATAAGAGTAGAAGAGGTCTTACTAATGATTTAGTTAGGACTTTAGAAAATGGATTTGGTCAAATGAGTTTTCTTGGTGGACCTGATGAGTTTATTCATATTACTAGTATTCATCCTCATAAAGTTCCTGAAAACGGTGTTTTATCTAGAAAAGTTAATTCAGGAGAAGTTAAATCAGTTCCTGAAATTGAAGTTACAGATACTCCTGAAGTTGCGATTGGAGTAAAAAACACTGAATTTAAATTAGATATGTCAACTATTAGAAAAATCAATTTGCATGATAAGAGTGAACGAGAAAAGAATAGTGCTAGATCTGATATAATTGATTTATTAACTGATGAAAAATATATGCCCTATGGCTCTATTGGTTATGATGGGGAAAGATATTACTTTAATTTTGACGCATTTAATTATGATTATAGTTTTAGTGATAAGAAAATGATTAGTGGATTGATGAGTCAGGCTTTAATGAGAAATGTTTTCTTCTATAATTTTTATAGAGAACGACTAGATAATTATCCTTTAGAATCAAGTGAAATATATGAAGAAAAAACTCATTATTATAATCAAATTCATAGATTAGTTACTAATAGTACTAAGAAAAGCGATAATACATTAAATAAATTATATAGATTTTATACTATTCAAAAAGATGTTGTTGAAAAGAAGGGTAAAAGAAAATAAATATGGATGATAAAAGAAAAGAAGAAATAATAAAAATCTTATCTCCGTATTTAGATCATTTAAAATATGAGAAGAAATATTCAGAACATACTGTTTTAAATTATCAGGATGATTTAGTTGAATATTTCTTCTATTTAGATAGAGAACATATTGAATATAGAGATATTAGATATGAAGATATTAGATTTTATTTAATGTATTTAAAAGATGAAAAGAATAATACTAATAGTAGTATTGATAGAAAATTAAGTTCTTTAAGAGGTTATTATAAATATTTAGCTAATTCTAATATTGTTAGTAGTAATCCTTTTAGTTTAGTTAGTGGGCCTAAAAAAGAAAAGAAATTACCTAGATTTTTTGAATATAATGAATTAGAAGAATTGTTTGAAGTTCCTGATTTAAGAAAACCTTTAGGACAAAGAGATAGATTAATACTTGAAATGTTATATGCTACAGGTGTTCGTGTATCTGAACTTGTTAATATCAAAGTAAAAGATATTAATCAAAGTATGAAAAATATATTAATACTTGGAAAAGGTAATAAAGAGAGACTTGTTGAATATGGAGAATATTGTGAAGAATATTTAAATATGTACTTAAATGATGGTTATTTTAGATTAAATGTTCATAATAGTGAATATTTGTTTTTAAATAATGATGGTAATCAACTTACTGATAGAGGGGTTAGATTTATTCTTGATAAAATAATTGAGAAAACTAGTATAGAAAAGAAGATAAGTCCTCATATGATAAGACATTCTTTTGCGACACATTTACTTAATAACGGATGTAGTTTATTATCAGTACAAAAGTTACTTGGACATGAATCTATTAAAGCTACTCAGGTATATACTCATGTAAGTACTGATAGATTAAAAGAAGTATATAGAAATACTTTTCCTAGAGCTAGAGAAAAGAAATAATTAAAAAGTATTTATCTTTTTAGTTAAATCCGTTATAATATAAATGTTTTAGGTGTTATTATGGAAATAGATTTTAATAATATTGAAGATTTATATGTTAGAGTTTTACCTTCTCTTAGGTTGAAACAAAGATTACTAATGAAACAAGGTCATAGTATTGGTATTAGTAATATTTGGGATTATTTAACTAAAGAGAAATGGTCTAAAGCAAAAGATTTAACATTATATGATATTGTTAATGATATAATGACGCTTGATGCTATAGAGGTTATTAATTATTATAAAGAGGTGTAATTATGAAAAAGAAATCCAGTATTATTATTACTACATTTTTATTTATTGTAATAATAGTAGGAGTATGTTTTTTATTTAAACCTTTATTTGGGGGTTTAAAGTTTGGTCTTGATTTACAAGGTGGTTTTGAAATACTTTATAAAGCTGAAAGTATTGATGGATCTAAAATGTCTAGAGATAAGTTAGTTGCGACATATAAGACATTATCTAAGAGAATTGATAGTTTAGGTGTAAGTGAGCCTGAAATTACTATTGAAGGTAATGATAAGATTCGTGTTAAATTAGCAGGTGTTAAAGATCCTGAACAAGCAAGGGAACAATTAAGTACAGTTGCTACATTATCATTTAGAGATGTTAATGATAATTTGCTTATGACTAGTGATGTTTTATCATCTGGTGGTGCTAAGATTGGTCAAGATGCTGCTGGTAATCCTGCAGTTGCTTTATCAGTTAAAGATAAAGATACTTTCTATGATGTAACTAATAGCGTATCTAAGATGGGTACTAATAAGAATTTAATAGTTATTTGGTTAGATTATGCTGAGGGTGAAGACTCATATGCAAAAGAAGGTAGTCAATGTGGTACTAGTGAATCTAATTGTTTAAGTGCTGCTACTGTATCACAAGGTTTTGCTAGTGATGTTATTATTCAAGGTAATTTTACTCAAGAAGAAGTATCTAATTTAGTAGATTTAATAAATAGTGGTTCTCTTCCTACAAAGTTAAGTGAATTAAGTTCTAATACAGTAGGAGCTTCATTTGGAGATAGAACACTTTCTACTACTTTAAAAGCAGGTATTATTGGTATTTCTTTAATAATTTTAGTATTATTATTGATTTATCATTTTGCTGGATTTATTTCTTCAATTGCCATAATACTATATTCTTTCTTAGTATTCTTATTATTCTGGTTAGTAGGTGGAGTTTTAACACTTCCTGGTATTGCTGCACTTGTACTTGGTATAGGTATGGCAGTAGATTCTAATATAGTTATGTTTGCTAGAATAAAAGATGAATTGTATGCAGGTAGAAGTTTATCTACTGCAGTTAAAGAAGGATCTAAATCTAGTTTTAGTGCTATTATAGATGCTAATATTACTACTTTGATAGTAGCAATAACTATGTTCTATTTTGGAGAAAGTTCAATTAAAGGTTTTGCAACTATGTTAATAATTACTGTTATTGTTACTATGTTTACAATGGTATTATTAACAAGAGTTATGTTAAAACTATTTACTAAAGGTGGATTCTTTAATGATAAAGTAGGTTTATTTATAAATGTTAATAAGAAAAAGATTCCTGATGTTAGTAAAAATGAAGAAACACCTAAGAGAATATTTGATAATGTTAATTTCCTTAAATATCGTAAATTATTCATGATACTTTCTTGTGTTATCATTTTAGCTGGTGCTATTATGATTGGAGTTAAGGGACTTAATTTAGGAATTGATTATAAATCTGGTTCATCTATTACTATTGTTAGTGATAAAAATATTTCTAAAGCTTCTATTAGAAGTGACTTAGCTAAATATAAGTTAGAAGCAAGTAGTATTGAGATTACTAATGAAGAAACTTCAATTATATTAAGTGAAGCACTAGATGGTAATCAAGTTAAAGAGATAAATAGTTATTTTGAAAAGAAATATGATGCTAAAGTTAATATTGGTGTTGTTTCTAATTTAGTTCAAAAAGAACTTGTTAAGAATGCAATTTTAGCAGTATTAATTTCAATGTTAGGTATTATTATCTATGTATCTATCAGATTTAAATTTAGTTATGCTGTAGGTGGAGTTGTTGCATTACTACATGACGTTTTAATCATATTTGCAATGTTTGCATTTGTTAGATTAGAAGTATCTTCAATGTTTATAGCAGCAGTTTTAGCTATAATTGGTTATTCTATCAACGATACAATTGTTATATTCGATCGTATTAGAGAAGAACTAAAGAAATATGATAAGAAGATGGATAGAGATACTTTAGAGATGTTAGTTAATAAAGGTATTCAATCTACATTCTTAAGAAGTATTTATACTACTTTAACTACTTTAATTCCTGTTATTATTTTACTTTTATTAGGAACTAATGATATACTTACATTTAACGTAGCTATGTTAATAGGATTGATATCAGGTACATATTCATCTATTTATATTGCTACTACAATATTCTTATGGTTAGAGAAGAAGTCATTAGGTAAACCTAAGAAGAAAGCAAAAGTATATAAAGATGATATTGAGGAAAAGAAGATAAAGGGTATTAATTGCTAGAGGAGGTGATATCCTTGTCTAGAAATAGAGATAATATTAGTTTTGATCAAGTATTAGAAAAGATTAAAAGTTATATTGAAGACGAAAAAGAATTACAAATAATTAATGACGCTTATGAACTTGCTAGAAGTAAGCATGAGGGTCAATATAGAAAAACGGGTGAAGCATATATAATTCACCCTTTAAATGTTGCATTAATTTTAACTGAAATTTACGCAGATTATGAAACAATTAGTGCAGGTCTTTTGCATGATGTTTTAGAAGATTGTGATTGCACTCATGAAGAGATGGAAGAGATAATGGGGCCAACTATTACTAGAATAGTTGAAGGTGTAACAAAATTATCTAAGATTCATTTCTCTACAGAAAATGATTATTTAATTGATTATTATAAAAAAATAATTGTTGGAATGAGTGAAGATGTTAGAGTTATTATTGTTAAACTAGCAGATAGATTACATAATATGAGAACATTATGGGCTCTTCCTAAAGATAGACAAAAAGTTAAAGCTAAAGAAGCACTAGAGATACTTGCTCCTATAGGGGATCATCTAGGTATTCATAAAATAAAAAGTGAATTAGAAGATTTATCTTTAAGATATTTAAAGCCTGATGTTTATTATGATATTGCTGAACATCTTAATAGAACAAAAATTGAAAGAGAACAAACTGTAGGGGAAATGTTAAATCAAGTAAGAGATTTACTTACTGAACATCATATTCCTCATGAAATAAAAGGTAGAGCTAAGAGTATTTATAGTATTTATAATAAGTTACAAAATGGTAAAACATTTAGTAATATTTATGACTTATCTGGTCTTAGAATCTTAGTTAATACTGAACAAGAATGTTATTTAGCGTTAGGTATTATTCATTCTAAGTTTAGACCTATGCCTAACAGATTTAAAGATTATATAGCTATGCCAAAACCTAATATGTATCAATCTCTACATACAACTGTATTTGGTATAGATGGATATTTATTTGAAATTCAAATTAGAACATATGAAATGGATGAGGTTGCTGAAAATGGTATCGCATCTCACTGGTCATATAAAGAAAATAAAGGTAGTGAAACAGTTGCTAATTTAACTGATACTACTGAACAAAAATTACAGTTCTTTAAATCTATTATTGATTTAAGTCATGATCATATGAGTAGTGAAGACTTTGTTAATAGTGTTAAGAATGAAGTATTAAATAATAATATTTATTGTTATACTCCAAAAGGAGATATTATTGAATTACCTAGAGGAGCATCTCCAATAGATTTTGCTTATAAGATTCATACTAAAGTAGGAGAGACTATGGTAGGAGCTATTGTTAATGATCAAATAGTTCCATTAGACTATGAATTACAAGATAATGATATAGTAAAAATTAATACTAATAAAAGTGCTACTCCTAGTAGAGAATGGTTGAATATAGCAAAAGCTACTACTACAAAAAATAAAATTAAAAGTTATTTTACTAAGAATGAAAAAGATATTTATATAGATAAAGGAAAATATCTATTAGAAAAAAGTCTTAAGAAACGTAAGATTACTTTAAGTGAATTCTATAAAGAAGAAAATCTAAAAAATATTTATAAAGAATTTAAAGATATTGATGATTTAGATGATTTATATTTAAATGTTGGTAATGAGAAGATTACTCGTACTGCTGTTATTAATGTTAACTTTAAGGAGCCTGAAGAGGAAAAGAAACCTAAGACTACTAAAGTTAATAAAAAATCATTAGATGCAGATATTATAGTTAGTGGAATAGATAAAGTTAAAGTAAACCTTGCTCATTGTTGTTCTCCTGTATATGGAGATGAAATAATAGGATATATTACTAAAGGTAATGGTATTACTGTTCATAGAATAAATTGTCCTAATTTAGATGCTATGGAAGAAAGAACAATTGAAGTTAAATGGAATAGTAATACTAATAAGAAATACTTATCTTACTTATTTGTATATTCTAATAATAGAGAGAATCACTTAGTAGACTTTTTACAAATATTAAGTGCTGGTGGAATAAATGTTGAAGAAGCTAGAATTCTTAATAAAGATGAAAGTTTTATTTATGAAATAACAATCTATGTAACTAGTTTAGAACAATTAAATAAAATAATAATTTCATTAAATAATAATAGTTATATAGATTATGTGGAAAGGGCGTTCAAATGAGAGCTGTAGTACAAAGAAGTGGAAAAGCTAAGCTTAAAAGTGATGGTAAAGATTATTCTTCAATTGAAAAGGGATTAATGATTTTAGTTGGTTTTACTGAAGGTGATGGACTTGATGAGATTAAATGGATGGTTAATAAAATCGTTAATTTAAGAATCTTTGATGATGAAGAAGGTGTTATGAATAAAAGTATTTTGGACGTTGGAGGAGAAATCCTTTCTGTATCACAATTTACTTTATATGGAGATTGTAAAAAAGGATCTAGACCTAGTTATATCAAAGCGCTAAATGGAGATAAAGCTTCTCCTTTATATGATAAATTTAATGAAGAATTGTCTAGATATGTTAAAGTAAGTACTGGTGTATTTGGAAGTGATATGGAAATTAGTTTTACTAATATAGGGCCAGTTACAATAATAATAGAGAAATAAAAATAGATGCTAAAGGCATCTGTTTTTTGTTGAATAAATATTCTTTTGTGATAGTTTTTTCTTTACAAATATAAATAAATAATTATAATAATTACTACTGGTGATAAGTATGGATAATAAATTAATTAGTTTATTTGAAGGATACTTAAAAGAAATAGATATTGTATTTGATTTAAGAGAATCTAATGATTTAGGTCTTTCTAGTAAAAAGAGTGACATATATTTCTTTAAAGTTCCTGATGAACATAGAATGTTAACTATTGAAATAAAAGATAATAGTATGTCTATTGAACATGCTATTACTAATGATGATGGTTTATTTAAAAATGACTATTTTTTTACTCATATTGGTACAACTTTAAATATTAGAAGAGTTGTTTCTTACTATTCAGAAAATGATAGTAGAAGTGTAGAATATTCTAGTATTGATAAAGTAGTTCCTAAAAATTTTGATTTTTATAGGGGACTTAGAGCTAGAACTTATAAGAAAAATAGAAAAATAGGATGATTTATTATATATTATGTGTTATAATTAATATGAATTTCTTGGGAAAGAGTAATTTAATCAATTAATTTTAGAGAGAGTATGTTTGGTGAAAATACTTATTAATATTAAATGAAGACATCCCTATAGTTGAAAACGTATATCTGCGTTAAAGATTAATGAGTATCAAATAAGGTGGCACCACGACATTGTTCGTCCTTTGGGGTCACCTTTTTTTGTTTAGGAGGAGGAATTTTTATGATACAAAAGCAAAAAGGAACTAATGATATCTTTGGAATTCAAGCTAAGAAATGGAAGTATATTGATGGGATAATTGATATGGTTATGGAGAAATATAACTGTAATTATATTAGAACTCCTATTTTTGAAGATTTTAATTTGTTCCATAGAGGTATTGGTGAATCTACTGATATTGTAAGTAAAGAGACTTATGATTTTGAAGATAAAGGTGGTAGAAGAATTGCTTTAAGACCTGAAGGTACTGCTGGAGTAGTTAGAAGTTTTATTGAAAATAAAATGTATGGTGATCCTGTACAACCAATCAAAGTTTACTATAATGGAACAATGTATAGATATGAAAGACCTCAAAGTGGAAGAGATAGAGAACTTACACAATTTGGGGTAGAAATACTTGGTAGTGATGATGTTATTAGTGATGCTGAAGCTATTTCTATTGCAATAAATGTATATAAAATGATTGGTTTAAAAGATTTGAAAGTTAAGATTAATAGTTTAGGAGATAAAGAATCTCGAGATAATTATAGAAAAGTATTAATTGATTATTTTAAACCTCATATTAAAGATTTATGTGAAGATTGTCAGGAAAGATTAGAAAAGAATCCTCTTCGTATTTTAGATTGTAAGGTAGATGCAGATAATCCTATTATAAAAAATGCTCCTACTACAATTGAATATTTAAATGAAGAGAGTAAGAAGAGATTTGAAGATCTAAAAGAAATGTTAGATTTATTACAAATTAATTATGAAGTTGATCCTAAAATTGTTAGGGGGCTTGACTATTATAATCACGTTGTATTTGAGATAGAAGATGTTAATGAGAATATGGGTATTAATAATGTAATTGGTGCTGGTGGTCGTTATAATGGATTAGTTAGTCAATTAGATGGACCTGAAACAGCTTGTGTTGGATTTGCTTCTGGAATTGGAAGAATATTAGATGCAGTTGAGGCTGAAAAGGTTGAATTACCTATAAATGACTCAGTTGATTTATTCTTATTATATGTAAATGATGATGAGAAGAAGAGTGCAATATATTATGCAGATGAGTTAAGAATGGCTGGCTATGTTGTTGATACTGAATATACTGGTAAGAGTTTAAAATCTCAATTTAAAAAAGCTGATAAATTGAAAGCTAAATATATATGTGTTTTAAATAGTGAACAATTAAAAAATGGCGAGATGACTATTAAGAATAATTCAACTAAAGAAGAAGAGGTTATTGGTTGTGAATCATTAATCTATTACTTAGATGAAAAGTTAAATTCTGGTATAGAAGATGATGTTGATATTGATGAATTAATGAAGGGAAAGATGTTAGATGAATAGAATTAAATTAGAAGAGTTAAGTAAACATTATGGAAAAGAAGTTACTGTATCTGGCTTTGTTGATAGTGTTAGAAACTTACAATGGGTACAATTTATTGTATTAAGAGATGAAACTGGTAAAGTACAAATTACTATTGAAAAGAGTGAAGAAAAAAATGCTGAACTTGTTAAGATAGTTGATGAATTAACTGTAGAGTCTACTATTAAAGTTACTGGTACTTTGATGGAAGCTCCTAAAGTTAAATTAAATGGTATGGAAATTATTCCTAGTGAAATAATTGTTACTAGTAGAAATGAAGGAGAATTACCTTTCAATTACAAAGATATTTCTACTGTTAATTTAGATACAAGATTAGATAATAGATACATCGATTTAAGAAGTGAAAAGAATATTATGATGTATCAAGTACAAAGTGATTTTATTAAATATATGAGAGAGTATTTATATGATCATGATTTTACTGAGATTCATACTCCTAAATTTATAGCTGCTGCTAGTGAATCTGGTAGTGATGTATTTGAAGTAAAATATTTCGATAGAAAAGCATATCTAGCTCAAAGTCCACAATTTTATAAACAAATGGCTATTGCAGCTGGATTTGGAAATGTATTTGAAGTAGCTCCTTGCTTTAGAGCAGAAAATTCTAATACTTCTCGTCACGCTACTGAATTTACTTCATTTGACCTTGAATTTTCATATATTGATTCATTCCATGATGTTATGAATTTAGAAGCTGAGATGTTAACTTATGCACTTAAAAAGTTAGATAAAAAATATGGAGATAGAATTGAAAAGATGTTTGGAACTAAGATTATTGTTCCTAAATGTCCATTCCCTAAAATGGCTTTAAGTGATGTTTATAAGGAATTAGAAGAAAGATATGGTTATAAAGTTGATGATAGTGAGAAGAACGATCTTACAACTGAGGCTGAAAAACTTACATTTAAATTAGCAATGGATAAATTTAATTCAGAATTCTTATTTGTAACTGATTATCCTGCTGATAAGAGAGCTTTCTATCATATGAGAGATGAAAATGGTGTTTTACAAGGATACGATTTAATCTGGAGAGGCGTAGAAATTACAAGTGGTGCTCAAAGAGAACATAGATATGAAGAAATTTGTAAGAATGCTAAGAGTAAAGGATTAGGAAAAGATGTTGCTTTCTATTTAGATTTCTTTAAGCATGGATGCCCTCCACATGGTGGATTTGCTATAGGAGTAGATAGACTTACTATGTTATTGTTAAATATTCCTAGTGTTAAAGAAACTCAATTCTTATTCCGTGGACCTAATAGATTAGAACCATAATTAATTAAAGAAGATTTTATTATCTTCTTTTTTATTGTATAATTATGTTAGGAGATAATTATGAAGAAAGTATTACCTAATAATAAAACTATTAATTATACTTTGGATGAAGATCAAATATTAAAGAATAATTCTATAAATGTTGAATATAATATTAAAAGAATAAAGAAAGAAAGACGTTATACTATTATTCTTGTTATTTGTTTTATTGTTATGTTCTTTGTAATTGGACTTTCTATATTTGCTGATATTGATCCATTAAATATGAGTGTTGAAAATGTTAATAATCTAACTATTAGATATGAAGTTGATGATAACGGTGTTAGAAATACTATTAGTATTTATGATGATAAAGAATATTCTTATGAATTATCTATTGTTAATAATGATAATAAATATAATAGGTTTTATATTTATTTAAAAACAGATGATGATATGATTAAATTAGATAATTGTAGTGATAAATTAATTGATTATAGTTTGGTTAATTATGAAATAAATGGAAATAGTGGAAATATTAAAGATACTTTAATTGATGATAAATATATAGTATTAGTAGATGAGTTAGCTGCTCATGAAAAAAGAGATTATAAGTTAAAAATTAAGCTTAATGGGGTAGGACACTACCATAGTATTATTAAGGTAAGTGAGGTAGAGTAGTCAAGCATCTTGAAAATATTATTATAATATGGTATATTTAAATTGTCAGATATAGACGTTCATGATCATATAAAACCGACTAAAGTGACGATAAGGGAGAACGGAGCTGCTTATCTGTGTTGAAGACCTATTAAATTAGGGATCCTGAAGATATGCATATGTTCACCCACCTGTACAAACGTAACAGGTTTTATCGTTGATGAACTCTATTTTCTGACTTTTTTTGTTTGTTTTATAAGCTTTTTGTGGTATAATAGTGAGACCGAGAGGCGGGATAGATATGTTAATTCTACCAATTATAAATAAAGGTAAGAATGGAAAGAAAATAAGTAATGCTAGAATTGAGTTAGTTAATTTTAGAAGATTAGAAGATAATACTTCTATTAATACTAAAGTTGGTCCTGAAAATGTTATTATTGACGGGAAGGATTTAGCTAGTAGTAAAAATTATTCTAAAAAAGATCTTATGAAATTTATTAAAGATAACTCTATTAATAGTAAAAAAGATTTTTTCATTAATACTAAAAACTCTACTTCTATTAAAAAAGAATATGATAAGATTGGTAATAGAGTAGATACTTTGAATGATTATCAGACTTATGTTTTTTCTAATCCATATAAGTTTCCTGGTTTTAAATATGAAGAATTATATAATAGAATCTTATTAGATGTTATTAATGAAGTACCTGGTGTAGAGGGTAATGCTCATATACTTTCTTTTAAAGACATCGGTTTAGATAAAATGTGTACTAAAGAAAAATTACAAAGACTAGAAGCTATTTGTAATAGTGTTAGTGATACTAGTAAATGGGATAATTTGTTTGAACAAGCTGGTGTTTATGATTTAGCTTATTTTACTTACTTTTTAAGAGGTGATTATGTTAGAGGTACAATTGTTCCTAATACATCTATTCAATATGATGATATGTTTGAAATAATAGATAGATTTAAACCTCTACATGGAAGGGTTTTTAAATCTTTAAATAGATATGAAACTGTTGCGGAAGAGAATACTGAAATATATATGATATTAAATCAAGCTAGTATGCTATTATTTGGTGAATCTTTAGGTTTAATTAAATCTGTTAAACAAAGAGAAAAAACTGGTGCTAAAGTAATGAAATTTAGTAATAAAGGAGATTATGATGTTGCTGCCTAAAAAGTTTGAAAGACTAAAATACTTAATTGGTGAAGAAAATGTAGAAAGTCTTGCTGATAAATGTGTTTTAGTTATTGGTTTAGGTGGTGTAGGTGGATATTCAGTTGAATCTTTAGTAAGATCTGGTATAGGACATTTGATTATTGTAGATGGTGATGTTGTTGATGAAACTAACCTTAATAGACAAATAATTGCTACAAGTTCTGTTATTGGAAAATCTAAAGTAGATTTATTTAATTCTAGGATAAAAGATATAAATCCTGATTGTGTTGTTACACAAATAAATAAATTTATTGATAAAGATAATATAGATGAATTATTTTGTTATGATATCGATTATTTAGTTGATGCCTGTGATTCATTAGATACTAAATTTTTAATTATTAAAAATTGCTTGGAAAAGAATATTCCTTTGATTAGTTCAATGGGTACTGGAAATAGAATGGATCCTTCTAAATTTAGTATTACAACTCTTGATAAAACTATGAATGATCCTGTTGCCAAAATTCTTAGAAAAAGAGTAAGAGATGAACATTTAAAAGGAAAAATCAAAGTTCTATGTAGTAGTGAGGTACCTAAAAAGTTAGGTAATAAAATAGGATCTAATTCATTTGTTCCACCTAGTGCAGGTTTATTAATCACTAGCTATGTTATTAATGATTTTATAAATAAAAAATAGAAATATAATATAAAAAAAGAATGATATTTATTTCATTCTTTTTTTATTTCTAATAGGTTTATTTATACTAAATATCCAAATGGATCTCCACCATTAGGTGCAAAACCTACAAATCTATAACGTGCTCCATATCGGTTAGTTAATACTGTTTGTTCAGGAATATAACTACTTCTATCTGATACACTTCCTGTACTACTAGATGTTAAATCACTAATACAATCATGTTCTACTACATTAGATGGTAGATAACGTTTTCCATCATTAAGTACTTCTTTAGCAGCTTGTACATATGCATCTCCTGGATATGTATATCCTGTACGTGATCCTGATGCAAACCATCCACTATTATCAACATAGTCTCTTACACTACTATATTTACCTTTGTTTTTTTCATATAAGTTAGCCATTAATGATAATTCTAGTTTAGCTCCTTCAACACTACCTTGTTCTCTATATGCAACATATGCAAGATGAGATAAATCATCATCTGATAAGTTATACTTAGTTCCTTCACCTACTGGAGTACTTGTATCTATTACATTTCCATTTGTTACAGTTGTACCATTAACATTTACTATTTCGCCTGTAGTTCCATCTTTAGTTATTTTTTCTATTTTTTTATTATTCTTTAAAATATCTTTTAATTCATCTTTTTCTTTGAATTTTCCTTTATCTTCGACGATAAAGCTCATTTTATTCTTTAGAGCTGAACTTGTTGTTACTGCCCCGACGATACATTCAATTATTGTTCCATCCTTTTGAGTGAAACGAAGAATATCTCCAACTTTTGCTAGCGATGAATCACATACTATAACGTAGCGATCACCAATCATTGCATAACCATCTTTATATTTGAAATCTTTGTCTTTAAATATTTTCTTAGATTTCTCATCTAATTTTTCTATATCTACAACTTCAAATCCTACTTCTTTTGGTTTATCTTCATCTTTTATTTCTTCTATTTGAGTTATTTCTACTCTTGGATTTGTTCCTTCTGTGCTTCCACCAGAGATTCCTCCTGAAATTCCTCCTGTCCATCCTGCTGTACTATAACCTGAACTTCCTCCTGGACTTGAATCTGCACTTGAGCTTCTTGTTCCTGTTGTATCATCGTCTCCTGTTGTAGATGGAGTAGTGTCTCCAGCTTTTGCTTCTTCTTCTGCTACTTTTGCTGCTACGATTTTTTCTACTTCTGCATCTATTCCTGCTTTTTTTTCTTCAGCTTCTTCTTGTTTCTTTTCATATTTTTTAATTTCTTCTTTAAGTTCTTCTATTTCTGCTTTAACTGCATCAATATCAGCTTTATATGATGCTCTATCAGGATCGTTTTTAGTGCTTTTATATGCTTCTTCTTTAGCAGCTAATTCTTCTTCTTTTGCAGATAATTGACCTTTTAATTCTTCAATTTTTTCTTTTACTTTTTCAATATATTTATCTAACTCTTTTGAGTAATGCTCTAAATAATTTTGCTCATATGATTCTGCTAGTTTTGATAAATCTTCTTTTATTAGATTTAGATCTTCTATTATTTTCATTGCTTCGTCATATGCTGGTGATGAACCATTTACATATAATGAATATTCATCTAGACCACCACCTGTTATTTCAGATTCTATTTGTGTAATTGCATCTCCAATTTGTGTTCCTAATGATTCTATTTCTTCTGCAGCAGCTGTTATTGTTCCTTTTTCTGCAATAATGAATGGAGATCCTTCAATATCACTATCACAATCTATAACTCCTAAACATGCCATACTTTTTCACCTCCTATGACGCTCTTTCCCAGTATGTGCCTATACTTTCGGCTCTTGACACTGCTTGTTGTTCTTTATTTGCTGGAACTTCATAATAAATAGTCCAATATTTTGAAGCTTCTTTTGCTCCTTCTACAGTATCATCTACACTCATTAATTTATTATATACATCTGGATACTTATTTTGTAATTCATAATCCATATATGCTACTTGTCCTTCTAAGCTTGATGGGTCATAACCGTGTTCATTACAATAACTATTTAATCTATCCCATCTACCTTCATGCCACTGACATAGACCATAACTTGTACCATTATCTCCTAATGCGGTTGTACTAAATCCTGATTCATGTTCCATGTTTGCAAATATTGCACAACATGCTGCTTTAGAATATCCTTTTTCTCTTAACATTTGATAAATAGATGCTTGTGTTTCACCTGCAGGTGTTCCATCACTCTTATAAGAAACTAAACTCTTTTGGAATTCTTTACTATCTGTTGATATATCTTCTTTCTTAATATTATTTAGATCATCTGCTAGTTTTGGATCTATTTTTAATATTGCTTCTTTTATGTCTCCTTCTGCTTCGGTAAATGCTTTTACTACACCTAATAGATTTGTACTTAGATTAGTTACTTTTGTTTGAACTTTTGTAACATTTTCTATTATTTCTTGTAGAGCTGCACTATTTAAATCTAAGCCGTCATGTTCTGATTCGATAGAAGCTATTTCACTTTGAACAGAAGTTG
>JAEEGL014422953.1_pt1 | contig 17727 bp, 15 predicted proteins | sample 9134231 | NCBI WGS metagenome assembly JAEEGL01 (sample SAMN16246548, study PRJNA631951) | gut metagenome | biome: gut microbiome; feature: rumen; material: fiber-attached | host: Bos | place: Iran: Karaj | collected 2018-10 | reverse complement strand
CCGTACTCATTGACGGTTATCTCGCTCGGCGTCTCCATGACCGAGCCGTTGAGAGTGAGGGTGTTGATCTCCGCGGCTTTGGGGCTGCGGCTCACTTCCATGCGTAGCGCCCCGCCGTTGACGACCACTTCGCCCGGACATTTGAGAGCAATCATCTCCATGTTCGGCGCATCGGAATAGAGCCGTACGGAGGTGAAGTAATCGTCTATTACCAATCGCGGGCACTTGAGCGCCGTGGCAGAACCGTTGGAGACGATGGTCAGCGTGCTATAGGTAGTACTCTCGATCACAACCGGGTCTTTGGACACCACCGCCGCTTCCATATAGACTCTGCCCGCCAGACGGATGCGAAGCGGTGCGCCGGTGTTGAAGGAGACGAATCCTTCCGGCAAACGATAGTTGAAGCCGTCCTGCAGGATAAGCATGTTATCCTCCGGGTCGTAGAGCGCCATCTTATCCCCGAAGATATCCAAGACGTCATTAAACCTTGCCTTTACAGGCGTCTGGCCAAAGAAGATACCACGCGGCACTTCTTGTGCCACGGACGAAAGCCCGAGGCATAACAGCCATATCAGTAAAACTTTCTTTCTCATTGTATCTCTGTGCCTAAAGCATTATAGGTCTTTCCATTCCGCTCAATGTAGAGTTGACCGTTCTTTATAAATTTATGATTTATGATTTCAGATTTATGATTTATTTGGTCGATGCCTTGGGCCGGCAAATCCTGAATAAGACGTACGGCATGTCCCTGCGAGCGGTAGAGCCCCGTGAGATTGACCATATTGTCAAAGATTACCCCCGTCGCAGTGTTGCTGTCGAAATAATCGGCTCCCCAATAACACCCGAAGACATTCACGCCGTTCACTTCCTGTCCAGTCCGTTGTCCGGCGCATGGCAAGAAGAGCGCTCCGGCAGCTTCCATCTTATCCCACTCCATTATGGACTGTGCATATCGGTTGGTGGTATAATTGGTAGCCGAGGGGTTCCATTGCAGTCCTTCCGGCATGGTCCAGTTGTCTGGCAGAATAACTAATCCGTGTACACTTCCTACGGAAGCGAGTGCATGTTTTGCTTCTGCGTCAGGACGTCTGAAGAGGAGATAATCCCATTCGGCATAAGTGGGTGTCCGCCATAATCCGGCTTTGTTACCGCCGTTACTGATTGCATTCTCAACGCCCCAATCGGCATTGGCGAATTCGCCGGTCATGCCATTATGAAAATCATTACCGAGAATATAGTCCTCGTCGTTGGTAGAAGCGTCCCATGGCATGTGCGCAACCGCCGTGCTAAGTACCCAACCGCTGGTAGCCCATCCGAAAAGATCGATAAAGACACCGGCGCTACCAGCAATCAGTGCATTGTCAGCCCCCGCCATTTCATACTGGTAGGGAGCAAAACGCCACAGATATTCATAAGGTTTAATCTGCAGGTTCCCCTTAGAGAAAAACACTTGTTTGCCTTCGGCAACCGAAAAAAGCCCCGGCAGCGCACCTTCCGGCGCTGCATTAACAGTCATCGTGCAGCTTAAAAACGCTGCGAGGAAAAGAAGTAAAATTTTACGCATAATTGCATAGTATTAAATTGTTAATTCGTTCATTAAGCACGCAAAAAAAGCAGCGCCTTCCGACGCTGCAAAATTACTACTTTTAACGCACATGCGCAAGTACCTAAAACTCGCATTTTTTACCTTTCACTTCACCTCTGTGCCGAGGGCGTTATACGTCTTCCCGTTGCGCTCGATGAGCAACTGACCATCCCTAATCAGTTTCTTCCCTCTTCCCTTCAGGGAGGAGTCGGAGGTAGGCTGATTAATGCCCTCGTGAGGATCTAATTGCTCAAACTGGCCGTAGATAAGGGTGGTGTTCTCCGTCATCAGCTGGTTCGTATAGGGGTTTTCGGTACTGAGAAGTTCGTTTTTACTATTATACCATCCGGTGAAGGTATAGCCCTCAGCAGGCGTGGCTTTGAGGTTGATATGCTCGGCCAGTTCCACCCATCCTACAGCCTGACTCTCGGTCGTACTAAAGCCCTCCAGCCAGACAGAATTACCTTTGTTCTTCGGCGTAGCGCCATAGATCAGTTTGCGCAAGAGTGAGGAGATGACCACTTGCTGCTGGTTACTGTATTCGTTTCCTCCGTTTTCGCGAACGATCTTGCCGTTTCTAATCTCCGCATCGGTCGGGGAAGTGATCTCAGAGGCGGAAAGGATAAACTCTCCGCTAACGCGGATCCATGCCGGAATCATCGAGACGGTAGCGCCGTCAATATGCAGATTGCCGTTCATCGCCTTGATACATCCAAAGTCATTGTTACCGCCCTTGATATCAATATTCACTTCGCGAATCAACCATATATTGCCGCTCATGGCATAGAGCGCACATCCGTTGCCGCAGACGATCTGCAGTTTGGCAAACTCGGTGGGATAGATCTCGCTCGTGATTGTCAGCGCACCCAAGGACTGGATAGCACCCGTGTAGGCATTCAGATTATTGACAGCGATATAGTTGTTCTGGCCCTTGACGATGATCGTCAGGTCGCCTGTAGCCACGATAGCGCCTTTGTTGATTTCGTTGTAATCAACGCGGATGTCGGCGTTGTTGAGCGTCAGTGTGCCGCTGGAAGCGTCATAACTCGCCGTACCGTTGCCTAAGATATCAGAGGCATTCTCACTCGTCACTTGCACGCCGCCTACATTCAGACCGTAGGTCTCAGCGTTCATCATTGCGCAGCAGAAGAGGGCTGCGAGGATAAAACAGATTTTTTTCATAATGATTCGATTTAAACGGTGTTACTTAAAACTCCACTACCGGCACTTTGTCCGCACCTTCGTCCGCCTCGAAATAAGCCTTCTGACCAAAGCCGAAGATACCCGCTACGATATTGTTCGGGAACTTACGGATAAGAATATTGTAGGCTTTGGCAGCTTCATTGAATGCATTACGTGCTACCGCGATACGATTCTCCGTGCCTTCCAGTTGTGCCTGCAGATCACGGAAATTCTCGTTAGCCTTCAAGTCAGGATAGTTCTCTGCTAATGCCAGCAATCGACCCAGCGCTTGTGTCAGTTCACCTTGTGCCTGTTGGAACGCCATCATCTGCTCCGGCGTAGCATTCTCGGAAAGCGTCAACTGCGTAGCGCGCGCACGTGCTTCCGTTACGTTTTCGAACACGCTACTCTCGTGCTCTGCATAACCCTTGACGGTAGATACCAGGTTCGGAATGAGGTCACTACGACGCTGATATTGGTTCTCTACTTGTGACCAAGCTGTAGTCACATTCTCTTCCGCCGTGATCATGGCATTGTACTTGCCAATCAGCCAGAATACACACGCTGCCACGAGGGCGATAATAACAATGATAATTACTCGTTTTTTCATAATCTTAATATATTTAATTCTTAATTTTTAATTCTTAATTCTTAATTCCTCCCTCCGCAGGCTTTGCCGCACTACCATTTTCCACCGGCACCACCGCCGGAAGTAGAACCGCCTCCGTAACTGCCGCCGGATGAACCACCGCCGCCACTATATCCGCCACTACTGGAACCGGAGGAGCGTTGGGTCCGTTTGGGAATCGTATACGGTTCATCCCATTGATGTCCGCAGGAGCGGCAGGTATGATGATGGATACCTCGCCCTGAGGCGGTATACGTGGCGTACACCACCACTTCGTCCTTCGTTTTGGCGCCTTTCTTCTTGCATTTGGGGCATCTGGGCGCCGCCCAATATGGCAAACCTGCCAGCGCCGCCACGACGAGGGCAAAGATACTCCAGCCTTTCCACGGCGACTCTTTCGGTGTCTTGGGACGATAGCCGAACATCAACTCCTCCAAGGCGTGCTGTGTCGTGAGGCGCTTGCATATCACTTGGTTACCGACGAGCAGACCCTCGCCGTATTGCCCTTGACGCAGCACCGGGATAATCTCATCGCAGATGATATCATAGCACACCGCGTCGGGCAAGAGGCCTTCCAAACCGTTACCGGTAGTGATACGGATATCGTGCTGCTGCATGGTGAAGAAGATGAGCACGCCGGTGTTGGTCTCTCTGTCACCTATTCCCCAGTGATTGAACAGATCCACCGAGAAATCAAAGGCGTCGGCATCGCCTATATCATCCAGCGCCACGGTAACCATCTCCACGCCTGTTATCTCGTGCAGTTGCTCCGCTATACTCTGTATGGCGTCTCGCTCCGCAGCAGAGAGGATATTATCCGGATCGGCCACGAATGCCTTTCCGTCCGTCGTTCGCGGATTGGGCACCGTGGACGGCGTATAAGCTGTGGCCATTAGACCGAGTGTGACGGTCAACAGGAGGGCTATTAAAAGATATCTACGCATGATCATTGTTTCTTTTCGAGCGTGATACGCACACGTTTGGTGGGAAGGCTATCGCCGTAGCAGATACACGCTTTCTCTTTGTCCACGAAACCACCCTTGGGCTTCTCCAGCCAACTGCCATTGAGATTCAACTGCTTGGTTTGCACAGCCAGATTGGTGGTAGTCACTTCAGCCAGCAGCGTAGCGGCATTCACAGTGATGGCATCGCACGAGAGGGCGTACATACCTTCCTGCGAGTTGCGCGAGAGCAGCGACACCGTAGCGTCTTTATTGACCATCAACGCCGGACATTGCAGTGCCGAACCGCTGATATTAGAGGTGATAGAGAGCGTTGCCGGCTTCTCGGCGTCGATAATAACGTTGTCCTTGAATACCAACGCGGCGCGGAACTCCGCATTGCCCTTGAGCAATATATGCAGGTCTTTGCCGGTCTCGAAAACGACCAGTCCTTTGCCAAGGCTGTACTTAAAGCCGTCTTCTAATACTAATGTATTAGTACCCTTGACATACTTGGCTTTGCCGTCTTTCATAATCTCCGATGGGATACCTTTGGCTTGCACCATCGTGATGCAGCAGAGGGCTGCGAGGATAAAACAGATTTTCTTCATATCGTTTGTTGGTTTTATAAGCACATTATTCCCAGGCCGACAACAAGGCAGAGGGCCAGTAGCACACCTATCATCCCCCAGGTACCCAGATGCGTCTGCAGCAGATCCGTGAACCAATCCCAGTTAGCTATCAGCCATATACAGACGGCGGTGAAGACGATGACACCGATGGCGTAGGCTAAGGCTTTGCCGCGGAAACGCATTACCAGTGCATAATAGACACCCAGCAGGATACCTGCTATCAACAGATACACAGCGCCTTGCCAGCCTTTCGAGATCCGAATCACCCACGCGTTGATGGAGGGGATGAACAGATACAGCAACACCGCCACCACGATGATGGCTATCGGCAGGAGATATGTGAGGAGTTTGTTCATCGCTTAGTATTCCCGTTTAGCATACACGAGTTCCTTACCGCGGTAGCCCATTTTATATTCGTTCACCATGTAGTTTCGTGGGTTTGAGTCGGCTGAGCGGAGTGCGCGGGTCATTGCCGCAGAAGGAGATAATCCGTCCATCGTCGCCCACTTCCGCAAGTGGCGTATCTCCGGACAGGATACGCCATTTGGCATCTCCTCCGGTATAAGGGATGGCAGCAAAACCGCCGTCCTCGTGATAGTTGTTGATATAACCCACAAGGTCTTCGAGTGTTGCAAAATCCGCCCAATCGATATTCAAACTCTTGTTGATATAATCATCCGCCGCGCAGACACTTTCGCGGGTATAAACCATATGAAGCGTCTCGCCTTCGTCCCTTTGGGAGGACTCTTCTTTCTGTTTCTTGCGGCGGGCTTGGTAGTCTTCCAGTTCAAAAGCTTTGCGCTCAAGGTCATCCATATAAAACTCCATATCGCTGTCCTGTCCATGGTCATGTGCCACAGCAGCACAGAGCAGCTTGCAGAAATGCGCTGCATCCAATTCGCGGCCGGTAATCGTTTGAATCGTACCCTTCGGATTCTTCTGAAAATAACGGCATGTAGCATCTACATTCTCCCCCTGCCGGATGACGACATGAAGACTGTAACTGTCAATCGTAGCAAACGGTTCCCTGCCGTCATAACCGAAGTCGTACACCCTGCCTTTGTATCTCAACCGCGCTATCTCGTCTTCCAAATAGAGGCGTGCGTCATCATCTTCGTAGATGGTTATTCCCGTTCCCTTTTGCGGTTCGTCTTTTGGGTCAAAGGTTTTTTCGAGTTCACGGAGGTTGAAGTCTTTCTTTCCGGAACGGAGGGCATAGGCAATCATGGCGCAGAACTGCTCCGTATTCATCAGCTTGCCGAAAGGTGTGAAGGTCTTCCCGCTTTTCCATTCATCGGCATAGGCTGCCAGAACGGCACCTCGGGTGCCATGGATACGCAATTTGGCTTGTTTGCGTCCGTAGTATCCGGGAATGAAGAAATAGAGTGCATTGGCTTCTTCGACATTATCGCAGAGGTGGTATTTATGGCCATCGACAATCATGTAGAGTATCTCATGCTCATAGTGGTGCTCTTCCCTACCCCCTTCTTCCTCGCCATATCTGCCGAACTCCACACCGTCTTCTGTATACCATATTTCTCGCGTCTCAAAGCGTGTCAACTCATCTACCCTGCTTTCTAACTCATCTATCTGCCAATCGTAGCCGTCGTCTATCGCCGTCGTGAGCAGCAAACAGAAAGACTTGGCGTCGTGCTCCCTGCCGATAATCGTGCTGCACCGGTAGTCCGGATTCTTGCAGAACTGTTGACACTCATACTCCACGTCAAACGCATTGTGGATATACGCCACCGCCTCGCCGCGCTTCAGGATAATCGCCATCGGTTCATGACCATCACCCCCAAAGCGGTATGTCTGACCGTTATAGCGCAGACTCAGTCCGTCCGGCTCAAACGACAAGCAGCGCGAGCTATCATTCCAGATGACATTGGAAGGCTTCTTTGCTTCCGTATTCGGCGCAGGTTTCGGCTTAGCCTGTTCCTTTTTTGCGGGCTGGGGCTGCTGTTGCTCGGATTTCTGCACTTTCTCTTTTTGGTGCTCCCGATACCAGAGGACCGCCGCGATAATTACTATGACAGTCAGGATGAAGATCATAATCCGCCGGGTTTATCCGTCGGCAACTCTGCCGGACGGGCATGAATGGTTGTAATGGGTATATCCTTGAGCGGTGTATCCGCAGGGATGTTCGCATAACTGCACTCGCGGCGATTATCGCACACACGCACCAAAGTGCCTTTGTCATAGAACAGATGCCACCATATATTGGCGCCGCTATTGGGAATCGCTTCGTAGCCGTCTTCCTTATAAGTCATGATAAACTGCACGAGGTCCTTCACCGTCGCATCCTCCTGCATCTCAATGGACACGGGATGGTTGGTAGTGTCCGCCGCGCAGACATTCGCACGTTCAAATCGGATCATAATCGTCAATATTAGCAGAACAGTATTCATCACGGGCAAGTGGTTAAAAGGTTGGCACAAACCCACTCTTCGTCCATCCATCCATAGACGGAGTAGTACTGCGGGGATTCTTCCCAACTCCAGTTATTCGGGTTCGTCCGGCATAGGACGCGTCGCGTCTTGGGATCGGCGTCCAGCACATCCAGATGACAGGACACTTTCAGCTTGTCCCACACTTTCTTGCCGTCCGACTCTTTGTACAGCTTAATGACCTGACCGCCGTAGTTGCGGGAGATGAAACTAACCGAATCGGTCTTGATGATCGGATAGCGCATACCCGCAAACGGGTCTTTATAACGCGAGGCAGCAAGGACAGGCTCGCCGTTCTCGTCCTCTTCATCGAGGTACATCGTCAGATCTTCGTCCAGACACCAATGGCTCAGCACAATCCACCAACCGTTATGCAGCGGATAGAGACTGCCCTCGAAGGCGTAGCCCATATAGTCGAAACAAAGGTAGAAAGCATCTTTCTCCTGGATACCCGCCGGCAGCGTCTTCAGTTCGCCCATTGGTACGGACCAGTATTCCACCTCACGCGCCTTGTCGTCAGCTTCCGGTACAATGAAATCGGAACCTAACTCTTCGTCTGCGGGAGTCCATTCGTACAACGCCTCATCGTCCACCCATGAACGGAAGGCGGTCATGTTGCCTTCGCGGTCGAACTCATAGCGGTTGCCCCATTGTCTGCCGTCCGACTGCCAATGATGGCTGACCGCCTTGACGCCTACCGGCAGGTCGAAAAGTGCTATATCCTTATAATATTTTATCTCGCGCACGATCACGCTCGCGCACGTGTAGCCATCCTCGCTGGTATGCACCATTTCGAACCAGTTACCTTTACGGTCGTAGCGGATGCCGAAATAATTGCTTGACTCGCCATCCGGCGTCCATTGATTATAACAGAACGTCGTGTCGCCGTATTCTTTCTCCGCTTTATCCCGGAAAGTGGCGCCCTTGTATTGCGGCGGGAAAAGTTCGAGCGTCAGATCCGCCCACTCATCCACCTTGTTATGATCGGCATTATAGGTCTCGACGAACTGGATCTTCCCTTGGTCATCATAGGCATAGCGATAGTGCGCCCATAGGCCGAAGACACAGCCGCCGTTCTCGAAGAAAGGATGGGTGTATTCGATATACTCCGTCAGGCGGCCGCGCGTGTCGAAACGCCGGATGGTCTTGCCGTAGTTATTATAATCGTACTCCACCACCTCCTTCACCGCTCCGCGCAGACCGAACCACGCCAAGTGGTCCTCCGGCACCGAATCACGGGGGATAGCCAACTCTGCCTTTGCTGCCATGAAGAACAAAGAGCAGAGCACAAAGACGGATAGACGCTTCATTATTTCTTTACTTCAGGAGTGATACGTACGCGTTTGGCCGGGAGGCTGTCTCCGAAGCAGATACATCCCTTCTCAGCATCTACGATACCCCCTTTCGGTTTCTCGAGCCAACTGCCGTTGAGGTTCAGCCGTGTTGTCTTGACTGCCGTATTAGCCGTGGTCACCTCGGAGATAAGGGTGCCGCCGTTCACCGTGATATCCGGACAGTCGAGGGCATACAAACCTTCCTGCGAGTTGCGGGAGAGTAGTTCCAATTGCACTGCCTTGTTCACCGTCAACGCTGGGCACTTAACCGCCGAGCCGCTGACATTAGACGTGACGGATAGTTTATGGTCGCCTTCACTGTCAATAACCACCTTGTCCTCAAACACCAACGAGGCGCGGAACTCCGCATTGCCCTTCAGCAGAAGATGCAGGTCCTTTCCTGTGTTGAACACCACCAGCCCTTTACCCTGACGAAAAAGAAAACCCTCCTCCAGCACAAGGGTGTTGGTCGATTTGAGATACTTGGCTTTGCCGTCTTTGAAGATCTCGGAAGGAATACCTTTGTTCGCTGCAAACATGGTTGTCGCAGCCATCATGAGTGCAAAAAAGAGAATAAATTTACGCATATACATGGTGTATTAGGGTTAGTACAAAAAAGCAGCGTCGTTTTGACGCTGCAAAATTACTGCTTTTCAGGCATATACGCAAGTACCCAAAACTCGCATTTTTAGTCCAAAACTCGCATTTTTCATATCACTACCTGCTCGAAGGTGTTGACGCGGGATTTGTCGTAGGGACGGGAGAGCTTGATGTAGTTCTCCGTGAAGCCGAACATGAGGCCGTCTTTCTTCGCGGACTCCCAAAGGACGGTAGCCGTCTCGCCTTTATGCGCGGCATAGAAAGCTTCGGTCTTGCGGGTGGAGATAGCGTGCAGTTCTTTACTGCGGCGTTCGCGTTCGCGTTGCGGGACAATTTCTAAGTCCATCTCAAGCATGCGCGTGTTGGCGCGCTCCGAATAGGTGAAGACATGCAACTGGCTCACCGGCAGGGACTCGATAAAGTCCACATACTCTGCCCAGCATTCTGCCGTCTCACCGCGTACGCCGACCATGCAGTCCACGCCGATGAAGGCGTTCGGCATGACGGACTTGATATGCGCGACGCGCTCGGCAAAGAGCTCGCGGGTATAACGGCGCCCCATGATCTTGAGCACCGTGTTACTGCCGCTCTGCAAGGGAATATGGAAGTGCGGGGCGAAATGACGACTATGCGCCACGAAATCAATGATCTCATCACTCAGCAGATTCGGTTCGCAACTCGAGATGCGGATACGGTAATCCGCAATTGATGATTGATGATTGATAATTGATAATTGGTCCAGTGCCTTAAGGAGGTCGATGAAGGTCTCGCCGGTGGAGCGACCGAAGTCACCGATGTTGACGCCGGAGAGGATGATCTCTTTCGCGCCGCCTTCGAGGGCTTCCTGCGCCTGCTTAACGAGCGAGGCGATAGACGGGTTGCGGCTCTTGCCGCGCGCCAGAGGAATGGTGCAGTAAGAGCAGAAATAATTACAGCCGTCCTGGACTTTCAGAAAGCACCGCGTGCGGTCATCTTTGCTGTAAGCAAAATGGAAGTCATCGACCTCGCGGATGGGAACGGTTTGGATCTTCGGTATGTCGGTATTTCGGGATACCGATATCTCGAGTTGATCTATAAACTCCTCTAAATGGAATTTCTCTTCTTGTCCGAGGACATAGTCCACGCCTTCGATATGCGCGATCTCGCCCGGCTGGAGTTGGGCATAGCAGCCTGTGACGATGAGGATGGCATTGGGGTTCTGGCGCCGGATACGGTGAATCATCTGCCGGTCCTTATGGTCCGCTGCGTCCGTCACGGAACAGGTATTGATGATGCAGATATCCGCCTGTTCACCACGTTGAGCGCGCATATGACCACGCGCAACGAGTGCCTTAGCTAAGGCACTGCTCTCTGCGAAATTGAGTTTGCAACCTAATGTGGTAAATGCGAATAACATACTTCCGCCGCGTCGGTGTTCGGTAAACAATCGAGGAAATAGACGGGTGTGGACTCCAGCAACGCCGCTATCGTCTCATAGAGACGGTCCATCATCGCCGGCAGGATCTTCAGTCCGCTCACGGACGAGAGGATATACGGATAGGCCTGCGAGGGGCGCAAGAGTCGGATCGTGTTCTCCGGGGCTTGCGCCAGTTGTACGAGTGCCATCACACGGGCTTCCGCGGCCTTATAGCACGGGGTCTTACCGCTCCAGGGCGAACCATAGACGATGACTCTTCCGTCTTCGAAGACCCGTACCACGGGGTTGTCGTCATTCAGGCGTTCGGCGTCCGAGAACGCTTTCAGCCACTGCTCGGCATGCGTGCTCTTGCCCGTGCCGGATTTGCCAAGGAACATATACCCCGCCCCTTCGCGCACAATCACCGAGGCGTGGAAAAGCAGCGTGCGGCTGTTCGCCGTAGCAAAGGCATAAAGTAGCATCAGGGTATTGTCGATCGCAAAACGCGTGGGCTCGCCGTAGAACACCGCCTGCGTCATCTGTCCGTCGCACACGAACGCACCTACTATCTCCCCCTCCCTGCTCTGCGAGAAACGGAACATCCATTCCTCCCCACGGCGGTACATCTCGATGCGCGGCATGTCGTCATCCGAGCGGTCGGTATAGACATTCTCCCAACCTTCGACAGCAGGCAGGTCTCCTTCGTCGAGACGAAGAGAGAATAAGGGGTTAGGGGGTAGAGGGTTAGGGATTAAGAAGGGTGCGTAGTTGGGGCAACACGCGAGGAGGTCGCGCGTCGTGTCGATACCAAAAATATGTTCGGCTACGCGGAAATAAAGCATGTTAATGATGTAACGCAGACTGCAGTTGCGCGATGTGTTGACGCAGTACCGGATCTTCCTCCAGCATACCGTTCACATAAGCGATGGAGTGCAGCATAGTGGCGTGCGTGCGGCGTCCCAGGCGGAAACCGATCTCGGTGAGCGAACTCTGCGTGAGTTTCTTGCACAGGTAAGCCGTGACGTGGCGCGCCTGGCTGATCTCCTTCGAGCGGTTTGACGAGAGGATGGCTTTCTGCGAGACGTTATAGTGCTTCGACACCTCTTCCAGCACATCGTCCACCGTCGTGCGGTGCGGCTGAACGGCTACGATATGACTCACTACCTTCTCCGTCAGCGCCAGGTCAATCTCCTGGTCCGTCAAGGTCGAGTGCGCCAAGAGCGAAGCTAAGATGCCCTCCAGGTCGCGTACCGAGTCACGGACATTCAGCGCAATGAAATCGACGATCTCATCGCTCAGCGTGATACCGTCGCGGCGCATCTTCGACAGCAGGATATCCTTGCGCAACTGATAATCCGGGCGCTGGATCTCCGCCGCCAGCCCCCATTTGAAACGGGTCAGCAGACGCTCCTCGATATCCTTCAACTCAATAGGAGGTCTATCGGACGTGAGGATGAGTTGCTTGCGGCTCTGCTGGAGGTAGTTGAAGATGTGGAAGAACGTATCCTGGGTTCCCTTCAAGCCGGCGAAATATTGGATGTCATCTACGATGAGTACATCCACCGACTGATAGAAATTGAGGAAATCCGGGATACGATTGTCCTTCCGCGCATCCTGATACTGCAACTTAAAGGTGTTCGCACTCACGTACAACACGCGTGCTTGCGGATGCAGCGCCTGCACCTGATGGCCTATCGCACAAGCAAGGTGGGTTTTACCTACTCCGCTGCCTCCGTAGATGAAGAGCGGGTTGAAAGCGGTATAACCCGGTTGCTTGGAGATAGCCAGACCAGCTGTGCGGGCCAATTTGTTCGGTGCTCCGGCGACGAACGAGTCAAAGGTATAAAGCTCGTTTAACGAAGGCAGATCGTTATTGCTCACCGCCGGTTGTGCAATCGGACGTGCGTTGACGGGTGCACCGGCAGAAGGTAAGGTAGTACCCGCACCCGAAGTGGAGTCCACTAACACGCGGTATTCCAGGCGCGTGCCTTGCCCGAACACACGTATGATCGCGGCCGATAATAAAGGAATGTAGTTCTCCTCGATGTACTCCGCCACGAACTGCGATTTGACCTGTAACACCAGCGTACCCTCCGCGAAACGCAGGGGCACAATGGGAGCGAACCATGTCTGGTACGCACTCGACGTCAGGTTGTCAGCCAAAATGGTCTGGCACTGAGCCCATTGTTGTTGAATCGTAGGTGTCATTTTTTGTCAAAAGCGAGTGCAAAGGTACTACATTTTTTTGAATTGACCAAATTTTGTCTTTTCGACCCAAATGGCTAAAACACGTAACTTACGCATTTACAAGCACTTAGGCGTAACATTCTGATTTTCAGTAACTTAGCTACAGTTATCAACATGTAACTTGTTGAAAATCAGCAACTTCCGTTTTTGCAAGAGTCCGATGCATTTTTTTTTGTAAAAAAAGCGTAATGCCCGTATTTTTCGGGACATTACGCAAAAGTGATTTTTTTTGTTATTTAGAAAATCTACAAATAAGAAAATGTCTTATTTCTCGCGTGTGGAACGAATTATTTATCTTTTTTGCCGAAGAGCGAGAAGTGCACATAGCGTTTCGGGTGTGCCTTCAGATCGACGAGCAGACTGTCAGCCGAAACGACGGTAGCGTCGATGTGGTTATAGAGCGATTTGTTGTAGATCAACTGGCCGATCGTGCCGTCTTGCGAGCGAACGTCGGATACAAGTCCGTTGACATTATCCACAGCGTTGTCCACACGTGCTACGGTGGCCTTCAGGTCCGCCTCTTTGATATCCGCCACGATCGTATTGAGGTTGGCGATCGCCGTATCGGCATTGTTGACGATGGTCGGCACTTGGGTCTTCATCATGTGCTTGAGGTTCGACGAGACGGAAGTCAGGTCACCGGAGATCCGATCGACATTCTCCAGCGAGTTCTTGATATGGTCGCCGTCTACCTGCGTACGCAGCGCCGCCACGAGTGAGTCCACTTCCTGCACCGCTTCGTCCACGTGCGCCAACAGTTCGCTCTGCAGGCTCTCTATCAGTCCCGGCACGTAGGTGGTCGGAAGGAAAGAACCTTTGGCTATCACTAATTCACTCACTCCCTCATTCTCTAACTCATTATTATCCGGGAACTGCAGCTCGATCGCCATGCCGCCGAGCATGCCGTCGGAGACGAGCGCCATCTTTGTACCTTGCGGCAGGGCGATGTCCTTGCGGATGGAGATATCCACGAGGAAGGCGCTGTCGCGGGTGAAGTCATAGTGCAGACGGTCCACTTGCCCCACTTTATGACCGCGGATATACACCGCCGCCTGCTCCTCCAATCCGTGCAGGTGGCAGAATGTACCGTGGTAACTGTTCGTCGGCGAGAAGATGTTCACACCTTTGAGGAAGTTAAAACCAAAAAACAAAAGGAAAAGACAGACGGTGGCTAAAATGCCTACCTTTATTTCTCTTGCATACTTCATATCTTTAATTCACTAATTCTCTAATTCACTCATTCACTCACTCCACTTCGTGATCCAACAATCGGGGAAGAGCGGTTGCAGTTCTTTCTGTTTCGCCACCACCTTCTCGCGGTCGGTGTCGATGATGGCGTAGTATTTGTACCAGTCGCCCACTTTCCTGCTCTTGCATACGACACCTTTGAGTTTCGGATCGGACGCGTCAAGGGGTGCGCGCGAAGCGCTTATCTGCAGAGCGTAGTAGGTCTGGGGCTTCGCGGGGGCTTGAGGCTTCGCCTCGTTTACAGGCTGCTCCGCAGCGTTTATTTGTGGCTCTGCCACGTTTATAGGCGCCTCCGGCGCGTTTATCTGCGGCTTCTCCACTTTCTTGACTTCCTGGCGGTGGGTGTAGGCCGCAAAGGCGTTGACGAGGGCGGTAGCCATCATGTCCATCGTCGTGTCGGCGTTCAGGAACTTCTCCTCCTCGGCGTTGGAGATAAAGCCCATCTCGAAGAGGATAGCCGGGCAGGCGGTCTTGAGCAGCACCCAGAACGAAGCCTGTTGTACGCCGCGGTCGGAGCGGTTGAGGTGGCCGACGAAATGTTTCTGCACTTGCGTGGCGAACTGCAGCGACTGGTCCATGAAGTTATTCTGCATCAACTCGAACATGATATACGAGTCGATGGAGTTGGGGTCAAAACCCTGGTAGGTGGTCTTGTAGTCCGATTCGAGTTTCATCACGGCATTCTCGCGCATTGCCACGTCGAGGTTCTTCTCCGCTTTCTCCGTTCCGAGGATGAAGGTCTCCACGCCCTTGGAGTTCTTGTTCTCCGAAGCGTTGGTATGGATGGAGATAAAGAGGTCGGCATTGTTCTTGTTCGCGATGTCGGCGCGCGTCTGCAGGGGGATGAACACGTCCGTCGAGCGGGTATAGACGATGTTCAGATCGGGGTACTGCGCCTTGAGCAGTTCGCCCATTTTGAGCACGAGAGACAGGTTGAGGTCTTTCTCTTGCGAGAACTTACCTACTGCACCCGGGTCCTTGCCGCCGTGACCGGCATCCAGCACCACGGTGTAACTCTTCGCCGCCATCATCGACAGCGCGCAGAAGAGAACCAATATGATCGTCAGCGTCTTACGCATAATCTTACCGTTTTTTATCCTTCAGCAAAAGTCCCACACCTTTGCCGCTGCAAAGGTACTGCTTTTTTTTGACATATGCAAATAAAAATGAAAAAATGCCGCACATAGTTGCTGCCAATAGGTGATAAAAATGCATAATATTTAAAAAATATTTGCATATATGAAAAAAAAGTTGTACTTTTGCACGGTATTTTGGGTGCGTATGCATGAAGCGCACGTATAACGTATGCAGAAAAGTGAGTTTACACCGGCCGAAGAGCAGATGATCCAACGCGAGTTTGAAGCGCTGTTGGACGACTATGCACACACGCCGCACCGCCAGAAGGTGGAGCTGATCACGCATGCGTTTAACTTTGCGCATCGCGCGCACTACGGCGTGCGTCGCCTGAGCGGTGAACCGTATATCCTGCACCCGATAGCCGTCGCGCGTATCTGCGTGAAAGAGATCGGTCTCGGAAGCACAAGTATCTGTTCGGCGCTGCTGCACGATGTGGTGGAAGACACGGACTACTCGGTGGAGGACATCCGCGGTCTGTTCGGCGACAAGATCGCGCAGATAGTGGACGGATTGACGAAGATCAGCGGCGGCGTGTTCGGCGACCAGGCCAGCGAGCAGGCGGAGAACTTCCGCAAACTGCTGCTGACCATCAGCGACGACATCCGCGTGGTGCTCATCAAGATTGCCGACCGTTTGCATAACATGCGAACCCTCGGCGCACAACCCAAAGACAAGCAGTATAAGATCGCCGGCGAGACGCAGTATATCTACGCGCCGCTCGCCCACCGTCTGGGTCTGTTCCCCATCAAGACCGAACTCGAGGACCTGAGTTTCAAATACGAGCACCCCGAGACCTGGCAGGAGATTCACGATAAGTTAGAGAAGATCAAAGAGCGCCAGTTGGTGAGTTTCGAGCAGTTCGCCGCACCTATCCGCGAGCGTCTGACGAGCATGGGTTACCAATATACACTCAAGGCCCGCATCAAATCCGTCTATTCGATATGGAAGAAGATGATGAAGCAGCAGTGCTCCTTCGAGGACGTGTATGACCTGCTGGCCGTTCGTATCATCTTCACACCCAACGAGTCGATGAGTGAGAAAGACCAGTGCTGGATGATCTACTCCGCCATCACGGAAATCTACCGCCCGCACCCCGAGCGAATCCGCGACTGGATTTCCACGCCGAAAGCCAATGGCTACGAGGCGCTGCACGTGACGGTCATGGGAAAAGACGGCCAATGGATAGAAGTCCAGATACGCACCGATCGTATGCATGAGATTGCCGAACGCGGTTATGCCGCGCACTGGAAATACAAGACCGGCGAGTCGGACGACAGCGAACTCGACAAGTGGTTGCGCGAGATCAAAGAGATACTCGCCCACCCCGAGAAAGACTCGATGGAGTTCCTCAGCACGTTCAAACTCAACCTCTTCGCGCAGGAAGTGTTTGTCTTCACGCCGAAAGGTGAGATCAAGACCATGCCGCTCGGTTCGACCGCCCTCGACTTCGCCTTTATGCTTCACTCCGAGCTGGGCGAGCACTGTATAGGCGCCAAAGTGAACCATGCGCTCGTGCCGCTGTCCTACCGTCTCAAAGGCGGTGACCAGATAGAGATCCTGACCTCCAACAGCCAACATCCGCAGAAAGAATGGATGGACATGGTGACGACCGCCAAAGCCCGCAACGGCTTGCAGCAGTATTTCCACCGCGAGGAACGCCGGTATATCAAGCACGGCGAGCGACTCGTGGAAGAGGCAATTAAGATGGATCCGGAGTTGAACGCGAACCACGACACGGCTTTGGCACGATTGTTGAACTACTACCAGATGACGCAACCCTCCGAGCTGTATGCGGAGGTGGGGCAAGGCACTATCCGGCTGGATAACATCCGAGAGATCGTCTATCCCAAGCGCGGGTGGAAATCGTATATCCCGTTCTTCGGAAAGAATGACAGCAAAGAGCCTAAAGCCGAGAGCCAAGCGCCGAAGGCGCCAAGCCAAGAACCGAAGACCGAGGCCGCGGAGAAGCCGAAGAAGAAAGTGCCGCATGCGGTGGTACTGACGGATGATGAGTTAGGAAAGAAATTTGTGCTCAGCAACTGCTGCCATCCTATCCCGGGCGATGAAGTGCTGGGATATATGGACGAGAAAGGACTGATGCATATCCATAAGATCGACTGCCCGGAGGCAAACCTGTTGAAGACCAGTTACGGCAAGCGTATCTACTCCGCAACATGGAACACCCATCGCGTACAGTCCTTCGTCGAGACGATCGAACTGAAGGGAATAGATAAGTTTGGTGTGTTCATCCACGGGCCGCAAACCATCACGACGTACTTTCACATCAACAGGCGGTCCATCAAAGTGTCCAGCGGAGACGGCATCTTCAAAGGCCCGATGGGGGTCTATG
>JAEEGL012453514.1_pt1 | contig 17727 bp, 12 predicted proteins | sample 9134231 | NCBI WGS metagenome assembly JAEEGL01 (sample SAMN16246548, study PRJNA631951) | gut metagenome | biome: gut microbiome; feature: rumen; material: fiber-attached | host: Bos | place: Iran: Karaj | collected 2018-10 | reverse complement strand
CAAGGCCCGAAGAGCAAGGATATCCTTTTTGAAGTGTTCGGGACGAAGACGCTGACAGAACCGGTCAAGAACTCCCTGGCCACGCTCTGCGCGGAAGGACGTCCGGTCCATATCGCGAAAACAGGGTATACCGGAGAACCGATCGGATATGAGCTGTTCGTCCGTTCGGATGATATCGGATGGATGTGGGACCGCCTGACCGGTCTCGGAGCGAAGCCTGCCGGTCTCGGAGCGCGGGACACTCTCCGTCTGGAGGCGTGCCTGCCGCTGTACGGACATGAGATGGGCTGTGATCCTGCCGGCGTGCCGATGCCCATCTATGCGACACCTGTAGCCAAATTTGCGGTCAGTTTTTCCGGTAACAAGGGCAGTTTTATCGGGAAGGAATCTCTGAAGACGCAGTATGAAACCTATAAACGGATTCAGAACCGTGACTTTACGGATCTTTCATCTCTTCCCAGAACAGTCCGCCCCATCACGCTGCTTGATCGCGGGGTCATCCGTGGGGGAATGCCTGTTTATCAGGGTGACAGACAGGTCGGCTGGGTCACGAGCGGTACAATGGTTCCGTATTATAAAACGGAAGGCGAGGGACTTGAGAGCCGTCTTACGGACGAGGTGGTAAAGCGTTCGATCGGCATGTGTTATATCGACAGCAGCATTCTGGATGAAGAAACGGTCGAAGTCGATGTACGCGGGAAACGCCTCAGGGCAGCCATCGTGAAGAAGCATCTGGATACGATGGCGCCGCCGTTTGCCCGCCCCATGGTGTACGGATTTGAACTGGAAGGCAGAAAGGAAGACGGACAGAGCGCGCCGGTCAAAGCGCTGGAGCTTCTGAAAAAAGCGGAGAAGAATCACCTCTGGCGCCAGAAGCAGTGCGTCAACCTGATTCCTTCCGAGAATACGCCGAGCCGCGCGGTTCAGTTGCTCTGCTCGAGCGACCCGTCCTGCCGCTATGCGGAGCATAAAAAGATCAAATCGTTCTACGATAAGGATATTTTCTATTACCAGGGAACGAAGTTCATCGATGAAGTTGAACAGCTTGCGGTGGAGGAACTGAAGAAATACCTCGGATGCGCCGAAGTCGAGACGAGGCTTCTCAGCGGACAGATGGCGAACACATGCGCCTTTTCTGCGATGATGGATTTTAAGAACCGCCTGGACAGACGGCATGATCCGAAACGGCTCGGATATGTCCTGAACAATCATATCATCAAGGGCGGGCATCTTTCCGCACAGCCCATGGGCGCGCTACATGACTACATTGCCGTCGATCCGGTGACGGAGCGTAGCGCAGTGGTAAACTTCCCGGTCGAGAAGGACAACATATTCAAGATCGATGTGGAAGAGACCAAAAAAGTCATAGAGCAGTATCGCCCGGAAGTCATCATTTTCGGCAAGAGCATGGTTCTGTATCACGAGCCGGTCGCCGAGATCCGGAAGTTCGTTGACGAGATGAAGATCCCGACGACGATCATGTACGATATGGCGCACGTCCTCGGTATCGCCGGTCCGTATTTCCAGGAACCGTTCAAGGATGGCGCGGAGATCGTGACCGGTTCCACCCATAAGACGTTTTTCGGACCGCAGCGAGGGATTCTCGCATGCAATTTCAAGGAAGAGGAACTGAAGTACGGCCTTTGGGAAGCGGTCCAGAACAGGGCTTTCCCGGGAAGCGTTTCAAACCATCATCTCGGCACGCAGCTTGGACTTCTGATGGCGGCATATGAGATGAACTATTTCCGTGACAGTTATCAGAAAGCGATCGTGGAAAACGCGAAGAGCTTCGCACGTTCGCTTGCCAAATACGGGCTGAACGTTCTGGGCGACCCGGCGATCGGATATACCGAAACGCATCAGGCCCTGGTGTCGGTCGGGTACGGGGACGGTCCGGAGATTGCGGAACTGCTGGAGAAAAACAATGTGATCGTCAATTATCAGGCGACCCCGGACGAAGAAGGATTCACTGCATCCGGCGCGCTTCGCATGGGCGTTTCGGAGATGACACGTTTCGGGTTTGGAGAGAAGGAATTCGATGCGCTCGCGAGCCTGATGGCAGACTGCATCCTGCACAGAAAGAGCATTTCCGAAGATGTGGCGAAGCTCCGCGCGGGCTATACGAAGATGCATTACTGCTTCGACGATTCTGAGTTTTCCGGCATGCTGGAAGAACTTGCCGGCAGGATCGGTTTCTGACACAATCACTATCCATCAATTATTGTATTTTATCACTTTGGAGGTAGAACCTATGTTAATTCCCGCAGATCTGAAGTATTCGGAATCTCACGAATGGGTCCGTCTGGAGGACGGCATTGCCGTGATCGGCATTACGGACTATGCGCAGGACGCGCTCGGCGACGTTGTGTTCGTCAATCTCCCCGAGGTGGGCGACGACGCGACGGCAGGGGAGGCATTCGGCGATGTGGAATCCGTAAAGGCGGTCAGCGACCTGAACAGCCCGGTTACAGGCCGTATCGCAGCGGTCAACGAGGAACTGATCGATGCGCCGGAGCTGCTGAATACGAAGCCGTATGAAGCATGGATCATCAAAGTCGAGGATTTTTCCTGCGGCGATGACCTGATGGACGCGGCGGCCTATGAAGCTTTCTGCAGCAAATAAGAAACAGAATCACGGAGGCAGATAAATGAGTTATGTACCTTCGACACCACAGCAGCGGCAGGCAATGCTTGCCGCTGTTGGCGTGAAAACGTACCGGGATCTTTACCGAGACGTGCCGGAAGGCATGCTGCTTGACCGCGGACTGGATCTTCCGGAAGGAATGAGCGAACTGGATACCGCCCGGAGAATCTCGGACATGGCGGAGCATAACACAAAATACCGGACCATTCTCAGAGGCGCCGGCGCATATGATCATTACATTCCGTCAATCGTCCGGTCGGTCACATCAAAAGAGGAGTTTCTGACCGCGTACACCCCGTATCAGGCGGAGATGAGCCAGGGAGTGCTGCAGTCGATCTTTGAGTATCAGACGATGATCTGCGAACTGACCGGGATGGATGCTGCGAACGCTTCCGTCTATGACGGTGCGACAGCGGCTGCGGAAGCTGCCGCCATGTGCCGTGATCGGAAACGGCGCGTGACTCTGATCTCCGGCGCCGCGAATCCCGACACGGTCAACACGGTCCGCACCTACTGCTTCGGTACCGGCGACGAGCTCAGGATCGTACCGGTAAAAGACGGAAAGACAGATGAAGAGGCGCTTCGGTCGATGCTGACGGACGACGTCGCTTCGTTCTATGTGCAGCAGCCGAATTTCAACGGTCTGCTCGAGGACGCGGAACAGCTCGCAGATCTTGCGCACGCTGCGGGAGCTTCCTTCGTGATGGGCTGCAATCCGATCTCTCTCGGACTTCTCCGGTCACCGAGGGAATGCGGAGCGGATATCGCGGTAGGCGAAGGCCAGCCGCTCGGAATGCCGCTCGGATTCGGAGGGCCTTACCTCGGTTTTATGGCATGCACATCGAAACTGATGCGGAAACTTCCGGGACGGATCGTCGGAGAGACGGTCGATGACAAAGGGGAACGGGCATACGTGCTCGCCCTGCAGGCGAGGGAACAGCACATCCGGCGCGAAAAAGCATCCAGCAATATCTGCTCGAACGAGGCGCTCTGCGCGCTCACAGCTGCAGTCTATCTTTCCGCAATGGGACCGGACGGGCTCAAAAACTGCGCAGAGCAGTGCGTCTCAAAGGCGCATTATCTCTTTGAAAAGCTGATACAGATCCCCGGAGTGGAAGCAGCTTATCCCGGATACTTCTTCCATGAGTTTCTCCTGCGCATGCCTGAAAGGGAAAAGATTCTTGCTGCGCTGGAAAAGGAAGGGATCCTGGGCGGACTTCCTGTTGAAGAAGGAGTCCTCTGGTGTGTGACCGAGAAGGTTCCGAAGGAGGAACTTGACAGGACTGTCCGGATCGTGAAGGAGGTGATCGCGCTATGAAACTGCTGTTTGAAAAAAGCGTACCCGGAAGGCACTGCGACCTTCTTCCGAAATGTGATGTAGCCTCATATAAACTGCCTACCGGATTTCTGCGGACAGAGAAACCGAAACTTCCGGAACTGGCGGAAGTTGATATTTCCAGACACTACGCGGAACTGAACCGGCGGGTACACGGCGTGAACTCCGGATTCTATCCGCTCGGTTCCTGCACGATGAAATACAATCCCAGGATCGACGAGGACATGGCGGCGCTGCCGGGCTTTACCGGCGTTCATCCGCTTGCTCCGAAGTGCGCTGTAAAGGGCTGCCTTGAAGTGCTGGAGACGGCAAAGAAATATCTCTGCGAGATCACGGGAATGGACGGAATGACGTTCCAGCCGGCGGCAGGCGCGCACGGCGAATTCACCGGCGTGCTCCTGATCAAGCAGTATCACAGAAGCCGGGGGGACGACAAACGGACGAAGATCATCGTTCCGGACTCCGCTCACGGGACCAACCCCGCAACGGCCGCAATGTGCGGATATGAAGTCGTGAATATCCCGTCTGCACCGGACGGCTGCGTGGATCTTGACGCGCTCCGCGCTGTTCTCGGAGAGGACACAGCGGGGTTGATGCTGACCAATCCGAATACGGTAGGACTTTTCGATCAGAATATCCTCGAGATCACAAAGCTTGTTCACGAAGCGGGCGGTCTGTGCTACTATGACGGAGCGAATCTGAACGCCGTTATGGGAATCGTGCGTCCCGGCGATATGGGATTCGACTGCATCCATATGAACCTTCATAAGACGTTCGCGACGCCGCACGGCGGCGGCGGACCGGGCGCATGCGCGGTCGGATGCAAATCATTTCTGGAACAGTTCCTCCCGATGTCAAGACTGATGGAAGGCGGCGACAGGCTGCAGGTACGGTCCTTCGGCGGAAACTTCCTGGTCGTCGTCCGCGCGCTTTCCTATCTTCTGACACTTGGCAGGGAAGGCATACCCGAAGCGGCGGAAAACGCGGTGCTGAATGCGAATTATCTGATGCGCCGCATTCAGGGTACCTTTGAACCGGCATTTGACCGGATCTGCATGCATGAGTTTGTGCTTGGACTGCAGGCATACAAGGAGGAGACCGGCGTCAGCGCGCTCGACGTCGCGAAGACACTGATCGATTACGGCATGCATCCCCCGACAATGTATTTTCCGATGATCGTGCATGAGGCGCTCATGCTTGAACCGACCGAGACGGAAAGCAAGGAAACGCTGGACTGGGCAGCGGACGTTTTCCGTGAGATCTATGAACGCGGAAAGACCGATCCGGATTACCTGCACCATGCGCCGCACGCAGCGCAGATCGGGCGGCCGGACGAAGTGCGGGCATCCAGAAATCCTGTTGTCAGATATACCGAGCAATGATTACCCGGACAGCCTGCTGTACTTCCATTGTCACAGATCCCTATTGGAATCTTGCCCTGGAGCAGACGCTTCTGGAAACCGTTCCGGAAGGGTGCTGCGTTCTGTATCTCTGGCAGAACGCAAACACCGTCGTGATCGGCAGAAATCAGAACGCATGGAGAGAATGCAGGACCGCGCTCCTCGAGGAGGAAGGCGGAAAACTGGCGAGAAGGCTTTCCGGCGGCGGCGCGGTCTATCATGATCTCGGAAACCTGAATTTCACCTTTCTGATGCCGTCAGCGGAATATGACCTGCCGAAACAGTTCTCCGTCATCTCGACGGCATGCGAAGCCCTCGGGATCCGAACGGAACTGTCCGGAAGGAATGATCTCCACGTGGACGGCAGGAAGTTTTCGGGGAACGCGTTCTATCACCATGAGGGAAGATCGTTTCATCACGGAACGATCCTGATCAGCGCGGACATGGAAAAAATGGGAAGGTATCTCATGCCTGCGCCTGCAAAGATGGAATCAAAGGGTGTGAATTCCGTTCCGGCGAGAGTCATCAATCTTGACTCACTCTGTCCGGGGCTGACCGTCGGAGACATGAAGTCCGCCATGCTGAATGCTTTTCAGCGGGTTTACGGCTGCAGGACAGAGTTGATTGCTCCGGAGGAAACCGATCCTGAGAGGACCGGGCTCTATGCCGTTCACAACCGGAGTTATGAATGGAACTATGGCAGAACCATGCCGTTCAATGCTGTGCTTGAAGACCGGTTTTTCTGGGGGGACATCAGAATGGAGTTTGATGTATCCGAAGGTCTGATCCGGAATCTGACGGTGTATTCGGACGCGATGGACGCTTCGATCGCGCCGATTCTGTCGGATGCCCTGACGGGAAGAAAGTTCTCAGGAGGGGATCTCTGCGCTGCGGTACGCGGAACGGATATCCTTTTCAGAGATGATCTCTGCGCTTTGCTCGGCACGATTTAGGAGGAGCATATGAGTGATTACGAACTGATCGTAATAGGCGCCGGACCCGGCGGATACACCGCGGCGCTGAAAGCCGCGGAACTTGGAAAAAAGACGGCGGTCATTGAAATGGACAAGGCGGGAGGGACCTGTCTCAACCGGGGATGCATCCCGACAAAAGCGCTCCTGCATGCTTCCGGAACCTACAGGGAGGCGCTGGAAGGCATTCGCATGGGAATCCATGCGGAGGGGCTTTCCGTTTCGCTTCCGGAACTGTTCGGATATAAGGACAGTGTCGTGGAAACGCTCCGTGCCGGCATCGGTACGCTTCTGAAGAACGCGAAAATTCCATTGATTTCCGGAAAAGCCCGAATCACAAGGCCTCACACGGTCACGGTTTCGGCAGATGGATCAGAGGAATACACATATACCGCCGATGCGATTCTGATCGCAACCGGTTCTGTTCCGGCAAGGCCTCCGATCGAAGGACTGGATCTTCCGGGCGTATGGACCAGCGATGAGATCCTGAACGGATACGAGCGGCAGCCTTCATCGATCGTGATCATCGGCGGCGGCGTCATCGGCATTGAATTTGCGACGTTCTACGCGGATCTCGGGATCCCCGTTACGGTCATCGAAGGCCTGGACCGGCTGCTGCCTGCGATGGACAGGGAACTCGGTCAGAGCCTTGCGCTGCTTCTGAAAGCGCGCGGCGTCCGCGTCGTAACAGGGGCAATGGTGAAAAAAGTCGAATCTGCTGAAACCGGCCTGTGCGTCCGGTTTGAACGGAAAGGCGCCGAGGAGAGCGCCGAAGGAGAAGCGGTACTCTGCGCGATCGGAAGGAGACCGTACTGGGACGGCCTGTTCGCGGAGGAAATTGCACCTTTGACAGAAGGAAGAAGACTCCTTGTCAGCGACTCTTTCGAGACTTCGGTCCCGGGAATCTACGCGATCGGGGACGTATCTTCCAGAATTCAGCTTGCGCACGCGGCGGCTGCGCAGGGAGCCTGCTTTGCGGAGACCCTTTGCGGGAAGGAGAGATCCGTTGATCTGTCTCTGATCCCTGCGTGCGTCTATGCAAGGCCTGAGATCGCTGTCGTCGGCCTGACGGAGGCAGACGCGAAGGCGTCAGGCAGGGCGGTCAAAACCGGGAAGTGCGTAATGGGAGCAAATGCCAGAACGCTGATCGCTTCCCCTGGAAGGAGCTTTATCAAACTGACGGCGGACGCGGAAACCGGGCAGCTTCTGGGAGCGGTCCTCATGTGCGACCGCGCAACGGATATGATCCCGGAACTTGCACAGGCGATTGAAAACCATATGACGCCGTCAGAGATGCTTCGAACGGTCCGTGCGCATCCGACGTTCTCGGAAGCGCTGACGGATGCTCTGAATGATCTAGAGAGAAAACTCGGGAAATAACAGCGGAAGGAAGGGGAAAAGATGAATCCGGAAATGATGGATGCCATCGTGAAACCTGCCGCGGGCGTCGGACTGGAGCTTCGTCGGGTTCCGGTTCCCGTGCCCGGGCCCGGAGAGGTGCTAATCAAAGTTCACAAGACCGCGATCTGCGGTACGGATGTCCATATCTATGACTGGACTCCCTGGTCTGCCGAGCATGTGAAACCGCCCATGGTCATCGGCCATGAGTACGTGGGCGAAATCGCGGAGCTTGGTGCGGGAGTGACCGGCCTTGAGATCGGAATGAGAGTCAGCGGCGAAGGACACATCACCTGCGGTCATTGCCGCAACTGCCACACCGGAAATATCCAGTGGTGCAAGAATACTCACAGCGTGGGCGTGGACCGGGACGGGGCTTTTGCTGAGTACGTCTGCATACCCGCCTCCAACGTCATCATCATCGACCCTGCTCTGGATGAAGACGTGGTCTCTTTCTTCGACGCGTTCGGGAACGCGACCCATACGGCGCTTATGTTCAATCTGGTGGGCGAGGACGTGCTCATCACCGGAGCAGGACCGATCGGCGTCATCGCCGCAGGCATCTGCAAATATGCGGGCGCCCGCAGGGTGGTCATCACGGACATGAATGACTACCGGCTGGATCTTGCCCGGAAGATGGGCGCTGACGCTGCTGTGAACATCGGAAGGCAGGATCTGGAGAAGGTCATGCACGAGCAGGGACTTGTGGAGGGCTTCGACGTAGGCCTTGAGATGTCCGGCAGCGGCACCGCGCTGAAGCAGATGCTGTCCGTCATGCGAAACGGCGGCAAGATCTCCCTGCTGGGCCTTGCCAACGGCCCCATCAGCCTCGATATGAATCTGATCATCGGAAAAGGTCTGACGCTTCAGGGCATCTACGGCCGCAAAATGGACAACTGGCATCAGATGTCCTATATGGTCCAGGGCGGTCTGGATCTGACACCGGTCATTACCCATCGTTTCCGATACACAGACTTTGAAAAGGGATTTGCGGCGATGCACTCCGGAAACTCCGGAAAAGTCGTTTTGGACTGGACAAAATAACGTGGGAGGAAAAGCATGAAACAGGCATATGAGATCTACCGCCGGCAGCTCGACAGCATCCGGGAAGCCGGGACATGGAAGGAAGAGCGGATCATCACGACTCCTCAGTATTCCAGAATCGATACCACAACAGCGAAGCACGTTGTGAATATGTGCGCGAACAACTATCTCGGACTGTCTGCCGACCCCAGGCTGATCGAAGCCGCGAAAGCGTCATATGACGAATGGGGGTTCGGACTCTCCTCGGTCCGTTTCATCTGCGGTACGCAGGGTATTCATAAGCAGCTGGAAAAACGGATCGCAGGCTTCACTGGCATGGAGGACGCGATCCTGTACTCCTCCTGCTTTGACGCGAACGGCGGCCTGTTCGAAACGCTCCTGACCGCGGAAGACGCGGTGATCTCCGACGAGCTGAATCACGCCTCGATTATCGACGGCATCCGTCTCTGCAAGGCGAAGCGCCTCCGCTACCGGAACAACGATATGAATGACCTGCGTGAAAAGCTGATCGAGGCAAAGGATTGCAGGATCAGGCTGATCGCGACAGACGGCGTATTCTCCATGGACGGATATATCGCGAATCTTCGCGCGATCTGCGATCTCGCGGACGAATTCGGAGCTCTTGTCATGGTGGACGATTCCCATGCGGTCGGATTCATGGGAGCGCACGGAAGAGGAACACCCGAGCACTGCGGGGTCATGGGAAGAGTGGATATTCTGACCGGAACGTTCGGCAAGGCAATGGGAGGAGCATCGGGCGGCTATACCGCAGCCCGGAAAGAGATTATCGATCTGCTCCGGCAGCGTTCCCGCCCGTATCTGTTTTCCAACACGCTGGCACCGGCAATCTGTGCCGCCAGCATCAAAACGATCGACATCCTCGAATCTTCGACGGAACTCCGGGACAGGGTTCACGCAAACGCCGACTATTTCCGTGCGGAGCTCAGCAAACTCGGATTCGACCTGCTCCCCGGAGAACATCCTATCGTTCCGATCATGCTGTATGATGCGAGAACAGCACAGGAGTTTGCGGACAGAATGCTGAAGAAAGGCGTATATGTGACCGGCTTCAGTTATCCTGTCGTACCGATGGGCAAGGCAAGGATCCGCACGCAGATCTCCGCGGGACATACCAGGGAAGATCTGGACTATGCGGTGAGATGCTTCGGCGAAGTAAAGCAGGAAATGGGACTGTAAGCAAAGACCGTCCGTATCGGAGGAGAATGATATGAAAGCAATCCTGATTCTGGTGGACAGCGTCTGCCGTAGACTGTTAAGCTGCTACGGCTCGGCCGAGCCTGCTTATACGCCGAACCTTGACCGTCTGGCTGCGAAGGGAACGGTGTTTGAGAATCACTGGTGCGGTTCCGCACCCTGCATGCCGGCGAGAAGAGACCTTATGACCGGTCGGCTGAATTTCCTGGAGAAACCATGGGGCGCGATCGAACCGTATGATCTGCCACTTCCGAAACTGCTCGGCCGGGCGGGCGTGTTCAGCCACATTGTAACGGATCATTATCACTACATCCGCGTCGGCGGCGAGAACTATCTCAACGCGTTTTCGACATACGACCTGATCCGCGGGCAGGAGAAGGATCCATGGCAGCTGCATCCGCGCGCGGACGGCAGCTTTCCAAGCCGTCCTGATTCTTATCTCGGCCAGTTCTCTCCGCACCACGAGGACAATATGGCGCTCTTTCAGGAGGAAACTTCCTATCCGACCCCCGTCACGATGACACGGGCAGCGGACTGGCTGGAACAGAACGCTAAGGCGGACCAGTTCTTTCTTTGGGTCGAGGGCTTCGATCCGCATGAGCCGTTTGACGTGCCTCAGAAGTACCTGGATCTGTACAGGGATGAAGCGGAGGTCGACGAGAACGAACCGAACTACTGGCCGCCGTATGAGCCTAACACGTATACTCCCGAGGAGACTAGGCACATTCGCATCCGTTACAAGGCGCTTCTCAGCATGACTGACGCCTATATCGGAAAGATCCTTGATGTAATGGACAGGGAGGATCTGTGGAAGGATACGGTGGTGATCTTCACTGCGGATCACGGATACATGCTGGGGGAACACGGCTACTGGTCGAAGAACTACATGCCCGCCTACAACGAGGTGTTTCATATCCCGCTCCTTGTCTGGCATCCGGAGAGCACCGTCAGACGTTTCTCCGGACTGACTCAGAACATCGACGTCTATCCGACGCTTTCCAATGTGTTCGGAGCGGATCTGAACGAGGTTCCCGTTCCGGTTACAGGTAAAGATCTGATGCCTGCCCTTAGGGGAGAAGCGGAAAGCCTTCGGGATGAGATCATCTACGGCTATTTCGGAAAGAGCGTGAACTACACGGACGGCAGGTATACCTATTTCCGGGCTGCTGCCAATCCGTCCAACCGCCCTTTGAACGTATATACCGCGATGCCGTCCACGGCCGGGAAGTATTACGGCCTGGATTCGATCGACCCGGCGGATTATACAAAGATCGGATTTGGAAAACTCGAATATACGGACTATCCGGTCTACCGGATCCCGGCGGAGATCGTTAAAATTACGGCTTCTTCAGGCGGATTCGGACCGAGAAGCGCGGATAATGCGGAAAGCATGCTGTTTGACCTGCATTCGGACTATGCGCAGGAGCATCCGCTTTCTGACCGCGAGACCGAAAACAGATGCATCGAGGGACTGATCCGCTGCATGAAGAAGAACTCGGCGCCGGAAGAACAGTATGCACGGCTTGGCCTGCCGTTATTCTGAAAAAACGAAACTGAATCATGATTACATAGACCGCGAAAGCGGTCTTTTTTATCTGCCTGGACCAGCCATGAGCCGGAGAGAAAGGGATCGACTACTGTATGTATAATATTATGCATATATATGCATTATATATATGCTCAAAAATGCAGTCCTCCGCAAAAAAGCAGAAATATAGATATATTTGCGATGAATAACACCAAATGTGAGTTTAGAAATGACAGGGACATGTTTTGATTATACAGTAATGAGTGAGTAAAAAAAGTGTATATTATATTGACTTGCTGTATAATATATACTATAAATTAGTATTATTTGTATTTTGGAAAGCATGCAGGGAGAAATCGTTCGACTTGCATACAGCAGGAGGAATGACATGGTAGGATATATTTTAAAACGAATCGCAGGATCCGTTTTGATTCTTCTCCTGATCATAGTAGTAACTTTCCTTCTGATGAACGCTGTTCCCGGAAGTCCTTTTCTTACCGAGAAGTCCACTCCGCAGCAGATCGCTCTGGCGGAGGCGAAGTACGGACTTGATAAACCGCTCTATGTCCAGCTGTGGAACTATATCAAAAGCTATTTAAGGGGTGATCTCGGAACCTCCCTGAAAATGCAGGAAGGAACGCCTGTCAAGGAGATCATCTTTAATCAGGGGAAGTTCCTTCTCTCAATCAAACTCGGCGCGTATGCCCTTCTGATTGCTGTTATCGTCGGGATTCCGCTCGGATGTCTCGCAGCATATTACCGCGGCACCTGGCTGGACGGCCTGCTGCGCGTTCTGACGACGGTCGGCGTAGCGATTCCGACATTTGTTCTGGCGTCCCTGCTGCTCGTCGTTTTCTCCGTGAAACTGAACTGGTTCCCGACATTGAGCGGCAGCCTCCCGGATGCCAAAAGTTATGTGCTTCCTGTCATCAGTCTGTCCTCATACTACATTTGCTATATCGCGAAGCTGATGCGAACCAGCATGCTCGACGCGATCCATCAGGATTACATCAGAACGGCGCGGGCGAAAGGTGTCAAAACACATATCCTCGTACTGAAACATGCGCTCAGGAATTCCCTGATCCCCGTGATCACGTATCTTGGACCGGTCGCAGCGGGCATTATCACTGGAAGCTTTGTCGTGGAATCGACTTTTTCTGTTCCGGGCCTCGGAAAGTACTTCGTCCAGTGCGTCCTGAGCAGGGACTATCCTGTCATCATGGCCACTACCGTCGTGCTTTCTGCTTTGGTCATTTTCATGATGCTGGTGGTGGATATCGCATATAAACTCGTGGATCCCCGGATCACGCTGACGACAAAGGGGGAGTGATCCGTGAAAGAGCCTTTTGCTAAAATCAGTCCGTTCCATGTCGATCCGGAGAAGATCCTTGAGACGTTTGATTTGAAAGACGAAAGTTTTGAGCCGGCTTCCTCTTCTGAGAAGGAATCCATGGTGGAAATGCACAGAAGCATTTCCTACTGGCAGGACGCGCTCAGACGGTTCCGGGCAAATACCGTATCGATGGTAGCGCTGTTCGTTTTTCTGCTCTGCCTGCTGTTCGCGTTTGTCGGTCCGATGCTGATCCCGTATGATTATTCGAATCAGTACCGGAGCGCCCAGAAACTCGGACCGTTTGAGTATTCCAAAGGAGAGCAGACGATCCGCTCCCTGTCGGAACATGTGGACGGTTTCTACGCGACAGGACTCAACCCCGGCAGCCTGACATCCCTGTCAAAAGGGGACTACCTGATTGCGTTCAAGGGAAAGCAGTATGCGTTTACCCTGGAGAAGGCAGTGGACAAAAGCGTAATCGCGCTTGATCTGTCTGCTTCAGATCCCCTGCGCCTTATCAGAGAAGCTGATATCAAAGATGGAAACTACACGGATTATACACCGATTCCGTACTCCGAAACGCCGGCAGAAGGCGCGTCTGTCCTGAAAATGCAGAGGAGTGTTTTCCCGCATGTGTTCGGAACAGACTCCCAGGGGCGCGACATTATGGCGCGGACTATGTACGGAGCAAGGGTTTCGATCATAATCGGGATCGTTGCGGCATTGATCGTTCTGGTGATCGGTTCTATTTACGGAGCAATTTCCGGACTGGCCGGAGGCGTCGTGGATTTTGTCATGATGCGGATCGTGGAACTGATCTATTCCGTGCCGGAAGTACTGATCGTACTGCTGCTGCAGGTCGTTTTGAAAGAACCGCTTCAGATGTGGTTTCAGACAGGAACGTCGGCATTTGTCAAAGCAATGTCCGATCTGGGAGCCGGCATCGTCAGTATTTTCATCACGTTTGCGGTGCTGTACTGGGTCACGATGGCCAGGATCATCCGCGGACAGGTACTGCAGCTGAAAAAGCAGGAGTTCGTCACGGCAGCGACCGCGCTTGGCGCGTCCGGTTCGAGGATCATCCGCAAGCATCTTCTGCCGAACTGCATCGGACCTCTTGTGATCACGACCTGTCTGCAGATTCCGTCGGCGATCTTTCTCGAGTCATTTCTTTCGTTCCTGGGCCTTGGCGTATCCGCTCCGATGGCAAGCCTCGGCTCGCTCTGTTCCGACGCCCTGGAGACCATCTCACTGTATCCTTACCGTCTTGTCTTTCCCGCGATTCTTCTCACGATCATTGTGCTGACGCTGAATCTGGTCGGTGACGGCCTGAGAGACGCGCTGGATCCGCGGCTTAAAAAGTAAGGGGGGGAACAGCATGGAAGAGAACAAAACACTTCTGACAATCAAAGATCTGAAAGTTTCCTTCTTTACGCCGGCGGGAGAAGTGAAAGCGGTGGACGGGATCTCCTATACCCTAGGCTACAATGAAGTCATGGGGATCGTGGGAGAATCCGGATCCGGGAAAAGCGTGGAAGCGTATTCCATTGTGGGGCTGCTTCAGGATCCCGGGAAAGTCATCGGCGGGAGCATCGAATTTGAAGGAGAGGACCTGTTGTCCTATTCTCAGGAACAGATGCGGCAGCTGAGGGGAAAAAAGATCAGCATGATCTTCCAGAATCCGATGACATGCCTGAATCCGGTATATACGATCGGCGATCAACTGATGGAGGCTCTGACCTGTCACGACAGGAGAATCTCCCGTGAAGAGGCAAGAAACAGGGCGATCCGGATGCTGGAACTGGTCGGAATCAACAATGCGGAGAAGCGGATGAACCAGTATCCGCATGAGTTTTCAGGAGGAATGCGGCAGCGCGCTATGATCGCGATGGCTCTGATCGGGGCTCCGAAGCTTCTGATCGCCGACGAACCGACAACCGCGCTCGACGTTACGATCCAGGCGCAGATCCTGGAGCTGATGAAGGATCTGCAGAAAAAGGAAAACACATCCATCATCTTTATCACGCACAATCTGGGTGTTGTTGCGGAAATCTGCGACCGTGTATCCGTCATGTACGCAGGGCACATCGTGGAGCAGGGAAAGGTAAATGATATCTTTTATGATCCGCAGCATCCGTATACCAAAGGCCTTCTGACCTCGATTCCGCGCGTCGATGAAGAATCCATGGAGCGGCTGATCCCGATCGAGGGAACGCCTATCGATTTGCTGGATCCCCCCAAGGGATGCAATTTCGGTCCGAGGTGCGCGTCCTGCATGAAGATCTGTCTGAGAGAAAAGCCCCCCTTCGCATGCGTAGGGGAAGATCACATTTCAGCCTGCTGGCTCCATTTCATGAAGAACTCTCAAAAGGAGGGAAACGCATGAGTGAAGAACGCAAAAAGCTGATCGAGATCGACAGACTCCGGAAGTATTTTCCGGTAAAGGGCGGCAGACTGTTTGAAAAGCGGAACGTACAGGCGGTTGAGAACGTAAGTCTCTTTATCTATCAGGGAGAAACACTCGGTCTGGTCGGAGAGTCCGGATGCGGGAAAACTACCTTGGGACGGACGATCATACGTCTGTATGAACCGACAAGCGGCAAGATCCTGTACGACGGGGAGCCGATTTACGATTCCGAAAAGGGCATCCGCGTCAACATGCTGCCGTACCGCAGAAAGATGCAGATCATCTTTCAGGATCCATCGGCGTCTCTTGACCCGCGCATGACAGTCGGCGAAATCATCGGGGAAGCGCTGGATATCCATCACCTGACTGCTTCGAAGAAGGAACGCAGTGACAGGATCCGCTCCCTCCTGGAGGAAGTGGGGCTGAACACGGAGCACGCAAACCGGTTTCCCCACGAGTTTTCGGGCGGACAGCAGCAGCGTGTCGGAATCGCTCGCGCTCTTGCTGTCGAACCGGAGTTCATCGTTTGCGATGAACCGATTTCCGCGCTGGACGTATCGATCCAGTCCCAGATCGTCAACATGCTGGAAGACCTGCAGCGTGAGAAACAGCTGACGTATCTGTTTATCGCGCATGACGTATCTGTCGTAAGACATATCTCAGACAGAATCGGCGTCATGTATCTCGGATCTCTGGTGGAGCTTGCGGAAAGCTATGAACTTTGCAGTCATCCGATCCATCCCTATACCCAGACTCTTTTGTCGGCTGTTCCGCTTCCGGACCCGATCAAGAGCCGCTCACGGCAGCGGATCCTTCTGGAGGGGGATATCCCGAGTCCGATCAATCCGCCTTCCGGCTGCCGGTTCCACACCCGCTGCCCGTACGCAACGGAACAGTGTGCGAAGGAAACGCCGGTCATGAAGGAATACGGACCGGGTCACTTTGCTGCCTGCCATCTGCTGGAAAGCGGTGGTTCGCATATATCAAACAGTCAGTGAACTGTAAAAGGAGGAAAAACATGAAGAAAACATTGGCATTGCTCCTTGCGCTTTGCATGATTATCTCGGCGGTTGCCTGTTCTTCCGGCGCGGCTAGCACCAGCTCGTCAAGCAGCTCCGCTTCGAGTTCGTCAGGAACCGAAGCAACTCAGGCGGCTCCGGCACAGGCATCGGAATTTGTGGTAAACGCATGCATCGCTTCGGAGCCTGAGACGATCGACCCGTCCCTGATCAGCTCTGTGGACGGATCCACCTATACGCAGCATCAGTTTGAGAATCTGATGAAGTATCAGATGATCAGCGAAAAAGCTGCAGAGGATCCGAACATGCTCGCGACGGAAGTTGCTCTGGGCCAGGCGGCCAGCTACAGTGTCAACGAAGATCTGACGGTCTATACCTTCAAACTTCGTGATGACATTTTCTGGTCCGACGGTCAGCCGGTCGTTGCGGATAACTGGGTCTATTCCTGGCAGCGTCTGGTCGATCCCGCTACCGCGTCCGATTACGGCTATTTCCTGGACGGCATCGTTCTGAATGCCGCCGAGATCCAGGCGGGCGAGAAAGACAAGAGCGAACTGGGCATCAAGGCAGTTGATGACAAGACGCTGGAGATCACGCTCGCCGCTCCCTGCGCATATTTCGTTGAGATGTGCGCATTCGCGTCCCTGGTACCGCTCCGTCAGGATGTGGTGGAAGCAAGCGAAACCTGGACCGATCCTTCCACGATCGTTGTCAACGGACCCTACAAAGTCACGGAATGGGTACATGACAGCTATATCAAGATGGAGAAGAATGACAAGTACTATGATGTCGCGAACCTTGGACCGGACAGCATCGTCTGGTGGCTCAGCGACAGTGAAACCGCCATCCTGTCCGCTTATCAGTCCGGAGACTATCAGTTCATCGAGAGCTTCCCGACCGATATGATCGCTACTCTGCAGGATTCCGGTGACTGCTTCATCAATCCGTACGTCGGAACCTATTATCTGTACCTGAACTGCACCAAGATCCCCGACTGGAGAGTCCGCGCCGCGATGGCGATCTGCGTTGACCGTGAGAACATCGTCGCGAACGTCACCCAGGGAGGTCAGGCGCCGGCAACAGGATTCGTAGCCTCCGGTATCCTCGATTCCAAGGGGAATGATTTTGCATTCGGCGTATCGGATCTCGGCGCACTCTACAACACGCTGCAGAAGATGTATCCGGAAGCGGATCTGTCCACTTATACGGGCCGCTGCGAACTTGCGAAACAGCTGTATCAGGCTGCTGTGGATGACGGTTCCTGGGATCCCGCGACTGTTGTGGAATACAACTTCAATACATCCGAGACCCATAAGGCAATCGCGGAAGCCTGCGGTCAGGACTGGAGCACCGTGCTGGGCATGAACATCAACCTGGCAAACCAGGAGTGGGCAACCTACACGAACGGCCTCGGTGAGCATAAGTTCGGCGT
>JAEEGL014699944.1_pt1 | contig 17728 bp, 14 predicted proteins | sample 9134231 | NCBI WGS metagenome assembly JAEEGL01 (sample SAMN16246548, study PRJNA631951) | gut metagenome | biome: gut microbiome; feature: rumen; material: fiber-attached | host: Bos | place: Iran: Karaj | collected 2018-10 | reverse complement strand
CTTGCGATGGCGAAGCAGCTGCAGTGTCAGGTGCGAGACACCCAATGAACGCATCTCCTTCAGGCGGTTGTATTCCGCCTGCTGTTCCTTCGTAAACTCCGACGTGTCGAAGGTCAGATATACGAAACGCGAGAACAGTGCGATATCAGCCGTGGCCATCTCCTGGCCGGAGAGGATGATACCCGCATCGACACTGGTAGTTTCCTTCTTCTTGTCAAGATCCATATTCATCCTGGTTCGTCCTGTGCCGTCCCACAGGCCCTTCAGGAACTCACGCTTGTAGAGATCGATGTCATTCTTGAACTCATCGATATGCACCAGGGCATTACTGACAGCCGCCACCGTGTCATTCAATGCCGGAAGCGTAGCATTCTGTATATTCGGCGGCACATTCCCGATGATGAAGAAACTCATTAGCGTATGTCCCAGCTCAGACTTACCCGAACCTTTCGGGCCAAAGAGATTGAGGATAGGGAAGGAGCGCGTTTCAGCCGTCACGATGTCACGGAAGAGCGTAGCCATCAGGAAACAGAACCCTATGCGTCCGTTGTCCCCGAACACGCGGAATATCTGCCCCGTGAAGTCAACAAGCGGCAGCGTGGAATACCCCATGTGTACAAACGTCTTCTCAAACTTGTAGAGCTTGTTGTCCTTTTTGTACTGCTGGGAGAAAGCGGGAAGGTAGTAGTTCCCGATTTCCCCGAGCCTGACGATGCCCATGTCATCCACCTTCTGGAACTCCACGCCGTCCCATACGCCGTTTCCGAAGGCGAAGAAGCCTTCCCGCTGCCAGCCAAGCTGCTTCACTTCCTCTGCCGTTTCCGTCACCTCATAGAGGAAACGCTTCAGCTTCGTAAACTCCTTGTCGGTGGCCATCCAGATGAAGTTACCCAGGCCTTCTATCTTCTGCTTGAACTTCGACAGTCCCACAAGCTCCTCCTGACGCAGTTCCACAAGTTTCCTAAGCCCGAACTCATTCTTGATGTAATACAGACGTTTGGGCATGATGTTGTCTATGATGTGGAACAGCGGCTGCATGGTGAAGTTCGACCATTCCCATTCATCACCATCCTTGGTAGTGGAACAATACTTACCTTTCTTGACATAGAAGCCATACTGCTGCAGCTGCTCCAGATTGATTTCCCGTTCCTTCTTCGGCAGTCCGGCTTTCTCGTTGGCGATGCGCTTCTGGTCGTTTACAGCTCCACGCCAAAGCGCTTCCTTCTTCCCGCTCTTCTCTGCCAGCTCCTCGATGAGCATGGCCTGTTCCGTATCTGACGGTACTATGGCCACCAGTGCTGCCAGTTCTGCCACGACAGTAGCCTTGGCCTCCGTTGTCTTTGCTCTCTCAAAGCGCAGATCTGCCAGCCACAGGATGAAGTCACGTTCTTCAAGGCCGTTGAAGTGCTTCATGTCTCGGCAGTATTCGTCAGGATCCTGTTTCTCTCCGCTCTCGCCAAGCGGGATAGGCTTCACGGACACTGCAAATCCGGCTTTCATGGCCTCCGTGCCGTTCTTGATGACCGCCTTTGTCCCTGCGCCGAACTCATCCCCGGCTTTCACGGGGTCGGCATCAGGAAGGAAGCAAATCTTATGTGCTATGCGTTTCAGCTGCTGAAACTGTGCGTCCGTCCATGCCGTTCCAAGAGGGGCGACCGTATTGACTACACCTATCTGCTGAAGCCTCATGCAGTCCGGCGCTCCCTCGACGGCATACACCTTCTGCTCCTTGGCCGCTATGCGCCTGGCAGCATGGAAGCCGAAGAGCACATCCCCCTTATGATAGATAGGTGTGTCAGCACCATTGAGGTATTTAGACTTCGCCGTGCCAGTCAAATCCCTTCCTGTGTAGTTGATGACACGCCCCATGCGGTCCTTTATAGGAATCATGATACGTGAGCGGAAGAAGTCATACCATTTCCCCTGCTCATCCAGCCCCACGAGACTGAGCGCTTTCAGACGATCCAAGCTCTCGCCGTTCTTCTGTGCCCAGTCCACGAGGACGTTTCCCTTCGGCGCATAGCCAATACCTTCCTCCTCGCAGTATTCCGCTCCCCATCGTCCATGAGCGTATTCCTGTGCCTCCTCATCCTCCCTGAACATCGCCTTATAGAGCGCATCCACACGCGCCATCAGGCTCAGGTATGCCTCCCGTTCAAGGCGGGCATTCTTCTCGTCTTCCGTTTCCTCCTTATCCTCAATCTTGATATTCAGTTTATCGGCCAGCACCTTTACGGCAGCGGGGAAGTCCAGATGGTCGTAGTCCATCACGAAGCCGATGGCGTTACCATAAGCCCCGCAGCCGAAGCAGCGATAGGTGCCTTTCAGCTCATCCACCTTGAACGATGGTGTCTTCTCTGTATGGAAGGGGCAGCAGCCGACATGGTATTTGCTGCGTCCTTTTCGGCTCAGGGTTATGCCGTAGTCTGTAATGACATCTACGATATTCGACCTGTCAAGCACTTGTTCTATAATACTCTCACGTATCATCTTGTTTTATGCTATACGATTTTAAAATTGCCACGGCAGACGAACTTCTCAGTCAGTCTGTCGTGGACTTGTGTTGTTATCTGAATCTTTCTCCAAGGAAAGGAGAAATCTGGTGATTTCGTGCTTGCTGAAGATATACTGTCCGTGATACTTCCTGAACGGTAGCAGCTTCTTTTTGCACATGGCAATTACAGCTCCCTTGGATGGTTTATGTAAAAGAACCATAACATCCTCGGCGGTGAGGATTTCATCATTCAGCCTATGCAGCTCTTCGGCAACAGCTACAGCCATCATCTTTATTTCAGCAGAATTTAGGAAACTTTTAGCCATTCGAATAGCATAAAGGAATAGAGAATATCGTTATCATTTTCTGCTCCAAATTACGTTTAGAGCCAATCATAAATCCTCGCTCAGCCGCTTCATACTCATTGAAGCGAGAGATTACCACAGACATGCTTTTCAGCTCTTTTACGTCACCGACGGTTCCCGTCTTTGCGGTTCCCTCTTTCAGTGACCTAACCCATTTCGTTTTGTTCTTGATTTTTTCCATGATGTTGTTTGTATGCTTGTTCCGACCTAAGTTTACTCTTATATTGCTTATTTTTCCGCCATCCGTTCAAGGTGGCAAGGAACTCCACATATGATACAGAAATGCCATAGAAATTCGCCAACCAAGCATTAGAATGGTAAGGATATAACCTTCCCATCCTCTCTTCGTCGCCTTTTTTGAGCTTTTTCGTGGGCATTCAGACATTTTAATGTTAGATTTGATGTTAGATACAAGGATTTTTTGTACCTTTGCACCGCAATTTGAGGAACTACTATTATGTATATTCCAATGTTTGCTTTAATGTTAGACGGCCGCAAAAGTAGAGTGGGCATATAGTCCTTTATAGGGGTTAGCAAAATCATTGCTTTTGAAAAAGAATAAAAGCATGGATTCCCACTTCCCCAAAAGGTTGAAAAGACATTAAAAAAAGAAAATGGCCCAAACGCAGAAATGCGAATGGACCTAACAATAAGCTAAAAAGAGATGTCTGACATCTCATCAATTAGCAAAGCGATCTATTAAAACGGCATACGATAGTATCTATGCCACCGTGATAATTAACGAAGTTCTACTCAGAATCAAGGAAAACCACTCGAACTTCCCTGTTATCAGCAGCATAATTCGCTAGGTGCTACTTTATGGTTCTACCTCAAATAAGGATATAGCTAACTCCTTAGAGACCAGCCATTAGGTAAAATCCCAAGCGGATCACAATAAGAACCGTGACGGTGCTACCGAAACGTGCTACCAAGAGAGAATAAAGCGTAACTCATTGGAACACATCACTTAGGTAAAATCCCAAACGGATCACGAAACAAGGAGGTCATTTGACCTCCTTGTTTTTTGTGGCAACAATATTACACTTTGCACATTTCTTCTTTATAAACAACGAATTATACGAATTTGACGAATTTAAGCTTGCGCCGTGGCTGCTCAGTCCTGCGATGTAGGGTCGGCCTATCGGCTTGAGTCGTTATTAGGAAAAAATTCGTTTAATTCGTATAATTCGTTGTCTGAAAAAACACCTTCTGTGCCAACTGATGGATACTTGTCCTCACCCGCCTATTCCACGCATTCGTCGGTGGTGCTCGGAGCCTGTCGCGGGAAGGCGCTGATGCGCAGGCGGGCAGCTCCCATGGGGATGAGCTCGATCTGATGTTCCTCCGCGGCGCGGGCGTCGAAGGCGGTGGGCAGCACGTCCGTCATGCCTGTGGCGTCGAAGCCCCACGCGGCGATCTGCCGGCCTGTGGCCTTGAACTTCAGGGGCACGGCATCGGGGGTGAAGGGATAGTTGTCGGCAGGCCATTCGCCTTTCTCGACCTCGAAGCCCTGTGGCTGATTCTGGGTGTCCACGACAAGGGCGTAGTTCCAGGGCGTCGTGGCAAAGATCTCGTAGGCGGGCCACAGCGAGGCATCGACGCCGGCCTGCCAGTGCGAGTCGTCCTGCACGATCTCGTGGTCGCGGCTGTCTCGCTGGTTGTAGCGCTCGCCGATGCGCAGCGAGAGCGTCAGCGGGCCGTAGTCGAGGCTCACGCTGCTCTTGTTCATCTCCCAGACGCGCGTCTTCAGGCTCATGGGTAGCGTGAGGCGGACTTGATCGCCGTCGTGCCACGTGCGTTTGATGCAGAAGTAGCATGAGGAGCTGGCCCCACCTACGGCCTCTTGAGTGTTCACCTCCACCGTGGCGCCTTCTGCCCACGCAGGTATGCGCAGATAGAGGGGGAAGCTGACGTCGGCGTCGGTGTGGATATCGAAGGTGATAGTTTCGTCGAAGGGATAATGCGTCGTCTCGGTGAGGCGCACCGTCTTGCCGTCGGCCACGAGGGCCGTGGTCTCGCTCTCGGCATAGAGCATCGCGGCCAGACCGCCGTCGGTGGTGGCCATGACGAGGTGCTCGGTGTAGTATGGCCACCCCATGCCGTGGTTATGCTGGCAGCAGCGGCTGCTGAAGGGGCTCATCGAGAGCATGCCGCGCAGGCTGTTGTCGATGCTCGGGGCGTGGTTCTTGCCGTCGCTGATCGTCATGTTGGGCGAGGTGATGTATCGCAGGCCGCGCATGTCGGGCATCATGGCGGCGGTGAAGGTGTTGAGGGCCACGTCCTCGCAGTGGTCAGCCCATGCGGGGTCGCCGGTGATACCCATCATGATCTCGTCGCTGGCCATCTGCTCCACCAGCGCACATGTCTCTGCGCCCTGTCGCGGGTCGGCATATCCTGTGCGTGCATTCTCGTCGGCGCCGTACATGCCGCCCGGCACCTGTCCGTAGCGGCGGCGCATCTCAGCCTGGTTGTCGTAGGCGGCTTGTAGCATCGCCTCGTCGCCCGTATAAATATTATAGGTGGCGGGTTCGCGGAAGCCCTGTGCCACGTTCACGCCGTGCCAGTTGGGCAGGTCGCGCTTCATGGTCCAGTCGGCGGTGTTGCGGTGCAGCTTCTCGATGAGCGGCAGCAGTGCTGCGTCGCCCGTGCGGTTGTAGAGCCATACGACGCTCCACTCGTTGTCGCCGCCGCGTTTGTTCTCCCAGTAGTCCTCGAGGAACTGTTCGTCGGCCACGCTCATCTCCCATTTGAAGTAGTTGGTCATGGCCGTGAGCACGCGCTCGTCGCCGCTGTATTCGTAGTAGGTCTGCAAGGCCCATAGCATGATCATCTGCGCCCACACCTCGGGACGTCCGTTCGACGTGTTCTTGGGTCCGAGGAAGCCGTCGCGCTTGATGTTCTTGAAGACGCCCTCGAACCACACCTGTGCCTCCTGCTTCAGCGCATCGTCGTCGAGGATGTAAGCCAGGCTGGCGTAGCCGCGCAGCCAGTAGGGCACCTCTTCCCATCCGTGGTCGCCCGCCGATGAGAGCCATTGGTTGTTGTTCTTGTCGAGCCATGCGCTGACGGTGCCCAGCTGTCCGTTGAGGCCGTTCTTCTGGCGGTTGAGGATCTCGAGCAGCCAGCCGCGCGGCTGCACTTTGCCCACCGGCAGCTTCAGCAACCGTCCGCCATGCAGGGGAGCACGGTAAGCGGGGTAGTTGGCGGCTTCGCCCATGGCTGGGCGCTCCACGATGGTGATTTCGTCGGCTGCCGATGGCCGTGTCAGAGCCGTAGCGTTGAATGCCGACAGGCTCATCATGAGTAAAAGGATAGTTTGTTTCATCCTATGCTATTTTGTTGTTTTCTTTCTTTCGTGGTGCAAAAGTACGCCTTTTCAGCGACATCCGATAAAAAATTCATGTCAATAATGTACACTATCGTGTCAAATTCCCCAAAACTCTTTGAGTCCAAATAGCTCTCACAGATTCCTCAGATCTCTCAGATCTCTCAAAGATAATGAGTGTCACTACGATTGCAGTTCTCACCTATTAAAGATTTTGCACACATGCGAAATTTAGATGAGGTAAAATTTGGGTGATTCAAAGAATCGGAGTATCTTTGCGGCAGAAATGAGAATGTGACTGAGTCGTTCAGCATGAAGACAAGGTATAAGATCATCATAGGTATCATCGTTGCCTGCCTGGCGGTGGCCGCAGGCATCTGGATGGAGGTGCGGAGGGGTCGGCAGATGCGGGCTGCGGTGGAGCAGGCGTTGGAGCAGAACCGCAACTACGTGCCCTTCACCTCCGACACCATCTATCTGTCCCCTCACTCCTCTCCGACAAGCACTCCCTCCCCTTCAGAGAAGGGTCGGGGAGAGGCTATTTCTCTTCGCGATGCCGTCGCCTACTACCACCATCCCCTCCGCCGCCTCTGGACCTCATCCAACGACCGCCTCCGTGCCGGCTATGCCCTCGGCTGCGTTTATCGCGACCTCCACGAAGCCCCCATCGCCATCATCACCTGGGAGGAGGCGGTCGCTGCTGCAGATACCACCGCTGATGACTGCGACTATGCCACGCTGTATAGAGTGTATGGGCAGATGGCTTCGTTATATATGTGGCAACATTTGCCCGAGAGACAATTGTCATGTGAAAAATGTTATAGCAAATATGCGCTCTTGGCCGGTGACACATTGATTTCGTTGCATGGGAAACTTCTTTGCAACTCTGCCTACTATACCCTTGGCGACACAGCCGCCATCTTCGCAAACTCAGAAGCCGTTCGTCAACAATACCTTAAACTCGGCTTGACAAAGGAAGCGGCTAAAGTCTATCCCACACCTATTCATGTGGCTGTTGAACAAGGGCAATATGAGCGGGCTCGCAGGATGATGGATGAATATGAGCGTAATTCGGGACTTTTTGGTGAAGATGGTTTCATCTTAGATTCTACTCGTGTACAATACCATTATTATAAAGGATTATATTATCTGGGGCTCCATCATATAGATTCTGCCGAACTGCAATTTCGGCATCTTTTGCCCTTCCAATCAACAGCGATGTCCGCTTCACGAGGTCTCATTGCGATATTCCATGAAAAAAGGAATGTGGATTCCATACAAAAGTATTCCCAATTATTTGATAAGTTGACAGACGATGAATTGAAGAATTCAAAGAATACAGCAATCATCCAAGCTGAAGGAATGTATGATTACAGTAGGCAACAACAAAAAGCACAAAATGAAGAGAAGAAAGCAGATCGCCGGAAGCTTGAACTAATCGTTTCTGCCATGGCAATTGTCACTTTAATCATCATTTCTATTTTCTTCAATAAGAAAGAGAGACTGCAAAAACGAATGCTTGAGTTAGAATACAACAAATTAGAGGATGGTTACTATGCGGCTTTAAAACAGCTGGAGGAAACCCAAAATGATGTAGCCATCTTGCAGCAGGAGACAATAAAGAACAAAGTGACAAAAGACCTGTTACAGAAGAAAGAAGGACAAGTTATTGAACTGAATAAGCTTGTAAATGAATTAAGCAAGCGATTGAAATATTCGCCAAGACATAAGCTACAGAGTGATATCAAGGAATCTGAAATCGTGGAACAGTTCCACCTGATTTGCAAATCTCATTTCGAAGAAGACAAGAACGGATTCAAATCCATTCCACCAAGAAAAGCGTCTGATCATGAATGGGAACTATTAACCCAACACACCCGAATTGCCCACCCAACGTTCTATCTCTTCATTAGCGAACGTAGGTTGTCCGATTTAGAGTTCAAAGTCTGTCTTCTCGTTCGATTTGGATTCAAGAATCCTGAGATAGCCATTCTTACAGCATCAAATAAGCGTGGAATAAGTAATGTCAGGAAGTCAATAGCTGAGGATTTATTCGGTTTGGACAGCGCACTTGGACTTGATGACCAATTGTCTCAATTATAATGATTTGAGCAATAGATCCTGCATAAAAGATGTATTTTTGATGAACTGTTTTCAGCTCTGCCACCAAATGTTTGTTAATTAAGTGGTTAGCGTTCATTATGAGGTCTATTTGATGAACTTTTGATGAACTTTATTTTCTTTTAGGTGTTGGCAATCTTGAAAAAAGGATTTACCTTTGCAGCACCTAACATCAAAAAATCATCAATTATGATCAAGAAACTTACTTTTTTAGCTTTGGCTCTTTTATCAGCCATTAATGTCCACTCTCAGGACATTGTTTTAGTTCGGCCTATTGAAGAACCCGACCTTGGTAATGGTGAACACCAACGTTCTCCCATCCTCGTACCCGTCCTATATATAGACGGTTACACGCTGACGGCAGGTGATAACACCCTCGGCTCCACCATTCGCCTTTTAGATGCTAACGACAATGTGGTGTTCTCCACATACGTATCTATAGAAGGTGATATCGAGCTACCCGAAACCCTCAGCGGCACCTATACGATTGAGGTTGTTTTCGACAACGTCACCTTCGTAGGCGAGATCGAACTCTAAATGCAATTTTCGCCCATTTCATCGGAGAAATATACCGATGAAATGGGCGGAATTCACTTATCAACTATTTTAAACTATCAAGAAAATGAAAAGGACAATTATTTTTTCCATCATGATGATGGCAGTATTTGGTGCCAAGGCACAATTGAAAGTTGATTCTATAGGAAAAGTCCTAGTAGGAACAACAAGTTCAGATTACAAACTTACAGTCAATGGAGGTAATAATGGAATATATTGTTTAGCGAATCCAACCTCGACGGCTTTTCCTACAACAAACACTGCAATAAGAGGTTATGCAATGCATCTCGGAAGTGAATATACAATTGGCTTATATGGAAGAGCAACTGGTAATTCTCAACAAGGGACAGTATGTGGTGTTGCTGGTGAAGCCTATGGTGGTCGTTATGGTCAAAACTATGGAGTCTTCGGCCATATCATATCCGTCGATTATGGAGCAGGTATTTATGGAACCACACACACATCATGCATTGGTGAGACATTAGATGGATGTTATGCTGGATACTTTGAAGGGAATGTGAAAATTACTGGTAGCTTGAGTGGTGTTCTATTAAGCGGAGCTACTTCGTCTTTATCACCATCTAATGTAACACCCCAAAGCGCGAAAAATGATATCGCAGTAACACCTCTGATAAAAGGGTTAGAACCTAGTACATACTATTTGAGCTATTCTAAAAGAAATGCTGCGGAGAATCATGGAGAAAGACTATTAGATCAGGATATAGATGTTAAAGACTATAATCAGTCTGAGCAACAGATTATGTCTAAGCGGCATTATGCCCTTAATGCCGATCAACTTGAAGAGGTGTTCCCTGACTTGGTATATGAAAACGAGGACGGGAGCAAGAGCATCAACTATGTGGAGATGGTGCCGATATTGGTGCAGGCCATCAATGAACTGAATGCCAAGATTGAGGTGCTCGAAGGTGGCAGTGCAGCCAAGAAAGTAGCTTCAAGAGCAACCGGTATCGAAGAAACGGGCGACAACGTGACCCTACTGTCGCTTGGCCAGAACAGACCTAATCCTTTTGGCACAACAACCAGCATAGAGGTTAGCATCCCGAATGAGGTCCAAAAGGCCTTCATCTATGTGTATGACTTGCAAGGCAAGAAGGTGGACCAGGTGGACATCATAGCTCGTGGCAAGCAGACCATCCAGCTCAACGCTGCTGCCCTCACTGATGGAATGTATCTTTACAGCCTCATCGCTGATGGGAAGGTGGTTGAAACGAGAAGGATGATTGTTGAGAAATAGTACCATGACAGCTATGAAAGGGTTATTTATATTATACCAGAGATGCATTCTTACGAGTGTTCTCATGGTTTTATGCTTTACGCTGGCTGCACAAAATCGCTCGGCTTTCAGGACGCGCGCAGTAGAAAATCAGAGTCGCCAACTACGAACAACGTTGACCAGATCTGACACAATCTCTTTGGAAGGAATTGGTACAATCTATTCTTTAAGCATAGATGCCACAATCTATCAACCTCGAGAATCCAGTTTCACCAGAATTGTTCTTGAGGATACTGACGGACACAACTACCTCATTGCTGAAAGTGACTGGTTCCGAAATGACACAACTAGTGTTGAGCTCAGACATTATTGTGAAGAAACAGCAAAGCTTCATGGTATAGAGCCTTTTAGAATTAAATGCTATTTCTCACAGGATGTGTCTATGACATTGTATTCCATTCATCTGGCGACAACACCTCCTACTAATTCACGAATGATAGAGTCTTCAGACTCAATAAAGAAAATGCAGGTGCAAGATATCGTAAGCAGGATAAATGCATATAATAAAAGGCACCATAAATTATGGTTTGCCGCAATGACACCAAGAGCGGCTATTGCATTACAAGACAGAGAGCAACCGGATAATCTCATTGGAAGTTTGAATTCTTATATTGAGAACCTTATGTATTATTGCGGAGGATTGTATGAAATAGGTGAAGCATCTGAAAGCCAAGCTCGGGATGATTCACTATATGTTGATTCTTTTGATTTAAGAAATAGACATTCTCAAAATTGGATTACCATTCCTAAAAACCAATGGGAGTCAAACTGGTGTACAGAGTTCGCGGTTGCAGGCACTATTGAATCCTATACAAACTTATATTATAATCGACACTTGGATCTTGATTTATCGGAAACATATCTAGCATACAAGGCAAACTTGTCATTTAAGACAGGGAGCCATAATTCCACAATTTTATATTACGCCAAACGATACGGGGTAATAGACGAGGCTTCTTATCCTTTTGTAAATGATTCTAATCAGACTTGGCCCATATCTGAGCCTGATTGCTTAGAGAGAATCAAATTTGGCAGCTACCACTCGGTGAATGTAAATAACAGCTATGACAATTTGAAATATGCACTTATTAATCATGGGCCATGTACTGTTGCCTATGGTGCACACGTCAATGATTCAACATATAAAGGCCATGCTTTAGGAGTTATAGGATATGGTAAAGTGACTCCAAATATTATGTACTTCCTTTTGAATAGCAATGGCTGGACCAATATGGAACTTGATGAAAATGACCCTCGGTTGGGTCTAGATTATTGGATATGTAAAGATAATTACTATGAACATCCAGATCCATATTTCAGAAACATGTTTAAAGGTCATGAGGGTTATGTATATATAATTGTACATGAAAGTAACAAGCTAAAAGAGATTTACTATCTTGACGGCTCTATCCAAAGTCTGAACTACACAGATTTTGACATTGCCTGTTCAGATGAGGATGGAGATGGTTATTATTATTGGGGGATTGGATCAAAGCCTTCTCATTGCCCAGCTTGGGCTCCAGACTTATCAGACGGAGACGACTCCGATAGGTCAAAAGGGCACATGAATGAGTATGGCTATTGTGAAGAGTTATCTTTAAGTAGACCTATGTACCTATACATTGCCAATGATTCCACATTGACTCAGCCTGAGAACCGATCAAATTATCTTGGAATTTTACGAGGAGCAACTGTTACGCTACAAGCTCAACAGACTTTTGAGGATGGCACTCAATTGTTATTGGATAATGGTGCGACCTTAATCATAAATGGAATAACAATTAGTGGAAGTTACATAAGGCCCTATCCTGGAAGTAAGATAGTATTGAACAACGGTGCAAGGATTCAAAAGCCTTTTGAAGTACCGTTAGGAGTGGAATTGGTCATCAATTCAGGCTCAATAGAATGAATTTGCATAAGATTTATCATACAAGTTAGAAATAATGTATATCTTTGCATCAAATAAAAGAAGGAGATGAAATATTATTTATTCTTTTTACTGTTGTTTCTTTGCCCCTATGTTGTTCAAGCTCAAGGCGAAGAGCACAGCTATCACCCCTTCATCGAGGATGGAAAGGTGTGGAGAGTTGCGCATACAAGAACTGAAATTATTCCTAATGATTATTGGACGGAATCGTTTTATCTCGGAGAGGATACAATAATCGCCGAAGTCTACTGTAAAAAAATGATGCACGGTGAAGCCCAATACGCAGGGGCCGTTCATGAGGAAGGGATGAAGGTTGGGTATTTCGCACCGGGTTCGCAATCTGAAGCCTTACTATATGACTTCGGAGTAAAAGAAGGTGATATCGTCACTCCTTTGATGGATTATTTGGGCGGCGATGACACCTACACATGTATTATTACAGATATTCTGACAGTTCAAAACAAAGGAGAAAACCTTCGATGCATCTTTTTGTCCCCACAAGAGGAGTCGGATTATCTGGATTTTCAAGATCAAATCTTCGGAGTTTGGGTTGAGGGTATTGGTTCAACCGTATGCCCTGTTGCGGATGTTCCGCTGATAATGACTCCTGTGGGACAATCCCTTCATGGATGCTCTATAGGAGGAAAAGAGCTCTACAGTTCTGGCCTTAGCAGTGCGGTGAGAAATGCGATACAAGAAGTCTTAGCGAGGAAGACTGCCATCCACAACCTCCCCAACCCGCAAATCGTAAATGGTAAATCGTTAAATGGTAAATACTATGACCTCTCCGGTCGCCGCGTCTCTCATCTCCAGAAGGGAGTCTATATCAAGGATGGACGGAAGGTGGTGGTGAAATAAAAAACAGCGATGAAAAAATGGCGAAGAAGAAATAAGTCTATTAAATAGTATTACAGAATTAAAATTAATTAAGTATGATAAATCTAAAAGAAATACGTCTATATCCTAATAGATACGTAGACGGACAATTGGATGATGGAAGACTCGTGGAGTTCAAGACAAAAATCCCACATCAATTAGACAATTTGATACGTATAATTGTAGCTATGGCAAATACAGCTGGAGGATTTATTATTTTTGGAGTTGACGAAAGAACATTATCTGTTGTCGGAACTGGTGAAAATATTAATCAACAAATAAGTCATCTTGAGACGGCAATCAAGAAACTATCGTTGGGGGTAAACTTTTTGTTAACTCATGAAGTGGTTGAGAATAAAGACGTTGTAATCCTGGAGATAAAACAAGCAGAATCTACTGCATATTTCTCTAGAGCAGAGACAACCCCGGCTCGTCAGCTTGCATATAGGTTTGATGGAGAAAAAGGAATGGTCCTTTTAAAAGAAGAAATGCGTTATACCAATGTCTTCAAATATATGACTTTGGATGCATTCTTAACTTCGCTATACTGTAAATCGTGGAGATTTTTTGAACCAAGTAAGTGGAATGATAAATTTGAACAGAGGTTTTATTGTGCCAATTATACCTTTCCCGAAGCAATAGGAAATACCCCACAATTATTTGCATCTTGTTTAACCAGAAAAAGAAATAGTGAGGCTGCTTGGAAAGTGTATTCTCATGGTCAAGGATTAGGCGCTCATTGTATACAACTTGAGTTAGACATCGTTGAATTACGCAAACAACTAAGAGCATCAGGATTCCGATTTGAAGAGATGCCCGTTGAATATAAGAATGAAAAAGTTATCTTGAATCTGCACAAGAAAGGTGCCCCCTCTTATAATGAATACTTCAGCTCTTTTACATTAGACTCTTTTCTAAGGCTTTTGTCATTAAAACGTGAAGCTTATGAATATGAAAAAGAATTGCGTTTGTTCATCATTCCTAAGAATGGCGGAAATCGGAATAAGAGTAAGAAGGCACAACATAAAGACATACAGATTGATTGGAGTAATGTAATCTCTAAAGTGCGTGTTGACAAAAAATGTTCTGATGCCGAATTAGTTTCAATTCAAAGAGCGTGTTTCAGTGTAGGTATTAATCCTATTATTAAGCAATACTCTTTTATTGGTAGCATCGTGCCTCCCCCGGGCCTCAAAGATGTTGAGTTTGAGCGATTCGACATAGATGAAATGCCAGGTGCGAAAAGTGTCACTATAGCATAAGAACAAACATAATATCGCGAAATATTATAGTCACTACATCAAAGATGGGAAAAAGGTGGTGGTGAAGTGAAGGATGATGTATGATGGAAGATGGAAGATGGATGATGGATGATGTAAGATGGATGATGGAAGATGGATGATGGAAGATGGAAGACGTATAACAAATAGATAAACTCTTTTACCTGTTTACCTGAACAAAACGACGATAACGGAAAATCATTTAACATATACAGCAATTTGTCGAATTAAACATAAATCAAAAAACGTATAACCAAATTTTAAATTATGAGACAGTTTATAATCCAATCTTGTGCATTATTTGCACTTTTAGTAAGTAGCTGTTCAGAGAAACAAACAGCAATTAATGAAGATGTCAGCCTAACTAATCCGTATTATCGGACTTATTCAGAGGCTTTGGATGAAGCGTTCGCTATAATGAATGATCCTGATACAAGAACGCGATCACATTCTTTAGAAGTCCTAAACCATTATGAATATATCCTTCCGATGAGAACACGGGCCTCATCTGGAACCGATATGAATGGTAGCTTCCATGTGATTAATTTTAAGGACGATCAAGGTTATGTGATGGTTTCGGGCGATAAACGTGTAACACCTGTGTTCGCATTTTCGCATGAGGGACATCTAAATCTTGAAGACGCTATTCAAAACACTGGTTTCTCGGAATTCATGGATGAGTCAGCAGCGTATTATCTGTATGAGATTAATCGGTTCGATGATACAAAGGGTTTACTTTACCCGCAATTCCCGCAATTCCCAGAAAATGGAGAAGACTATTTACAAACGGCCGTTTGGAATGGAGAAGTGTACTATATTATGCGTTATAATAAAACAATCGACTCAACAAATGTCCTCCTTACAACTGAGTGGGATCAATGTGACCCATATAATTATTATTGTCCTCAGCAAACTGGAGGCAACTATCTATATCAAGGCCGTGCAGCTGCTGGATGCGGTCCAATTGCAGCATCTCAGATTATTGCTTATCATCGTTTCCCTTCACAATTTGAGGATGTATATGGAAACACTCAAACTCTGGATTGGAACCTTATTCATTCTCAACCATCTTATTCTTACAATGAACATACGTCTGCAAGTTTAGAAACGGCAAAGCTGATATATCATGTTGGCTTACTTTCACAAGCCAATTATGGGACTTCAACGTCAACAAGTAATGGTAATATAGTTGCTACGTTTGCTGATATGGGTTATTCTTCTTCGAATGTTTTAACATACGCTGACGAAGACTCAATAAAAATCTCTATAAAAAGAGGAAGACCAGTATATGCACGAGGAAATCGCTTAGGTGCTATCGCAGGTCATGCTTGGGTAATAGATGGTTTTTACAGCAAAGAAAAAACAACCGCTTATTTCACCTACGAGGCTCCACATTTATTCGCATTTGAAATTGGCTTAGGGCTTGTAAATACTTACTATCACTGCAATTGGGGCTGGGGCGGATTATACAATGGTTATGTACTACATTTCCAAGCAGGTGACGATTACCAATATAATATTATGAATGCTTACATTATAAATATCCACCCTCAAAACTAAGACACCATGAATAATAAAATCACATTACTCATTTGCGGAGTCCTCTGCATGAGTTTGGTCCTTTTCAGCTGTGAGCATGAAGAATCAGTGCCTCTGCCCTTACAGGAACAAGACCCCGAACACCCAACAGAGCAGATACCGCTTCAGGCGCTCAGTGATAGTACGATCCATCAACCGATAATGTCATATTGGGCTCCAGGGCAGCAAATCTCACATGCCGATTTTGACCTCAACCTGCTCTCCGCACTTCATGACTTGCACGCCGGCACTTCGTTCGCCTGTTCGCCATTCAGTCTGACGTCCAATCTCTCCATGTTGCTCCACGGAGCAGATGGCCAATTACAGCAAAGGATCCTACAGGTGTTAGGCTTCAAAGACGTTGAGGAGGCCATCGCATATTTGAACCGTGCGAAACAGCTTACCTCGGATTCTGCAACGGATATGAATCTCACTTACGCGAATGCTCTCTTTGTGTCCGATCAATACCGATTGCTGACACTTTACCAACAAGAGCTCAATACATTATACGACGCATCTGTCCATTCAGTCGATTTCACAGCAGGAGATGCCCTGTTAAGCATCAACGCCTGGAGTGCTCAAGCTACTCATGGACTGATTCCAAACGTCTTGGAGTCCATCAACCCCGATGCCAAGGCATATCTCCTCAACGCGCTCTTGTTCAAGGCACCATGGAACATGAAGTTTTCGGTTTCTGATACTCGCTTAAGAAACTTTTATCTCCAACGTGGTGGCAGCGTTATGTTGCCATTAATGCAAAAGAAAGACACCTTACCTTATGCTCGTCATACGAACTTTGAAGTGGTTGCTATTCCTTTCGCCATGGAGAATTTCGCCATGGAAGTTATTCTTCCACACCAGGGAAAAACGGTTGACGATGCGCTGAAGGAACTGCGAGAGTGTGGAATTCAAAACTTGTTTGAGCAAAGCGCAGAGCCTAAGCTCGTCCGTCTCAACATTCCGCGGTTCCATGGTGAGGACAACCTTGATTTGAGGATAGCACTCAATGCACTTGGCTTGGAGACTTTATTCGATGGATCAATAGGGCAGCTGAGCAATATTATCGCCGAAGAGAACCTAATTATTACAAACATCCGACAGAATACAAGTGTCACGGTATCAGAGGACGGTGCCGAGGTGGCAGCTGTTACAATATCAGAGATGGACACTGAACTACGTCCTGACGAAATCATTGAGTTCCTGGCCAACCGTCCATTCATCTACATTATCCGTGACAGAGTGGAGAACGTCAGCCTATTGATGGGTGTCTTTGAAGGTGTCTTCTAACCTGAGGTTATAAGGCTATGAGGTTGCGAAGGTGCCCTAAAAACCAACACGCTTCGCAACCTTATATCCTGAAAACCAACGAAACTGAGCTTGAGAAAGTTGAGTTATCCTACCAATTGTCTCAATCCCAATCCTACCATCAGCAGCGATTGTGCCCGCAAGATCTTCGCCTCGTATCTGGACATATCAATAGAGAATACAGGCGAACATCCGCTACTATGTTTTGCACTGATTCCCACGGAAACACATTTTGTACCCACATTAGTGTATAATGTTATGCTCATAATTGAAGGCCCTAGCATCTCAACTTGGTATGCGTAGGTTAATGCCCATAGTGGTCGTCTCATAAGAATTGAGGAAATATCATAAACCTCGATACTGATAACAATCGGAGCAACAATCAAATTCAATACAACCATTAACCAACCCTTTCAACTCTGAACAAAACGACAATGTCACCATAATTATTCATCAAAAATTTGGGTGATTCAAAGAATCGGAGTATCTTTGCGCCCGAAGAGCTTGACAGCTTTCTTGTCCAGTCTATCGAATTAGCAGTTCAAAAGGTTAAATGTACAGGAAAGGATGTCTGCCTGCTCACGCATGCCATAACGGAAGCGTGGGCT
>JAEEGL014353655.1_pt1 | contig 17728 bp, 14 predicted proteins | sample 9134231 | NCBI WGS metagenome assembly JAEEGL01 (sample SAMN16246548, study PRJNA631951) | gut metagenome | biome: gut microbiome; feature: rumen; material: fiber-attached | host: Bos | place: Iran: Karaj | collected 2018-10 | reverse complement strand
TTCAGGTGGTTGTACTTCAACATAATCATAGAAACCAATTATTTCTCTTAATTCTTCATCGGTTTTACTACGTGATTCAGTAAATACTTCACTTTCATAACAACCACTACCTACTAATATTCCTTCACGTAATTCTTCAAGTTCACTACGAAGTATTCTTGCACTTCGATAAAAGTGTTTAGTATTTGCAATAGAAATTATCTTAAATAAATTCTTTAATCCTTTTTTATTTTGAACTAATAAATTTACATGATAACTACGACCTATTTTATGAATATCATCTTTATTTACTAAAGTATCTAAATCACTAATCTTAATAATATTTAAACTATCTAATTTCTTTAACATTTTATGAAATACTAAAGCGGTTGCTAGTGCATCATAATCACCACGATGGTGAGACTCTTCATCAAACTCTACATCATATCTTTTTGTTATATAAGATAGACCATGTCTTGTTGCATCTTGATCAAGTGTTCTTGATAAAGCTAATGTATCAATAACCGTATTAGTATATTCACCTAATTTATATTTCTTATAAGCTTGTTCAATAAAACTAGTATCAAACTTAGCATTATGAGCAACCATTGGAAGGTTTCCTGTCCACTTAATAAATTCTTTAACTGCTTCTTCTTCATTTGGACAATCTTCAACCATTTCATTAGTAATACTAGTTACATTAGTAATTCTTTCACTAATTGGTTGAGGTGGTTTTATTAACATATCAAACTTATCTACTATTTCACCATGTTTTAATTTAACAGCACCTATTTCAATAATAGAATCTCCATTAGCTGCATTAAAACCTGTTGTTTCTAAGTCAAATACAACATATTCATTATCTAAAAGAATACTATCATTACTTCTTTTAACTATTTCAATATTATCATCTACTAAAGTTAATTCAGTACCATAAAGCACTTTAAAATGATCAGCTTTCTTTTTACCTTTATTATAATTATTTACTGCACTATAAGCTACTGGAAAAGCTTGACAACCATCATGATCAGTAATAGCTACTGCTTTATGTCCCCATTTAATAGCTTCATCAACTATATCAATCGTATGTTTATTAAGATCAACTCCAACTACACCATCCATTGCACTCATCATTGTATGAACATGTAATTCTATTCTCTTTTCTTCTTCATCATCAATTCTTTCTTCTTTAACATGATTAGAATAATTAATACTTTGAATATTAAATACTAAATCTCCTCTTGAAAAACTATCATACTTTGTATAACCAAAGAATTTATACCAAACTCCTTCTTTTAAAATAGATAAATATTTTTCAAATTCTTCTTTATTATTTAAAAATAGTTTTGCATAAATACTACTAGTATAATCAGTAATCTTTAAAGTTATTATTTTAAACTCACTCTTAGTTGATTCAAAAGATTCTACTCCAAATACTTCTGCTTCTACTACTAAATCATTTTCTTCTGAAGTAATAGTACTTAATTCTCTATTTTCTTCTTCAATTAATTTACCATAAACTACTCTTTCATCTTCTACTGTTTTATACTTTTTTGGACGAGGTTTAAATTTATCTTCAGAAACAGTTTCAGTAACTACTTCTTCTTTTACTTTAACTTCTAAATCTTTACTTATGGATTTCTCTACTTTATTACGATTAAATTCATTAACCATAACTTCTAGTTTTTTATAACCCATTAATTCTAATATTTCATTAACTTTATCAACATTACCATTACATTGTCTTAATTCATTTTCATTATTAAACTCAATATAATAACTATTATAATTATTCTTTAATCTATCTTTAAGTAATGTTACAGTAGAAAAAGAAGTTGCATAATTAAAACATTCTCTTAAATTAGATAAATCTTCTTTAGTAGTATTTACTTCAATAATACAATCAGTTTTAAAATAATTATTAAGTAATTCATTTAGTTTTAAATATATATCTAACTTTAATGGAATTTCACTACTTAAGATAATTCTCATTTTGTCTTTACTAACTTTAACTCTTTTTAAAGACACATTGAAAAAAGAAGAATATTCTTCTTCTGGGAATTTAATTGTGTTTAATAATTCTTCTAATTTCTTATCCATAATACTCCTTATATTACTTCAATATCTTCTTCTTTTTCTATTTTCATTATATTTTTAAGTTTTAATATATTACGAGAATTCTTAATACAATACTCCGTAAATACTTTTAAATTCATTTTCTTTAAACTACGATCAACTGGATATTTTTCAATATCAAATCCAATCTTATCATCAATCATTTTATTTAATAATTTTTCTTTATCAACATAACCTAAATACATTAACCAATATGGATATATTTGTCTTTTAATAGTTTTTAATACTGGATTACCTAAATCATAATTAAATGTATTACTTAATGATTTACCTATTTCATTAACTACTGATAATTCAACAATAGAATTAAGTATTTCTTTATTATTTTGGAAATTACTATCATTTTCTATTAATAAACCTTTAGTCATTAAACTTAAGAAAATAGTTAATACATCATATTTATCTTTTTCACTACCCCAAACAATACTTTTAAGATCTTTAACATATTCGGTTATTTCAAATCTTGGATGAATAACAAAAACATGTACTATTTTAGGAAATGGTAATCTAATAATATTATTAATATGACCATTAACAACATCTTTACTACTTTCCCATACTTTTTCGATATTATTACGATGTTTAATAGTTTCTTTCTTAAGTGTTTTAAATAAACTACTAGTTAAAACTGCATTATATAAAATATCATTATCCGGAATAAAGTCTTTACCATATTTAAGTATTTCTAATCTATCTTTATAACAAAAATTATATTCTTTTTTATATTTAGTAAATAAATTCTTTTTAAAACGATCTATTTCTTTAGATAAACTAGCTCCATATAATATATACCAAGCTAGTAAATAATCATTTACTGTTACCTCTAAATTCACACTATCACCTACTAATATATATGATAGCATAGAAAGAATAATATTAAAAGATTGTTGGCATGATTTTTTATAAAAAAAAGAGTAATTACTTACTCTTTACAAGTTTCTTATTATTGGAATCTTTTTCTAGTTCTATATCAAGATAATTTGATATTTCACTATAACTATTTATTTTAGGAATAACTCTTAGTCTTTCCTTAATATCATCAATAAGAACTAACTCTTCATTTAATACTTTATTATATGTTTCTTCATCTATTAAGATATAATCAAATAAATTATTTAAATTAGTTAGTTTCTCTGTTTCATCAACTCTAACTGGATAATAGAAACGATTTATTTTTTCTAATTGACTATATGTACTAACATATAAAGCAAATGGATTATAATTATCAGTCTTTTTAAGTCCTTTTAAGTGAGTTACATTTAAACTATCAAACTTAATATTTTTAGGAATAACTAAGATACGTGAATCATATTTATTTTCAATTATTGTTTTTTGTAATTTCATTAAAATATTAGTTGCACGTTCAATACAAAATTCCCCTATTTCATAATCACTTTTATAATATACATTAGTCATTGGTACCCATTTAAATTCAAATTCACCATTAGATAAAATTAAATACTTTATAATATAATAAATCTCTTCAAGAGATAATTCTTCAATATAACTTACATTATAAACTCCAGGATTTGTCATTTTCTCATATGTATATGATGTACTCAAATTATTAAATTTAACACATTCATCTATAAAGTCATTTAAATTAACTTCTTTATCTTTTTTGAAATAAATATCCGCACAATGATCTTCTTTTCCCTCGAGTAATAACATAAACTCTCTGGATATTTCTAAATTTCTATTATAAATTACATCTTCATCTATATATGTCGTATCTACTGAAAATTTAATATGATATTTTTCTTCAACCTGTTTTTTTAATTCTTTAATATATTTATCATAATAATCATATCCATCATAATAATGAAATCCATATGGATGAATATCATCGTTTAATTCTTCAAGTAAAATACGAACCTTGTTTTCACCATAAATTAAGCCATAGAAAAAAGTTAAAGTAAAGAATCTCTTGTTTATTTCATTTATAATTTTTTTATCTACTTCTTCTTCATCATGAAAACTACCATTACCTACACAACCCTCACCAAAAATACGTAAATAATCACCAATATTTTGACATAATTCGGTTATTTCTTTTTCTAATTCGTCAAGATTCCATTCTGTTAATATAGTATTATTATATTTATCAATTAAAACATCCATTTGTTCAATATAATTTTTATAATCATGAAAATGTTCTTTTCGATATCTATCTCTTTTAATTATAATATCTACAAGTATTTTGGTTATTTCATTTAATACTTCATTTGAACAATGAAATGTAAGCCATTTCCATTTTGAATCTACCATGATATTATCAGTAAAAGAATGTTCAAAATGACTTTTAATAGTTTCTTTAGTAATTATCTGGCCTTCATAATAACCACCGATATAATCTTTACAATATTTTTCACCTTCTATTTTATAAATAACATTTTCCAATTCTTTATATAAATCTACTTTTAATTCTCTAGGTATATTATAACATTCAAAACACCCTAAAGATATATCTAATGCTCTTGCAACATTAATATGTGTGTTATGATCTTTTTCATTTAACAATTTTTCAACATTTGAAAATTGTCTTTTTCTTTCTTTAAGTATTTTTGATTTTTTTAAGTTCATTATTATATTTGAATATTTATGATCAATAATATCACTTAATGATTTTATTTTATCTTGATAAGATAATAAATAATCTGATTTTTTAGATATATTTTTTTCTTCTTCAACAAACATACTAAAAGCTTTATATCTAATATTAACTTCTTTTCTTATTTCATGTATTTCTTCCATAAGGGTTTTATAAATGGTGAAAAAAATATTTGATTTATTATAGATACATGCAATCTTCACATCATGAGTTGGTGATGGCCAAAACCAAAAACTATTAGGATATAAACAACTTTCTTTATCATATCTTATAATAGCATTATTGATAATATTATAATCATCTTCTTCTCGTTCTATTAAACTAAGTGTTTCATCAACAAATGAATTATAATTATTACTGTTAATAGTTTTAAATAATTCATTTACTTCTTCATCAGTTGGATTAGATATAACTGGTAATTCTACTTCTTTTAAGATATTCTTTATATCTAAACTAGTTATTTCTTCTTCTGGCACAGATACATCGTTCTTTTTTTTATTAAAAACATTATTTAAGATTTTTACTTGCATAGTACCCCCTAAACAAGTTTTTTATTATAACATAGAATTATTATTATGTAAAACAAAAAAGAGTATTATAATACTCTTTTCTTACTATTTTTATTTTCATTAACTTTATCAACGAAATGTAATAGTTTTTTATTAAATTCTTCTGGATAAACATCAAAGAATACATGTCCACCATGATCAAATCCATAACTTTCATAATATGGAACATTTTCGGCATATAATGGATACCATTTCTCTGCTAATTCTTTACCATTGGCTGTTACATTTCCATTCGCACCAAAGAATACCATTGGTACATCAATATTCTTTAATAATTCAAACCCATTTTGCATTACCAAATCATAATAAATTGCAAAACTAATCCATGTTGGTGTTTGAATCATTTCATTAGTTGCCCATTCTATTTTACTTTCATCAATTCCATCATACATCATATGACTAAATTTCGTACAATAAGCTTTATTATCAACTGTACTTATATTCATTTTTTGATTAAATTTAGTTATATTAAATCCTTTTAATCCATGTGCATTCCATTCTTCATCATAAGCTGCACCAAGTGGACAATCAATTAAGCCTAATGCTTTTATACGATATTTACCATACATATCAAAATATTTAACAATAAATTGTCCTGCCATAGACCAACCTAACATCGTTACATCAGTAGCATTTAAATATGCTAACAATTCCGCAATATCTTGACAATTTCTTTCTATTGTATGACCGGCTAATCCTTTAGATGATTTACCTTGACCACGTGGATCAAAGGTAATTACTCGATGATTTTTACTTAATTCAGGAATATTATTTTTAAAGAATAGAGTTGTACAACAGAAACCAGGAATAAGTACAATAACATCATCACACTCTTTATTATAATCTTCAAAATAAATTATTGCTCCATCACTAGTGCGAAAAAAGTGGTCTTCGAATTTCATTTTTTCACCTTCTTTTTTTGATCTAACGCTAGTTCATCGCCATCTTGAATATTACATCCTTTACCATGACCATAGCCTTCAACAACCCCATCATGTTCTTTAACTATATTTGTCATAATATTAGCTGTTTTAGTTATTTCTTCAATAAATGTATCTACATCATTATTAAAATCTGTTAAATCATATAAATCTGTTTTAAATACTAATTTTTGTAAATCTTCCATTGGTACAATATCCATATTACCTATATTAGGATACTTTTCAACTATTTTACGATATAGTGGTGTACCAGGTAAGACAAGTAATCTATTTACTCTTATTTTATCTAATCCCATATTTACTAAATCATTAACAAATTTAATATGATTATTTAAACTTTCTTTAGTTTCACCAGGTAATCCAACAATAAAACTTGCATCTATATCAATACCATTATCAAGAACAAGTTTAGTAGCTTTATAATAAGTATTTAAATTAGCGTGTTTACCAATATTAGTTAAGATACGATCATCACCTGCTTCATAACCAATAAATACCATTCTAAAATTTAATTCTTTAAGTATATCAATAACATCTTGTCTTAATAATTGATCAGCTCTTGAATAAGTTTTAAATGTCGTCTTGCCACTAGTAAATCTATCTGTTAATCTATTTAATTCTGTTGCAAATTCCCTTAACCAAGTTACACTTTGAATAAATGAATCACTTCGATCCCATACTTCTGTTAAATCATATTTCTCAGTGTAATATGCTACTTCTTTTGCATATTCTTTAGGATCTCTAAATCTCATACCATCATCAAATCTTCCACAGAAGACACATAATGGTTTATTTGCACATCCTCTTTGTGAAGTAAACTGTAGCATTCTAAATTTATCTCCAAATACTTCTTTTTGAATTTCAAAATATTTATTCAAATCAACTAATTCATAGTCAACAGGAACTTGTTTTTTTAAATCAAATGTTCTTATTGGATTTACTTTAACTTTACCATCAGATCGATAAGCAAGATTTGGTATATCAGTAATACCTACTTCACCTTTTAAATATTTAATTAATTGTTCCCACTCTTCTTCACCATCATTAATACCAACAAAATCATATGACTTTTGGTTAGTTAATATTTGTCGATACAAGTTAGATGCATGGTTTGATCCACAACCAATTTTTGTATATGGATTAACTCTTTTGGCAAAGTTAGCTAAATCTACTGAGGAAATATAATTAGTAAAATCAACACTAAAACCGATAACATCATAATTATTTTTTTCTATTTTTTCTTTTATTTCACTTAAGTTCTCATGATGTCCATCAATAATATCAACTTCTACATCATTAAACTTACTTTTAATATGACTTGCTAAACACAATAAACTTAAGTGGGGTGTTACCCCCGCATCTCTTATTTTATCGTATTCTTTACTTACTGGTGGATAACACAATAATATTTTCATTTTTTCTTCATCGCCTTACCAAGATATCCTTTTAAACTTTCCATAGTTATTTTTCTATTATCTTCTCTAGCTTGTTTTGAATAATTCTCTAACAGATTGATAATAAAATCTTTATCTTGATTAATTTCTTCATTTTCCCATATATATTTAACTACATCACTACTAATAATTGTTGGTACCATTGCTTCTTCACTAAACATAACATCTAGTACACTATCATAGTTAATATCATTTTCTTGACATAAATCTTTAATGGTATTTAGTCGATTAAATAATTTAAAATCATAGAATACTTTTTTATAAGCTCCTTCACCAAAAATATTATCGAAAGCACTTATTAATTCATCATATTTATCAAAACAGATAGCATCAATAATTACTCTGTTTTTATTTTTGATATCTCCAGGAATACAACACATTAATAGTTTAATAGTTGGTTCTAATAATGAGAATGCACTATGGAAACATAGTTTTTCATCTTCTTTTGCAAAAGCTGTTCCAATATATGCTCGTAAGAACATATAATCCAAAAATTTTACTTCATGAGGACTTTTAGAATTTCTAATACGTCTTCCACATCTTCCTTCTAATAATTGTTTAAGGTATAAAGCGTCTGGATCAGACCATATTTCTAAAATATTCATATTATCATCATTAAAACCAAGAATAGTTTCTTCTAAATGATAAATCGCATGAAATAATTCTTGATAGAAATTAGCTTTATTATCATCAGTAATAACTACATTAGTTCCTTTTAATGTACTACCAAACAAAAACATATAAATTGGTTTTCTAAATTCATAAAAATATACATCAAGGTTTTTAGACTTGTTAATGAATTTATTTAGGTATTCAAACTCATCTCTTATTTTAAAATCTTTAATAGATACTTTCTTAATATTATGTGGCCATGCCCAAGTATCATTTTTCTTATTAACTAGATAATCATTTTTTACACTAGTATAAGCATAGGTCTTTTCATAAGGTGTTGCTTTATAACCAAAGACATCATATAAATGAAGTTTTCTTGCAGTTGGATTCATTAATTCATAAACAGTTATATCACTCATTGCCATTTTTGATAAAACACTGTCTTTTGCTTCTTTTAATATGAAACTATTAATTTTATCATTAAACTCGAATTCATCTTCTAATTTCCACATATGAGGATATCTAAATCTTGAAATATCACCAGCTATTCTAGTTTGATAACAATGATTCTCTTCATATTTCTTTAATTCTTCTTGTAATTGTTTATCGTAATCCATAACTCCTCCTTACGCCTTCATTATAAAGCAAAAAAACTCTAATAAATTTCTATTCTTCTCTACTTTTGGTAGAATTTATATTCTTTTTATAATATCTCTTAATTCCATTGGTAATAAGTTTACTTCATCAAACTCATTATCACCTACAAACATATATTCTGTTTCATTACTATCTTGGTTTTCTTTAATCTTATTTAATTCATTATATATTTCTTCATCCATATCATATTTATAAACAAAGAAAAATTCATGGGAAATAGTACCATCAAATGGATAAAACATTTCAATCAAATCACAATAAGTAATTTTGTTATCATCAAGAGTATAATGCATTTCTTCCATAATTTCTCTTTTTAATGTATCAACTCTTGATTCATCTATTTTCATTCTTCCACCTGGAATAACTGAATTACCTTCACGATCTTTTCTTATCTCAATTAAAACTTTATCATGATATTTAAATATAATACCTACACGAATATTTAATCTCATACCATCAATCATAATATTTAAATCACTTTTCATAATACCTCCAATATAAAAGAGGGATTACCCTCTATTTATTTCTCCTTTTCTTATATACTTTAGGAAGATCTTCTTCATTACCATCAAGTCTTGAATATATTTCAAATTTATCTTTTGGAATACTTTCTTTATATTCTTGATTAAAAGAAAATGCATATCCTTCCATATCACCACGAATAATACCACGTACTAAGTAATTATCTTCTCCTTCAAATGGATATCTCTCTACAACAACTAGATAACTAATTGCTTTATCACGACCTAATTCACGATATTTTTTCATTACATCATTACCTAAAGTTTGATGAACATATTTTATTGCTTCACGAGGATCATATGACATAAATGTTTTATAATCATTAGAATCTAACATTTTTTTAACATCAATATTATCCCAATCATAACTACCATTAAATAAATTATTTGGATTAGTAACATATATACAATGATTATCATATACTGCTAATAAATCCGTCATTACTTGAGTAAAGTTTTTCTTATCATGAAAATCTACTCTTTTGTACTCCATACTAAGTTCCATTTCTTACCTCCAATTATTAATGTCTATTTAATATTCTTTTTAATATATTCTTTTTTTTATGTTCTTCACTATATTTTTCTAACTCAGAAAATAATTGTCCACTAAGTGTTAATACTAATCTTCTCATTTCATTAGGAGAAAACATATAATCACCTGTTTCATCACCAATAATTATACTACTTTTATCAATAATATTTCTATAAAATGGTAAACTTTCATTATACATATATAATAAATTAGCATAATAATTATTTGCTTCTGTAATATTAAAATTATTAATTAGTTCTTTTTTTGTTATTGGATCTAAGTTGCTATTATTAATAACCATTTTATATTCTTCTTTTTCTTTTTTAACACTATAGTTTTTTATTTCTTCTAAAGTAGGTACCGGTTTATTCTTAATTAAAAGGATTTTTGTACAATCATCTGATAATAAATATTTATCTGAAACTAAAACACCTCTTTTAGTAAATGATAGTGTTAATGACGGACAATAACGAGTACTTTTTATTACATCAGTTCCAATAAATTCAAAAGACTTATAATAATGATCATACAAAAGTAATTGTGAATTATACACCTTATCAAATAAACTATTACCATCAAATGATACTTCCTTAGTATTGGGATCAATTATTTCTTCCAATTTTATATTTAATAAAACACTGGCGCCAGCGGTTAAGGAATGAGAAACTTTAGCTGAAAACTCATAAATATAGTCATTCCCAAATACAATAGACATTTTTCTTCCATCTGAACATGATATAGTAAGTTCATTATTATCTACATATCCATCTGAATATCTATGTCTATCAATTACATACTCTTTACCATTTTCAGTAAAAGAAACATCCAAATTATTATGTGTTCGATATAGTATTGTAGCTATTTCTCCAAAAGTAACAAAATCAAAATGATTTTTGACTAAATCTAAATAATTAAACTCATCTTTCATTACTTCCCCCCTAATTAAACTGCATATTATTGTACCATAAATCTCGTTTGAAATCAACAAAAAAAACGAACTTATGTTCGTTTATCTTCCTAATACTTTTCTTTTATTAGTTTCTTTTGTATCAATATTGTATGTATCTTTTAAATAATCAACAATTATTTCCATTTCTTCATTACTAAACATATATTCTTGTAATTTATTATTGGATAAAATATTCATAAATTCAACAAGTCTTTTACAACTAGGTATTTCTCTTTCATATACATTTACTATTTCTTCATAATATTCACTTGTTTCAGATAAATCAAAATTATCAAGTAATTCTTTTTTTGAATCACTATTTAAAGAACTATTGGAAATTATTTTTTCAAATTCATCTTTTTCTTCATATTCATTAAAAGCCATAACTATTTCTTTAGGAGGAACTTTTTCATCATTAATAGTAAGAAGATTCTCACAATCACTAGATAATTCATATCTAGCTTCAGCCCAAATATAATTATCTTCAATTTCTAAAAATGGAAGATAATCATAGTCATTTACTTTTACTTTATTACTGCCAATATATCTAAATTTTCCATTATTATTCTTAGTATAAAATTGAGTTTGAATTAATCTTGATTCTAAATTTTCACCATCTATCTTACCATCTCTTAAAAGCCACATATCACTAAAAGCAAAAGAGAAATTAAATTCAAGAGATGCATCTTCAAAAATTTTATAGGAAACAGTGATGTAATCTCTAAAGCAATCGCTTGAAATATTCATTTCACGTCCATCAGAGCATTTTATTACAATTCCACTATTATAAACACCATTATATCTAAATACTCTAATAGTTTTTCCAGTTTTAGTTTCAATAGTTATAGCACCTTCTTTGGCAGTTGTTAGATACTTAACTTTTAGTATTTGAACTAAATTATCATAATCAAGTAATTCTTTAGCATCATTTAAATAATTTTTTTCTTTTTCCATAATAACCTCACAAGTTGATTATTATAATCTAAAACATTTAATAAAACAAGATTTATATATAAAAAAAAACGAACTTATGTTCGTTTATTTCTATTGGTGACCAGTACGGGATTCGGACCCATGAATGCTGCCGTGAAAGGGCAGTGTGTTAAGCCACTTCACCAACTGGCCATAAAAAAATGGCGCCTCAACTAGGACTTGAACCTAGGACCCCTTGATTAACAGTCAAGTGCTCTAACCAACTGAGCTATTGAGGCAAAATATGGTGGGCCTGGATGGACTTGAACCAACGACCTCTGACTTATCAGATCAGCGCTCTAACCACCTGAGCTACAAGCCCATTTTTTGCTCGGTACTTGATTATTTTACTATAAATGAATCAAGATATCAAGCATTTTAATAAAATTTTTCAAAATTGGTGTCCAGCTAGGGATTCGAACCCTAGACCCACTGATTAAGAGTCAGTTGCTCTACCAACTGAGCTAGCCAGACATAAAATCAAACATTAACTATTTTACATAAATTAATGCTTGATGTCAATAACTTTAACTAATTGCTGTAATTTCTACTTGGTATACACCATTTGGACTTTCTACATCAACTACGTCCCCTACTTTATGATCCATAAGAGCTCTAGCAATAGGACTTTCATTTGAAATTTTACATGCAAAAGGATCTGCTTCTTGACTTCCAACAATTTGATATTCTTCAACATCGTTAGAATCATCCATATATTTAATAGATACCGTATTACCAACGCTTACTACACCTTTATCTTGTTTTAAGCTATCAATTATTTCAACATTTTCAAGTAATTTTTCAAGTTGTTTAATTCTTCCTTCTAATTCTGCTTGTTCATTTCTAGCTGCATCATAATCTGCATTTTCAGAAAGATCTCCTAAACTTCTTGCATCTTTTATAGCTTTTATATTTTCTGGACGTTTAACGTTAATTAAATTATCAAGTTCATCCTTTAATTCTTGATATCCTTGAAGAGTTAATAATGTTTTAGTTTTTTCCATAGTTCTCCCTCTTTTTAAATATACTCATACATTATAGTATAATGGTAAAAAAAAGTCAATTGTTTTTTCAATCAATTAATCTTTTTTTATATCAGCTATTTTATTATATTCATTTAGAAAATAAGTATCTGTCATTAACGATATATAATCTATTACTATTCTCTTTGGATTAGTCTTCTTATAATGACTAGTCATGTTATCTAAGAAATTAGTGTAAATAGAGTTTGTTGTATCATGATTTTCTAATGCTTTTAAGTAACTATAATATAGTGTATTAAACATTTCTTTATAATATTCAATTCTTTCTTTTGAATTAGCTTTATTGTAGATATGTTCATAGTTAAATTTAACTAAATCTTTTAAAGCTTTAAATACTTCATCACTTAATTTTATATAATTTTGACCAGTACTATTTTTTATAACATCTAAAACTAGTGTATTTACTATATCTCTATTGGAATTGCCTAATACTCTAGTAATGTTTTCTGGTACATCTTCTCTTTTAATAACATCAAGACGTATTGCATCTTCCAAATCACGTCCTGAGTAACTAATTACATCAGATAATTTAACTACACAACCCTCTAGAGTCATTGGATTAAATGATATATGTTTTTTGTGCATTAAATAAGAATCTTTATAATTTTTTAAGAATTCTTCTTTTGTTTTATGTACTGGTTTATAAATACTATCTAATATTTCACCATTATGACATAATATTCCATCTAATACTTGAATAGTTAGATTAGCTCCTTTACCATTTTGTTCTAGATAAATATAATTTCTAACACCTTCAATATTATGCATAAATGTCTCATCAAGTTCACGAATACTAATATCGTTAAGTATTTTCTCACCAACATGACCAAGAGGAATATGCCCAATATCATGACCTAACGCAATAGCTTCAATCAAGTCTTCATTAAGACCTAATACTCTACCAATAGTTCTAGATATTTTACTAACTAATAAAACATGAACTATTCTAGTTTGAACATTATCATTACTTTTAAATGAAAAAACTTGTGTTTTATTCATATATCTAGTAAATGATGCATAATTGATTATTCTATCAATATCTCTTGTGAAACTAGTTCTAAAATCATCTTCAAATGGGTATAATCTAATTGCTTCTTCATCTTTAGTCATATATTTACTTAGTTTACTCATAAACCCTCCTTATCATCGATGCATATGGTAGATCAGTATCTATTTTAAAATATAATATTTCTTCTGCATGATTAGCTTTTTCTACTTCTTCCATATCTTCATTGTAAAGTTTGTCAATTGTGTGTAAAATTCTCTGTCCATCCGGTGTAAATATTTCGACAACATCACCAACAGAGAAATAGTTTCTTTGAGCTATCTTACATAGTTTATTATCACGATTATATTCAAGTACAAAGGCTAAATAATCTTGATTAGATATTTCCCAACGACCAGAATAGTATTGGTCAGTCATATCTGCTTCTTTTGTAAAATAATGAGTACTATTATCACGATTAGATACTCGAGATAATATTTTATTTTCTTCTTTTAAGATATCATCATTAAGAGTTCCATTATAGTAACTATCAATTATCTTACGATAACTAGATATTACTGTTGCTAAATAGTATGGTGAACGCATTCTACCTTCTACTTTTAAACTAGCTACTCCAGCTTCTATCATATCTTTAATAATATATGATGCATTTAAATCTTTTACAGCCATAGAAAATGGTTTACCATCAATATCAAAATTAAATCTACATACTTGAGCACAACCACCACGATTAGAATCACGATTAGTAAAATAATTTGATAAAACACATCTACCACTATAGAATGTACACATTGCACCATGAATAAAGCATTCAATATCTACTCCTGTTTCATCAATTATTTCTTTTATTTCAGTTAAACCAACTTCACGAGCTAGTACTACCCTTTTAACTCCTTCATTCATTAAGAATTTAACACTTTCTACATTTGTTGTAGAAGCTTGAGTACTAAGATGTACTTCTGTATTAAAATGTTCATGAATATATTTAACAATGAATAAATCACTAACTATAAATGCATCAATGCCTGCATCTACTACTTTTTTTATATAATCATAAACACCTTCAATATCTTCATTATGAAAAACAATATTTAATGTTAAATAAACTTTTTTACCAAGATTATGAGCAAAATCACAAGCTTCTTTAATTTCAGGAATACTAAAGTTATTAGCATTAGCTCTTAGTGAATAATTCTTACCACCAATATAAACAGCATCAGCTCCATATAAACAAGCTATTTTAAGTCTTTCTAAGTCTCCAGCTGGACTTAATAATTCTATTTTATTTCTCATCTTTCACCTTATATATAGTCTTTCTATAATAAAAGACTGTATCATCACTATTAACTAAATTAGTTATCTTTTCATTAGCTTCAAGATAATTTATTTTATTATCAAGTAAATCTTTATAAACACTTAATCCTTTAATAAATGTATCATGATCCATTAATTCTTCATTTAATACTCCATAATCAACAGTATCTTTTAAATCATTAAATGGTTTAATACCATTCATTACTTTACCATAAAGAATTCTAGTACCAAGTTTACTTTCTTTAATAAAGTACTTATTATCTTCATCACTACTTATAGTATACCAATCTTTTTCTTTATCTAACTTATTGTATAAAAAATAGTTAGTTAATAGTTTTCTTTTACTAAATGAGACATCTGGATAACCAAAAAAGAAACTAATTAATTTAATATTACTCTTTTCTTTAATTTCTTTTATTTCATCCACTGTAATTTCACTAGATAAATAAACATATTTGACACCCTTATCTAAGTAATAATTACATGTATTATAATTAGTTGTCATATGTTCAGCTGCCCATACTAATGATAAATTAAGTTTATTTTTATTAACTATTGATAAAACACTTAAATCATAGAATAAAACTCCTGTAATATCTAATTTACTTAATTCAGTTAATCTTTCTTCTAATAATGTTAAATCACTATTAAAAATATTCTTATTTACTGAAACAAATAATTCAATATTTGGATATTCTTCTTTTAAATCTTTTATTTCATCAATACTATATTCTTGATAATTAATACTAAAATCTTTTAAACCAATAATAAAAGAATTAGTATAATTTAAATAATCAAGAATCCCTTTTTTATTCAAACCTACTAATAATTTCATTTTTTACCTTCTTTCAGTAACTGCAATACCATCACCTATTTTATAAATAATAGTTTTATATTGCATATGATTTTCTAAGAAGTATATATAATCTTTTATCTTTCTAACTATTCCTTTAATGTTTTTACTAGGAATCTCTTCTTCATCCATTTCAACATAACCATGAAATCCCATATTATCAGTAATGATAAAACCATCTTCTTTTAAATTCTTTTCAAAGTGATTAAAGAATTCTTGGTTCTTACCTTTAGCTGCATCTATGAAGATAATATCATACTGTCCTTCTAGTTCAACATTAAGTGCATCATTATAAATCAATGTTATTCGATTTTCTAAATCAAACTTCTTAATATTTTTTAAAGCTTCTAAGTATCTTATCTCATCTCTTTCAATGGTTGTTACATGAATATTTGTATTTACTAAAGCCATCATAATTGCTGAATAACCGATTGCTGTTCCAATTTCCAAGATATCTTTTGCTCCTTTTTTCTCAATAAAAGAAGTTAAGAATTCTATTCCTTCATCATTCATTATTGGAATATTCTCACGTTTTGCATAATCTTTTATTTTAACAATTTCTTGATTTCTTTCTTCTTTGGTCATTACAAACCTCCGTTTATTTTAGATAACTCCGCTTTCTTTGCTTCAAAATCACGTGAATTAGTATAGAAGAATGTTTCTCCAGATTTAATATTTGCTATAAAGTAAATATAATCTGTCTTTGGTGCATTTAGTACTGCTAATATACTTCCTTCACTAACTGTAGCTATTGGACCTGCAGGAAGTTTTCCTGCCATAGTACTACTTCTTGTATTATATGCATTAACACTTGCATACTCTGATTTCTTTAATACTTGTTGAGGATTATCAATCTTTAAAGAATATCTAGTAGTAACATCACTACCTAAACTCATTTTACGATCAAGTCGATTAATAAATACACTAGCTACATTCTTGCGATATTCTTCATTACTACCAATTTCTTTTTCTACAATTGATGCAAGAGTTAATATCTCATGAACATTATATTTACTACTTTCAATCTCAGTTTTATATTTAGTTAAAACAATATCCATTTGATCTAATAATTTTTTAAATATTTCTTTAACAGTAACACTCTTACTATTAAAACGATAAGTATCTGGGAATAAATAACCTTCAAGTGGATAATAAATCTTACTATCAAGAATCTTATCAGTAATAAACCAATAATCATTAACTAATGTTTTTAAATATTCTGTATCCTTTAATAGATTCATTACATCATCATAAGTATTATTAGTATTAGTAGCTATTACGTTAGCTATATCACGCATAGTAATACCTTCTTTAAATGTAATACTAATTTCTTCATCACTATGATGAGTACCTTCTTGAATTTTATCAATTATTTCTCTTAAATCCATTTCTTTATTAAGAGTATATTTTCCTTTTTTAAAACCCTTATCATCAATTTTAAATAATTTTAAATAAACTTTAAAAAATGTTGTACTTCTAATTAAATCTGCTTCTTTTAAAGTATCTGCGATAGGTTTACTACCATCATAATTTAATATAATTGGATCAGATGAACCCCCTACAGGACTAGTGTAATGTT
>JAEEGL013313890.1_pt1 | contig 17728 bp, 9 predicted proteins | sample 9134231 | NCBI WGS metagenome assembly JAEEGL01 (sample SAMN16246548, study PRJNA631951) | gut metagenome | biome: gut microbiome; feature: rumen; material: fiber-attached | host: Bos | place: Iran: Karaj | collected 2018-10 | reverse complement strand
CTGTCAGCGGATATCGGCATATGGATAAAATCGTCAACCCCGAGTTCCAGACCTCTTTGTTCAAAACTGTCATCCGAGACGGTGAACACGACCGGAATACGTCGCACTGCACCGCCCATCTTCCTGATACGGACGACCGCATCCGTTCCGCTCATGTCCTTCATGTCGGCTTTGATGATTATCAGATCGGGTTTATTATCATTAAGGTGATCCATGAGCCCGCTTCCGCTCTTTACCGCCACGACATCGAGTCCCTTGGACCTGAGTGTGTCAAGCAGGAACTCCCTCTCCCCGTCGTTGTCATTTGCTATAACGATATGACTGTCACCGGGAGTCCTCTCTCCGAACGTCTCGTGCATCTCGGAATCGGTGCTCTCTGTCTCGACAGACAGTTCCACAAGACCTGAAAACTCATTGTTCTTCCAGGCATGCATAACCCTGTCCGTTACCCTGTTAACGTTATAATCGCTTATCTCGGGAAGCATCAGGAAGAAATGATTGTCACCGATCTGCATCATTATATCGCTGTTCCTGAGCGATTCCTGCAAAAGCTCCCTCAGGCTGATCATGATCTTCTGCTTCTCGGACTGTGACAGATCCTTCGGAATGAACCTTGCCGTAAAGAGCATCTTGTAAGCGGTACCGCGGTATCTGTCCATGTAACGGATCATGTAGCGGTATACGTTTCCGAATGCTTCCTTGCCCATCCACATTGCGTTCTGGGGAATGTTTCTCTCCTCAAGGATGGTCGTGAGCATCGACAGATTGATATCCGACGGAATCGCCGAAGCGGCTTCGTCATCATCAATGTAGAGCGCATATCCGTGCTTCCCGTTATTTTTGATAGTATAGAGAGCCCGGTCACTCAGCCTGAAAAGTTCGTTGAAATCCGTACCCTGTTCGGGAACGAAGACCGCACCGATAGATGCACCGAGAGGTATGCTCATTTCCTCTCCCATCATCTTACGTGCTTCGATCATCAGGTCACGATTGATCCCTTCCGAAAATCTTGCGAGTTCCTTTTCCTCTTTGAGATTCTCTGCGAAAATAAGGAACTCATCCCCGCCTATCCTTCCGAACGAAGCCGGGAAATTCATGTCCTCTTTGAGGATCCCGGAAAACTTGGCAAGAACACGGTCTCCCATATCATGGCCATATATATCATTAACGAGTTTGAACGAATCAAGGTCAACAACCATCAGCGTTCCGCTCTTTGTTGCGCACAGTTTTCCCAGCTGTTCATTGGCATTATACTTGTTGAGGAATCCGGTAAGCTTGTCTATCGTCGCCTCTTCCTCAAACTTGAGCATCTTGCCGTGTGTGCTGATGATGTTTTCGACACGTCTTACAAGGACATCGGGATCGAACGGCTTTCTGATGTAGTCCGATACACCCATCTCGAATCCCTTGCTCTCGTTTGTCTTGTCCTCATCCGCAGTGAGCATGACAACCGGCGTTGCTGCAGCGCTCTTACTCTCTTCGAGTTTACGAAGGTTGGTGTATGTTTCGAATCCGTCCATCTGCGGCATGTTTATGTCAAGAAGTATCAGATCCGGAAAACCGTTCTCATCGACATAGTCAAGCAACGCCTGTCCGCTCTTGACAGCGGTCACACGCATGTTGTTCTTGGACAGGATCTGTCCGGCCATTTTAAGATTCGTAACATCATCATCAACAACAATGATCCAGCAAGCCATAAAAATTCTCCTTTGGGGTGACTGTTAACCTGTATTATATCACATCATCACATTATTCGGGGCCGAATTCGAGCACATCTTCGTCATCCGGCAACGCAGACGGCTCCGGCAACCCAAGCGTCTCTATCACTGCTGTCACCCGCCTGTACTGCCGCATGAGTTCATCATGTCCGGATGAAACCTCCTCTTCATCGCCGGCCTTTGCCGCCCTCTCAAGCCTTGCGGCGATACCTGCAACCTCCTGTGCTCCTATCGTTTTTGATATGCTCTTAAGCGAATGTACCCTGATCCCGTACGTTGCCATATCATGCTGCAGGAGCGCACTGTCAAGTTCTGCAGTTCTGTCTTTTGAGGTATACATATATTCCGCAAGAACGTTTTTGTAAAAATCCTCATCATGTCCGCAGAATTTCATACCGGACTCTGTATCGATACCGGCGCGATCCAGTACGTCGAATTCCGATCCGTCATGTTTCGAACCGTCACTGTTTCCGGCCGCATCATACCCTGACTTTTTCCTGAACTCGACCATCTCCTCCGGCAGGAATTTTGCAAGGATCGACTCAAGCGTTGCAACATCGACAGGCTTTGACAGATAATCGTCAAAACCGGCATCAAGATACGATTCCCTTGCTCCGACAACGGCATTGGCGGTAAGCGCTATAACAGCGCACCCTTCGGACAGCAGTTTTTCCTCTTTGGCTTTTTCCAGAGTTTCGATACCGTCCATCTTCGGCATCATATGATCGAGCATTATGATATCGTATGCGTTACCCGACTTCAGTTTATCGAGCATTTCCTGACCAGATGACGACAGTTCGGGTTTTATCCCGTTCATCTTCAAAAGATTGCTGATGACTTTGAGGTTCAGCTCATTATCGTCGACTATGAGGATTTTCGCCTCCGGCGCGTATACGTATGTATCATCGCCGCTTTCATCGAGTGCTTTTTTCGCCCGCTGCTCAAAATCCCCGATCGGCTGCGCATCGATGATCTCCTGCTTTACCGAGAACGCAAACTCGGAACCTTCCCCGTACACACTCTGAACCTCAAGAACGGAGCCCATCATCGACAGAAGCCTGTTGACTATAGCCATACCAAGCCCCGTACCTTCTATGTTCCTGTTCCTCGTCTCCTCAAGTCTTGTAAACGATTCGAACAGTTTTCCGATATCCTCTTCTTTTATGCCGATTCCCGTATCCCTGACACGAACCCTGAGGTTTATCGTTTTATCATCCGAGCTTTCTTTTTCGACATACAGGTCCACCTTTCCTTCCGGCGTATACTTGACCGCATTCGTCAGAAGATTGACGGCAACCTGGGATACTCTCATATCATCACCGTACAGTGTTGTGGGAAGATCGCTGTCAACATGCGTTTCAAATTCAAGTCCCTTGTCGGTCGCTCTTTTCGCAACGGAATTGATCATGTTTACTATCATCGACGCCGTATCATACCTGACGGGGATGATCTCCATCTTTCCTTCCTCGATCTTGGAAAAATCAAGTATCGTATTGATCAGACCGAGAAGGTTCTTTCCGGCCGCCTGAATGCTGTCCGCATATTCGCGTATCGAAGGATCACCGGATTCACGGAGTATCATCTCGTTCATTCCGAGTACCGCATTGATGGGTGTCCTGATCTCGTGTGACATCTGAGCCAGGAATCTTGACTTGGCCTTTTCCGCGGCAACAGCCGTATCTGCAGCACGCACGAGCCTGTCGTTCGTCTCCTCCTGCCATCCGATGAATCTGTTTATCATCTTTGCAACCGCTATGATCGATCCGATGAGCATAACAAGGAAAACAAGGACCATGATGATCACGGGGCCGTATATGCTCCACCAGCTCTGTACGACTATTACCGAAAATCCCGACATACTGCTCTTTTCGCTGCAGCATGCAACGAGTCTTCCGTCATAATCCCTCATCCAGAATTCATTTCCGTCATGATATACGGACGCATATTCCGTATCTTCAACATTGACGCTTGATTCGGGACTCATCTCATACTGCTTGTACGGATGGTTGATTATTATGCCGTTTCGGTCGACCATGAAAGCGTAACTGTCGGAGTTGTAACTGTCAGCCAGAACTCCGACAAGCTTATCGAGCAGACAGTCGATCGCAAATATTCCGAGGAAACTTCCGTCCTTTGCGTACACGCTTCGCGAGAAAGTCACGCAGTAAAGCCCTGTCTGCGCATCGTAATACGGTGCCGAGATACTGTATCCGTCTCCGCTTCGTTCGGTATCTATATACCACTGACGCTCCTCGACCTTATAGTCTTTATCGGGCACCCATCCGTTGTTCATGATTATCGGGTGTTCCGTGTTGTACGGATTGGCCAGGTATGCGAATGTCATGTCGCTGTAGTTCTCGGCTACATCATCAAGCCACTCGACTGCCCGGTCATAATCATCAAGCACACCCGGATCCGCCGCTATGACATCCGAGAACATCCTGAGTATGCTCTGCTTCTGATCCATCCAGAGGCTGACCGAATTGTTGAACCTGTCCGCTTCGCGCCCTATCCTCACGGTTCCCCATCTTGTCGAGATGACCGTACACAGTACAAGTCCTATCAGAAGCGAGGCGATAAGGATACTGATGATACCGTTTCGCATGTATCTGCTGGAGATCGATGCCGCATGACGCCTCCTGCGTCCCTCGCCGGTCGTCTCTTTGTTATTCTCACTCCTTGCTATATCCGAGAAAGCAATGAGATTATCCGTTGTCTCTTTGAGCCGCAGTCCCGCTTCATGTATCGTCCTGACTGCATCCCAGCCGGGTTCGCCGTGTGGAAACATACTGCTTGTTTTCAGGATATCGTTAAGGGGATTTCTTATATCATCTGAAAGCGATTTGATGAAATTCTCGGTAGTTGAAAGTGTCCTCTCGCTTCTTGCCTGATTGTTCAGACTGACCATATAGAACACGATGATGACTGCCACAAGAAGGAAATCGATCGCGCCCAGAAGGATCATCTGATTGATGATCTCCGAATAGAACTCCGAATAATCAACGATAAGGATAAGATTCCAGCCGTTATTCGTCTCACTCGAAAAGATGATCTTCTGTGCACCTTCTATTCGGGTGATAAAGCTCCTGTGCTCTTTGGATGCAGTGACTCTCTCGAACATCTCGGAATATGTCGGAAGAGCTTTGACGAGTTCCTCTCCCTGATAATGCTCGTTCGAACATGCGACTATCGTTCCGTCATCGGTGACGATCATAGCGAACTGATCGACATCGGTACTCATCCTCTTGACTATCTCCTGGGTGGTGGAGAGAGTATAATCCATTGCCGCGACAGTCCTGCCGTCGGATAAAGTGTAAGAGAACGTATAACACAGATGTCCGTTGTCCGCATCGATATAAGGCTTCGAAATATACACCTGCCCCGGATGTCTTGTCGCTCCGATATACCAGACACGCTCAACCGCATGGTATTCATCCGGCATATCAAATCCCGGTATTATCGTCCAGTCCGGCGAAGCCGCATAAGCCCTGAAACAGTTTCCGTTACTTGTCGCAAGATAGTAATCCTGCTGATCCTTAATAAACTTTTCGACTTTCTCAAACGGTGCCTTATCATTGATCAGCTGCTCTAGCCCCATGGAATATCTGAACAGATGACTCTCCGATTCCGATATCCTCTGCTGCATCTCACCTTTGATGTTATTGACCTGTGTTTCTCCGATGCGCTCCGTCTGATCGGTGCCCGCATGATAGATGAGATTGATGTTCATCGCGATGACCGTGAAGAAAACAAGTGCTATGACGATTATCGAGCTCTTGCTCATACGTCCGTATCTTCCCGCTCTTTCGCGAAGCGTCCGGTCTTCAAGAAGGAGCATAAAACCAAGGAATGCGATCGATTCAAAGAACAGCTCCACCGTTATCGTAAATACAGCCTGTATCACGATACCGAGAACAGCGATCAGCATCAGGATGAAAACAGCCATCCTGTCAAACTTTGACACAAGCTGTTTATTGATCATGAAATAGATGATCCCGAATCCGATATAGAATACGCACAGGGCGTACAGTATCCACAAAAGCGGACCTCTGTTATACCGGTAATTCGCATCAATATAAAATATCCATTTCGTGACAGGGTTAAGGATCACCAGTATCTGGCATAAAATGAGCGGGAGCGGGAACAGTCCGGCATGCTTCCATTTTTGCGCCCCGAATACTCCGGTCAGGTTCATGACATAAACCGCAAAAAGAAATCCGAGTGCCGTATGGAATATGTAAAAGACCTCGTTCAGAAGATACAGAACAAACATGCTGCGCACCGGGAGATAGTTTTCCAGCACCATGTCGGTAACGGAAGCCGCAGCGGACACGATGAGACTGATCAAAAGCAGCACAAACGAATAGTGCTGATCCTTGAGTTTATTCATCCGGCCCTTTATATAATTGCGGCCTGTCTTGGTCTTTGTCCTGTAACAGTCGCAGAAACAGTATATGGCGACGAGCATCGCCGATGTTTCAAGAATGATCTGGTTCATCTCATTTCCTCAAAAACGGAAGCCTTGAAACCGCAAAATGAAAAACCAACGAAGACAGATACGCGCAGATAAAGCTTGCGGGCACTGTCACAAAGAACCACCAGAATGCCTCAACGGGTCCCGACAGATATCTTTTTGCGTATCCGTATATTATCGCGTCATAAGCTCCGGCAAACAGGTATATCTCAAACGACACGCTGCTGATCGAAGATGTCAGTCTGCGAACTGCCCTGTTCTTTATGTTCACGTCATGGAAAATAAGGAAGATGCACATCGTGCATATCGAAATGAAAAACGTTCCGTATGTCCCGTCCGCGGTCTGAATGAGATTCCAGTCAAACAGTCCCGTCGAAGTCAGCTTCATGGATATGAGTGCCTCGATAAAAAGCGTAACGAAAAGGACCGCCGCAAGCAGCAGTTTGTTAATGTGCCACTTCCTGTCTCGCACGGCTATGCCGAGATAATAAAACAGCACCGGATAGATACCGATGAAATATGACGGTCCGACATATTTAAATGCGGGATATATCGTGCAGAGAAATGCAAGCGTGACAAGAAGGATGTTCTGCTCCCTCTCATCAAGCGCATACCATGCTTTGTTCAAAAAAGGTATCAGCAAAAATACGCACAGATACAGTCCCATATACCATGCGATCTGATAATTTCCGAGGTTTTGGAATATCTCCTTTACACCGTATATCTTCCCGTACAGCCTGTTGTAAAGAAGCATCTTTGCAACGGAAATGACAACATAAGCGATGACCAGAGGGATCAGTGCCATATAATGATCGCGTGTTGCTGTTTTGTTCTTCTTGAAGTATCCGGTCAGCATGAAAAACAGCGGAACGGCAGTCACAAACAGCCACCTGCACGCTGTCATGGTAAACATCTTCGCACCTTCCATCGGCGCATCATAATAGCCCATATTGAGATAAAAATGTGCACCGACAACAAAGAAGCATGCAAAACTTCTGATAAGGTCGGGCCCGGTCTGTCTCTCTTTTATATCCGACATGTTAATTTATTCTCTCCCCACTCTGCTTTTTCCTTGCGAAATAATCCGAAAGTTTTTTAAGAAGCGTATCTTTATCTATGGTTTTCAGCAGATAGTCAACAGGGGACAGTCCGACCACGGAAAGAACGCTTTCCCTGTCTCCGTGTCCCGTCAGGAACATAACAGGTATCTCCTCCGTATCGGAATCCGACTTCAGCATTGAGAGCACCTGCGGTCCGTTTGCTATGGGCATTTCGTAATCAAGGAGTATAAGGTCAGCCTTGTTCTTGGCGAGATAGCTGATCGCCTGAACACCGTTTGATGCCATTCCGACATGATAACTCCCTTTCAGCCATTCATATACGGTTCTCATGTATGTGATGTCATCATCTACGATGAGCACGGTCTTCTTTCTCTTCTCACCGGAATTCTCATCAAGATATCCGCAGACACTCTTGACCAGCCGGTCTATATCCACCGGCCTTTTCTGCCACTGTGTTATGAGCTGCTCGGGTATCATCTTTTTGATTGTATCATACTGTTCCTCTTCACTGATCAGGATGAGTCCCTGTTCTTTGTCTATCAGTGAATCCTTCAGATACACTATGCTTTCAGGCACCTCTTCCACATCTTCGCCGGCAAACAGTATTATGAGTTCGGCTTTCTCGAGATGAAGCTCCATCTCTTTTATGTCAGTGTGTGAAAAACCGGTCGGAACACCCGCCTCATCAAGTTTTGTCATAAGGCTTTTGGCAAGAAAGCTGTCACTTGAGCTTATGATGACAACCTTAGCCCCGTTTACCTGTTCAGCCAATCATCTATCCTCCTTACATTCCCGAAAGTGCATTTTGTGCAGCTTCCGTAATACCATCCCAGTCAAGTTGCGAGAGCATCTCCTCGATCTTTGCGATGTTACTCTTATCATCTTCGCCAAGAGCATATCCTTTCAGATTCCTTATCATGTCTTCCATGAGTCCGTAATCCATACTCTGCGCGATCTCGACGATCGTCTGGTATGCATCCTTCATCATCTTTTCATCAGCCTTTTCAAGTTCGCCTGCCGTCTCATCAAGCTGCGACAGTCCGGCATCAAACGTTCTGTACATCTCAAGAAGTTTTTTTGTATTATCGCTGATGAATGCACTGTCCCTGTTCTTTCCCGCATTCTCAAGTTCCTCGGCCAGATGCGACAGTTCTGAAACACCGATTATCCTTGCGGAACTCTTAAGGGCATGCACCCGTATGGTGTAGTCTTCAATGTTGTTCTCTTCGTACAGTTTTTCGATCTCATCCGCCTTTGCGGGTGCCGTCTGATGAAAAACAGACAGTACCGACAAAAAGCCCTCGGGCGATCCGCAGTTGGCTACTCCCGTCTCCACATCCATTCCCGTAACTTTATACAGCCATGCCGGGAGCGGATCCGATGATACGGGATTATCCCCGGGATCGGTCGTATCGATGTTCTCCCACAGCCTTGAATACTCTTTCCAGACATCGGCGCTCCGGGCTTTTTCATTCATCACATAATCTTTATCCTCATCGATCATCGCAATCATCACATCGGCGATCACGGGATCAAAGATCGTGCCTCTGCACCGTACGTATTCGGCCCGTACATCAGCCTGCGACTTGGGGACCGAATATGTTCTCGTACTCGTCATGGCATCATAAACATCAGCTACGCAGGTGATCCTTGCGCTCTCGGGGATCTCGTCACCGGCCAGTCCGTCCGGATAACCTTTTCCGTCATATCTTTCATGATGCCATCTCGCGCCTTCCCTGAGGTTCGGCATCTCATCGATCTCTTTTAATATCTCATAACCCTTGACCGTATGCTCCTTGATCTCAAGGAATTCATCGTCCGAAAGTTTACTGTTCTTCTGAATGATATCCTCATGGACTCCGATCTTTCCGATGTCGTGAAGAAGTCCGATCTCATACATCTCAACCTGCTCGCGTCCGCTCTTTCCGAGGCGCCTTGCAAGTTCCGCGCATATTGCAGCAACTCTTCTCGAATGACCATCGGTATAATGGTCTTTCGTATCGACGGTCTTTGAAAGTGCGAGCATCATCTCACGGCTTAGCCGCTTCGATTTTCTCGTCTGAAGATCAACTTCCTTTTCGATCGTCTGCTGATAACGGTGAAGCGCAATGATACGTTTTACGCGCTGCTTGAGGACATCGGGCACGAACGGCTTGCGGATGTAATCGGCAGCACCGCTCTTGAATCCGTTCTCCTCTGTCACGGTATCGTTATCACCGGTAAGAAGCAGCACAGGTATCTGGGATGTCAGCTCATCCTCTTTCAGTTCCTGCATCACGGCAAACCCGTTCGCATCCTGCAGATGGATATCGAGCATGATGAGATCGGGGGTAAACTCTTTTGCTGCCGAGTGTGCTTCCTTTCCGAGATTGCACACTTTCATGTCATATTCACTTTCCATGAGCGAGCATATGAGTGCGCATACGGATTCGTCATCATCAACAACGAGTATCTTCGCTCTTTCCGAGGCAGGCACAGTCTTTACTTCGTCGATTTTGACAACATCCCTGTCGATCTTTTCGTCCGGGATAAATCGAAGCAGCATCCTCTCGAGTCTTGCACCCTCTACAGGTTTTGACAGATAGTCATCGAAGCCTTCGTTTATGTACATCTGCCTTGCGCCGGATACGGCATTCGCGGTAAGTGCGACAGCCGGGGTATCATGATTTTTATCAAGCTCTCTTATATGTTTCAGCGTTTCTATTCCGTCCATGCCCGACATCATATGATCGATGAACATGACATCATAGTCATTCACCGCCGCAAGATCGAGTGCGCTTTTTCCGGAAAGAGCGGTATCGATCCTGATCCTTGTCTGTTTCAGGAGGCTCTCGATGACGGTCAGATTGATCTCCGTATCATCGACAACAAGTATCCTGGCATCGGGAGCATGGAACATCTCACGATATGTTCCGACGGAGTCATTGGCTTCGTTGTACCTCTTTGTATAATCCCCTATCTCTTCCCAAGAGACCACACCCTGCTCAACGGTAAACGAGAATGAGGAACCTTTGCCGTATTCACTGTCAACGTTAAGTCCGGCACCCATAAGATCCAGAAGCTGCCGTGTTATCGCCATACCGAGCCCGGTACCTTCCACTTTACGGTTTCGCCTCTCATCGAGTCGCTCATACGGAGAGAAGAGTTTTTCCATATCTTCCTTCTGCATACCGATACCGGTATCCTCGACTTTTATCGAAAGAAGTATGTTACTGTCGTCCTTCTTTTCACATGATATCTCAAGTGACACACAGCCTTTCTCGGTATACTTGACCGCGTTTGACAGAAGATTGAGCGCACACTGTCTTATACGGATCTCATCACCAAACAGGATGCGCGGGATATGCTCATCAACTTTGACGTTGAACTTAAGACCCAACTTGGCTGCACGGTCTGCCGTCATGTTCACAAGGTCGTTAACAAGCGACGCCGGATCGTACTGGACCGGGATGATCTCCATCTTTCCTTCTTCAACCTTGGAGATATCAAGAATATCATTGATCAGTGACAGGAGCGTCTTGCCGGCGGACATGATATCCGCGGCGTATTTTCTGATCGGCTTCTCGGTGCTCTCCCTGAGGATCATCTCATCCATTCCGAGTACCGCGTTGATGGGTGTTCTTATCTCATGCGACATGTTGGCCAAAAACCGGCTCTTTGCCTCGCTCGCACTGTCGGCCATCTCTTTCTCGCGCTCGAGTATTTCCATGTACCGGAAATGCTCGGTATCGTCGATAAGAGCATACAGTTTACCGAGGATTTCACCGTTATGTACAAGCTCGTTCATTTCCGTTGAGTATATCCTGTCATTGAGACGTATGACCTCACCCGATCCCATCGCACCGGTTACGACCTCAGGGATATGCGACGAACCCGTGGCAAGTTCGGGGAAGATCCTTCCCGCATCATCGTTAAAATACTGAACGATACCGTCATTATCAACGGCAATGATCCCCTCCGATATCCTGTCTATCATCATCTCACGCGCGATATCGGTCGTCCCGAGAAGATCGTGTTTGAAGATCGCAACAAACAGGATCGCGTTTCCGATCATGTTTCCGACCATCGATATATCATAGATATTTGTAATGCTGATATAACGAAATGCCTGAAGAACGAAGAAAACGCTCTCGGCGGAAACGGCCGCAAGCACCGCAAGTAACCGTCTTGAAGCCTTGGGACGTTTTTCTTTCCTGCATACCATGATCAGCCATGTAAGCCCAAGCGCTATATAAGCCAGGGACACAGCCACGAACAAATTATGAACGATACCGTTCTTGTGCATGAACACCGGGAAGATGTCCCCTCTGCTCCAGCTGCAGTCATAATAGAAAAGGCTGTGGTTCCTGAATGTCATGACACAGAAATATACGCCTGCATGGAAAAAGATCAGAATATCCGCCACGAAATTGGGTATCCTGATCTTGCACAGTCTTGCCGCGAACATGAAAAAAGAGAACGTTATCCAGACTCTTCCGAAGTATGACAGTTGAAGAGCGGTAACGAAACTCGCCTCACTTTTTGCCTGAAGTTCAAAAAGATACCCTATACTGTTGACGAGCGTGGATATGCAGCCCAGAAAAAGGTATGAGTGAAGATCGCTCTTCCAGTTCCTTATAACGAGCCAACACTCGAGGAACAGAACAACGATACTGAAATATTGAATTGAAATAATAATGTTTACCATGGACATATCCTCAATATTATAAGGAATCATGCGGTTTTTCGCAATATTTCGGGCACAAAAAAACGGCATTTCTGCCGTTTCTGCTCCCTGTGTCTATGGTACATGTATCACCACTGCAGGATCGTGTTTTTCAAGGTATCTGTCTCTGGCAGCTTCTCCGACAACGCATACGCACTTGTATACTCCGTCCAGGCGCTCTTTTTCACGTTTCAGGGCATCGGAGGAATCTCCCCACAAAAGCGCGATCGAAAGCTCATCATCCGGATGCCTTATGAGCTGTTTTTCCTTCGGGATGTATTCCTTAAGGAGCTGCTCAAGCGCATCGTACTTGACGGGTTTGCTCAGATAATCGGTGAATCCCATCGCAAGATAGTTTTCTTTTGCGCCTATTATCGCATCAGCCGTAAGGGCCACAACCGGTGTGCCGCCGAGTATATCAAGCTCCTTCATCATATTCAGCGTTTCCTCGCCGCTCATCTTTGGCATCATCTGATCGAGCAGGATACAGTCATACCTGACTTCTTTGACCTTTTCGACGCACAGCGCACCCGAGTCGACCAGATCCGTTTTGATCTTCGTATCACGAAGGAGTCCTTCCATAACTTCAAGGTTCATGTCATTGTCATCCACGACAAGGATCTTCGCATCGGGCGCATACAGCCCGACCTCTTCTATCTCCATATTATCAAGATAGTTCTTCACGGCGCGCGAGAACACGCCTATAGGCTGAGCCTTTACGACCTTCTGAGGAATAGTGATGATAAACGTACTTCCTTTACCGTATTCGCTCTCAAACTCTATCCGGCCTTCCATCATCTCAAGGAGCTTGTGCGTGATGTGAAGTCCGAGTCCGGTACCTTCTATCTCGCGGTTTCTCTTTTCATCGAGCCGCTGGAAACTCTTGAACAGTTTTTCCTTGTCCTCATCCTTGATACCCATTCCGGTATCCGTTACTTTCACGGTAAAATCGATGTAATTGCCCATCATCGTTGACGTCGAAGAAATATCAACCGTAACACTTCCCTCTTCGGTATACTTGATCGCATTGTTAATGATATTGAGCATCACCTGCCGTATCCTGATCTCATCTCCGTATAGCATCGACGGTATCGATTCACTTACCGAAAAATCATACCGCAGGTTTTTCTTCATGGCCCGATGTCGTGTCAGGTTCAGCACATCATTCAGAACCGAAGCAAGATCATATTCGACCGGGATGATCTCAAAATTACCCGACTCAATCTTGGACAGATCGAGTATATCGTTAATAATGGAAAGCAGGGTATTTCCCGCGCTCTTTATCTCAAGTGCGTATTCTTTTATCTTATTCTCCTTCGTGTCACGAAGGATCATCTCATCCATTCCCATGATACCGTTGAGCGGTGTCCTGATCTCATGGGACATGTTTGCGAGAAAATCGTCTTTTGCCTTATTGATATGCATCAGCGAATTGGCTTCCAGCCTTATTCCGATAAGCTGTTTGATCGTATGTACTATCGCGCAGAGCATGAATATGAACAGACCGATCGCCATCACAAGTCCCGAGAACACACCGTTATGAGCGAACTGATAAACCATGATCTGAATCACGGCCGTAACCGCAAGCACCGCAAATCCGACCGCAACTATCTTGTAAGATGATATGAGCTTTCGCCTGATATCAAGCGCAAGTGTTACGAACATCGTGACTATGCTGGCAAGCGCAACGATCGCGGAAAAAATGAACGACTGTGTCAGTGTCGCTTTTCCTGACACAAACAACAAGATGCAGACGATAAAGTTTATCATCTCGAGCGTGCTTACCGTCATGTGCGCTTTATAATATCTGTTCTTCTGAAGGGAATTGATGAATACGAGGAACGGCAGCGGCATCACCATGACCATAAGGAACGGAGTGTCGGATATGACCGATACATTTCTCGTATAAAGTTGCCTGAATATCGAGTTGGAAAGAACCCATACCGCACCGATAATAACGCCGAGCGACAGATGTTCCATCTCAAGATATTTCTTGTGGATATACTTGTATGCAAGGGCCGCCACATAACATATGACGCCGAGAAGCACTATCGCCAGTCCCACGAACAACTCGAGTCCGTATTGGCTCATAAGGTGAGTCAGTATGCCAAGCCTCGTTCCTATGTATACTCCGTAGACCATTCCGGAATTATACTCATACGTAACGCGAAGGGTCTTTCCTGCATCTTCAGGATAAACGGAAGCATACTGGTAACATTCCGCAGATCTGTCGCCGAGAATCCCGTAATCCTTTGTATGGAACGAGTGCCGAAGGACTCCGTCAACATATACGTCCATATCCATGCCCCGAAGGCACAAAACCGCATAATCCCTGTCGAAATCAGTCGGAAGCTGAGTCTCGACGGTGATCACGTGATCAGTCTTTCCCGGGACCGCAAACGGCACCTTAGTACCGTCAGCTTTAACTTCCAGCCACTTGTCGCCGGGAAGTTCCACACATATATTTCCGTTCATCGGGACATTTTTCGGAAAGGCGATCTGCCCTATGAATATATATCCGAATATGATGATCAGAATGACCGATAATGCGATTCTAATTTTTTTCAAATCAGTGTCCTACTCTATTGTCGGATAGATCTCTTTAACTATCGCGGCTGCCTCATCGTACATGAAATCGTCTATGAGAGCGATAGCCTCCTTCAGTCTGTCAGCCTGAGTCAGTCTGAACGGATACCCCGAAAGTTTCTTTGCCAGGCTCTTTGACAGATCATCATCAAAATCATCGAGCGCCGCAAAAAGGGCTTCGGCCGTCTTCTTCGCCTCTTCGGCGCTTATCTCGTCGGCAGGTTTCACATCGCCCATGCTCATGACCGGGGAAAGCTTTTCAACAAGCTCCTTATATGCCGCCATTGCGGGTGGCGTAACCGATACGACAGTTGCCGTATCGCCCTCTCTTGACGCATTCTCAAGTTTTTCAAACTCGAGTGAAAGTGGTCCGGCACCGATCATCTTTGAATTACTCTTGAGCGCATGAACGGTGATCATGAAATTTTCAAGATCCTTCGCGGCAAAATACTCGTCAACCTTCGTACTGTTCTTTTCATAGTTTTTGCAATAGCGCTGAAGTGCGGAAACAAACTTTTCCTCACTGCCCGTATATCCGATGCCTGTCTGTGCATCAATACCTATCTCGGTAAGCCATCTCTGATCAATATCCATTTCATTCACCCCAGTACATCGATTATCTTTGCGACTATCTCCGACTTCTTCGCGGGTTTTACTATATAACCCTGCGGGCGGAGTTCCTTTATCGTCTTCAAAACAGCGTTCTTCTCGGTCATTCCAGTCAGAAAGACTACCGGTATACCGGCATAATCATCTATCGAATGCATCTCACGAAGCACGTGAGGGCCGTCCTTTTCAGGCATCAGATAATCAAGCAGTATCAGATCGGGAATATGTCTTGCAAGATATTTAAAAACAGCATCACCCGACTTGACGAGCGTTACATCATAGAATTCCTCGAGCTGTTCCTTGATGTGAAGGAGCTGCTCGGAATCATCGTCAACTACAAGTATGTTCTTTCTCTTAAACTTACCGGCATTTTCGTTAATGAACTCACGAAATGCAGGAGTTGAATCTATGCTGTCCCTGACCTGCTCTTCTATCGCAGAGAGCTTCTCGTACAGCGCAAACAGTGAAACAGGTCTTGAAAGAAAGGATACCTTTTCGAGTGCGGAATTGTTGATGAAGAACTTCTCGTCCTCTTCGTTGGTTATGACGATCGTCGTGCAGTTGCCCTGCTTGATCGTATTCTTCATGACATCATATGCCTGCACGGATTCGGGAGTTTCGTTTCCGAGACATATGATTATTACCTTCGGGAGTTCTGCAAGCATAAGATCAAAAAGCGCTTTTTTGCTCGCGGCACACTTTAGCGTCGTGTAACCTTTGTCCGCTTCGATATGCTCAGATATATCACTCATCACCTTCCTGTTCTTGCCGGTAACAAGTATCTTGAAACTTGAAGGACTCATCCTGCTTTCACCCATTTTCTACCCTTTACCCCTTTTCCGTTTTCTTAAAACTTTCAAGTTCTTTATTGATATCTTCGACCGTTTTCTTAAAATACAGATATTCACTTAACCAGATGATGACATACACGACCGTGAAAATGATCATGAAGATCAGAAGTGTCAGGTCGATCCTGAACCATCCGAGTGACAGTGCTATCGCAAGGAAGACAACAACCGTCAAAAAATAATGTATCACCGTCGCCCTGGTGGTTCCCCAGCTTTCTATGTCATAGACCGCACTCGATCCGTTATTGATAAACCCTATCACCCCTCCGGCCAGAAGGTTAATGACAAATCTGCTGTCAAATCCGTCACCATTATGAATACAGAATGCCATTGAAATGAACATTCCGAGGATGAATCCGATAAGGGCTCTTATGATCATCTTGTTTTTTATCTCGGGTGTGATCATCCTCGCCTCCCTGCATTCTTTTTAAACAATTCCTTTATCTGCTTCACACGGCTTCTTGATGCCCACGTTTTGATACCGCAGTCAAATTCCACGCCTATCGTTCCTGCCGTATTAAAATCAAAACACTTTACTTTATACAGATTGATGATCTCAGACTGGGATATCCGAAGAAACCTGTCGGGATTAAGATCGCATTCGACTGCGATCAGCGGTTTTCTGATCGAAAAACTGTCGCTTTCCGTCTGCAGGATGACACGTCTTCCGTCAACATATACCCTGACGATATCGCGCTGTGATACGAATTCAACCCTGTTGTCCGTATCGGTTGCGATCATCGGATACTCCGATCGTGAAATGTTCTCGATCGCAAATATGATATTCTCAACCTGAGATGTATTTTCTTTTGTAAGGATGGTAACCTTCGGATCGACGTAATGTTCGTCAAGAACAACCTCGATGTCAACCATGTCTTTCATCTGCTACTGATCCCTTCGGATAATGATTTTCGCCCTTTATTTTAATATAAAAACGGCCGATGATGTTCGCCTTTTGGCGTGGCGTGCACATTCGGTCGTTTTTTGTGCTTATTCGGTAATGATCTGCTATGAAAGTTTGATAAGAAGCGTAACGCAGAAGCCCTCACCGGTATTCTCAACAAGGAGCTGTCCGCCCATTTTTTCCATGATCGTTTTGGCGGAATAGAGTCCGAGCCCTCTTCCGTCCGAGCCGTCATCGGCAAACTGTCTGCTACGGTAAAACCTTGTGGTTACCAGTTCCGTCTCGTCGTCCGCCACTCCCGGGCCGTGATCGAGTATCCTCATCTGAAGGTAGTCGTCAGTAAGAAGATACGATATCTCAATCGGTGTGTTCGCATATTTATAAGAGTTGTCAATGATATTCCCGATAACCCGGCTCATGCGGTTTGCATCGATATGCACGAGCACGTACGGTATCGCCGCAGCGCTAACAAGATCCCTGTCATCGTATCTTTTTATTATGTCGTCGATGATGCGCGATTCGGTATCCGCGCAGTCCACTTTGAACTCGCCGAGTTCATCAAGCGCGGAAGTCAGCATATCGTTTACGACCGCCCCCATCTTATCCGCTTTCCTGTGGATGTTTTCAATCTTCTCCAAAACATATCCGTCTTCCGGGTCTTTGACAGCGCCTGTTGCTATCTTGGTTTTTATAACATCACACGCTTCCCCGACCCACTCCACCGGGTCTGAAAGCTGTCGCCCAAGGTCCGCCAGAAGCTCACTCTGTCTCTGACAGATCTCGATCTCGCGCTCCCTCGATCTTTCAAGTTCCCCACATATAT
>JAEEGL011109773.1_pt1 | contig 17728 bp, 10 predicted proteins | sample 9134231 | NCBI WGS metagenome assembly JAEEGL01 (sample SAMN16246548, study PRJNA631951) | gut metagenome | biome: gut microbiome; feature: rumen; material: fiber-attached | host: Bos | place: Iran: Karaj | collected 2018-10 | reverse complement strand
AAGAAGTGTCAATTAAAAAAATTAAGAAAGATGAAACTAAACAAATTTCTTGTGATAATTTATCTTTAGATAATGAAATTGATATTTTAAAAAGATTATGTCATCCTGCAATTATTAAAATATATGAATTTTATATTACTAAAGATTCATATTATCTTATAAATGAATATTGTAAATATGGAGATTTAGTAAGTCATATTAAAAAAGGTTTTGATGAAATGCAAATTTCATTTATCATTTATCAAATAATAAGTGGGATTTTTTATTTACATTTTAATAATATAATTCATAGAGATTTAAAATTAGAAAATATTCTAGTTTCAAAAATTTCAATGATAAATATAAAAGGAAAAATAAATGAATATTTACATATTAAAATAATAGATTTTGGAACAGCAAAATTAAAAGCAAAAACAAATGAAAAAACAATTATAGGAACATTAATTTATATGGCACCAGAAGTAATAAAACAAAATTATAATAATAAATGTGATTTATGGAGTATTGGAGTAATATTATATATATTAATTACTGGAGATATACCATTTGAAGGAAAAACTGAGGAAGAAATAACAACTGCAATTCTAAAAGGAAAATATAATAAAAATAATGAAAGATTAAAAAAATTTCCAAAAAGTCTTCAAAGTCTTTTAAGACATTTACTTGATATTAATCCTGAAACAAGATATTCTGCAATTCAAGCTTTGAATTGTGAATTTTTTAAAAAATATGACCCAAATATTATTTATAAGAAAATTATTCAAAATCAAAATCTTGATAAATATTTCAATAATTTAATCAATTATCAATTAACTACTAAAATGGAACAAATGTTTCTTGCAATTATTTGTCATCATAGAATATTTGATGAAGAACAAAATAATATTTTGATTCTTTTTGGTTATTTAAATAAAAAAAAAGATGGTTTATTAACTAAAAAAGAATTATATGAAGGATTAACTGATTATTATAAAATGAAAGGAGAAGAAACTGGGGATTATTCTAAATATAATTTATTAGTTTATGGTGATACAATTGAGGAAATTTTTATTCTTTTAGATACTGATAATAGTGATTATATAGAATATGAAGAATTTATTAGAGGATGTCTTGAAAAAAATATATTAATGAAAGATGATTATGTTAAAGAATTATTTAAAAAAATTGATAAAGAAAATAAAGGAGAAATTTGTTTAGAACAAATTAGAGAATTAATAAAAGGTATTACAAATGATTCGAATAAAATTATTGACGAAATTATTGAGGATATTCATACCACTTTTGGTATTAAAGATGAAGATATTATTAATTATGAACAATTTAAAGAACTTTTTCAATATTCAAGAAATAAATATAATAGGTAAGAAGTTTATTTTTATAATTTAATTTCAAATATCGAATATTATATATAAATAAAATAATTATTAGTCAGAATAATTGATATATTATATTTTAACTAAATTATTATAAATTTAAAATAAATTTGGAATAATTAATTTTTTTTTAAATTAGATTTTATTTAAAGACTTAAAAAAATGTTTAAAATAACTTTATATTTTTATTTTTTATTGATACCAATCTTATTGTCAAAAAATACAAAATTAGAACCAATAAGATTAAAATTTATACAAAAATCAGAATTAAATATGAATGAAACAAACGTAATGGAAACATTATATTCACAAAATTTAATAACAACTATATCATTAGGAACGCCAAATCAAAATTTTAATGTTCATTTAAGAACAGATTCTTATTCTATATATATAATTGGACCAGAAATAATATCATCATATGATACATTTAATCCTAAAATTTCATCAACATATAAAAAATTAGATGAAGTTGATTATATTTTTAATGAAGATTTTAAAAGTGCAGACTTATCACAAGATAAATTTATATTAGGAAATAAAGAAATTAAAGATGTTGATTTTTCTTTGGTTAAGGAATTATCTTTTTTAAAAAGAAATAAAAGTTCAGGTGTAATTGGATTAAGATTAGATACAAAAAAAAAAAATGAAACTCTTTATAATACAAGTTTAATTAATAAATTATATTTAGATAAAAAAATATCAAAAAATTCTTTTTATTTTCATTTTGATGAAAGAGATTTATTAAATAAAGATTTAAAAGATAATAAAAATGAATTAATTATAGGTGCTTATCCGCATCAATTTACTAATGAATATTCTGAAAAAAACCTAACTAAAATTAAATTACAATCTTATGATAATAATTTAATTTTAGGATTGGAATTTAATAATATCTTTTATGGAAATAATGATTTAAAAGGAGTTATAAATAGTAGATTTATTTTTGATTCTGGATTAATAATTGCTCCTTTTGTTTTTAAAGATACTATATTTAAATTATTTTTTAAAGATAGAATTAATAAAAAATGCTTTAGTGAAGATTTTAAATTAAGAAGTGAATATTCTTATTATTATTGTAATAATAATGATGAAATAAAAAATGATATTAAAAAAATGGAAAGTTTAAAATTTATTTTAAAAAATGAAAATTTTACTTTTGAAATTAAACCAGAAAAATTGTGGTATGAATATAAAGATAAATTATATTATTTGGTTTTATTTCCAAGAATAGAAAAAGAATTAGATCCTTTTTGGAAATTAGGAATTCCTTTTTTAAAAAATTATGATTTAATTTTTGACAAAGAATCAAAAACATTAAATGTATATACTCAAAAAGTTTCTTCTGAAAATAAAACAAATTATTTGAAATATTTAATAATTATATTTGTTATTGTAGTATTTATTGTTATTATAATTCTTATAGTTATTAATTATAATTTAATTAAGAAATTACCAAGAAAAAAAAGAGCAAATGAATTAGAAGATACTTATGAATATCTTCAAGAAACAGATAAAAATGGAAATAGTAAGTTAATAAATTAGTCAAATTAGTATATTTTTAAAATATATTAGATTATTTAAATAAAATATTAATTTATATAAATAATTAATTTTGTGCATATAATTGTATTGAATGTTCCAAATCATCTAAAAAATTTCCTTCATTATGATAATTATTATTATTATCATTTTGATAATTAAAAATAATATTTCTATTTCTTTCAAAAACAAATTTCCAAAAAATATTTCCTAATATATAAGACCCACCATCATTAAATCTAATAGAATCATTAAAAAAAGAAATAATATTCATAGGATAAAATAAAGATATAATAAAAGAAGAAACTGATAAAGATAAAAAAATACAAAATACAATTAATAAATTTAAACTTTTATTATTTAAATTTTCTTTTTCTAAACAAAAATATGAAATTTTATTAAAATAATGTAAACCAAGAAAAGTACATCCAAAAAGATAAGGACCAAAAACTATATAATTAATATGGAAAAAAGTTTTAAAACATTTTTCACTAAAATAATCAAAATTTACAATAAAAGAAAAACCAGCAACACATGCAGAGACACCTGCAAGTGAGCCAAAAATACCAAAAGATATTTCAGCAATACATTGATATTTTATACATTCATTAAAATAAATTTGATCAAATTTATCACTTTCTACATATTTTTTTAAATGTGATATTGTGTTATATATTGCATAAAAATCTAATATTACAATAAATGTCATTAAAAAAAATGTTGCATTTATAATGATATTTCTTGTATTTTGAATATTACCTTCCATTTTTTATTTTTAAAAATTGATATTAATTATTTTTATAACATTATTTATTAAATGTTTTTTTAATAAATATTTATAGTTTTTAATGATTGATGAAATAAATAAAGAAGAATATAAGAATGTAGATGATAATAATAATACTGATGATGAAAAAATTATCATTGAACAATTTAATGATTCTGATTGGTTTGATGAAGTAAAAAAAGATAAAAAATCACCTCATAAAAAGAATAAATATCATATAAAACAAAAAAAAAAATTAGATATTAAAAATAGTAAAATTTGTATAGAAGAAACAAAAAATAATAAAATGAATGAGAATTTAGTTCAAAATGATTTCATTAATGATAATTTTTTTACAAAATGTAATTTTAAAAATAAAATAATTGAGGAAGAACAAAATGATAATTTTATTCAAATAAAAAAATTGAAAAATTTAAATAAAAAAGATAAGATTTCAAAATTTAGGAAAAATATCCCTCGATTGTTTTTCAATGAAAATAATGAACCCAATCAAAATCAATTATTTAGTCAAAGACTATTTTCAAATAAATTAAAAAAAAAATATTCTATATCAAAATTTCAAAATAATAATATTCATAAATATAATTATTTTGATGATGATATTAGTATTCATAAAAAAAATAATGAATTAATTCTTCCTTCAAAATTAATATATAAAAATCACTTTAAATTTAATAATTCAAATCATCAAAATATTGATAATAATTATGATTCACCCAAAAAAAAAATGGAAAATATTTTTCATAATAAATTATTTAGGGCAAATTCATTTAGACAATTTAGCAATAATTCTTTTCAAAAATTCAATAACAATCAAAATAATAGTTATAATAATGAAATTTCATATTGTGAATTACCTTATGTATATGATAAAAAATATGAACCATATTTCTTTAATGAAGATAATATTTTCAAAAATAATAATGAAAGTTTAGGAAATTATAAAAGAAATATAAGTGGAATAAGTGGTGTTTATGATATTCCTAAAAGGACTTTAAAATTGAAAATATAAAATCATTAATTAACTATTGTTTTATATATTATTCTGTTTATAGATATGAGATTTTATAAAAAATATTTGATATAAAATTATTATCTTCACATTTATTAAAATTTAAAATTTTTTTTATTTAATTTTCATTTTGTGTAAAAAAATATTATTTCAAAATTTACTTATTAATTAAATAAATGAGTTATAATATTAATCAAAAATTTATAATTTTATGAATATATGGAAAACTTTAAAAAATATATATTATTTATTAAATATTTAATATAAAATAAAATATTTTGAAATAAAGAATATATAATTTAATATATTTTAAATTGAAAGATATTAAAAATTAAAATAATTAAGTTATAAAAACTTGATAATAAGATAAGATTCAAAAAAATACTTAAATTGTTATATAAATATAAATATTAGTATACAATTTATTTTAAATAAACTTAAATCTTTTAATTTTTTTTCAAAATTAATCTTCTTTAAAAATATTGATTATTTTATATACAATAATATCTTAAAAATTAATTAATAAATATTAATAAATTTATTTTCATACATCTTTAATTAAAATTTTTAAAAATTCTTTTCATTAAAAAATAATGGATAAAATAATTAAAACATTGAAATTTCAAGATGTAATTGATACAACTTTTCATTATTTCTTTAATAAAAAGAGAAATCAACATTCAATTGTTACAGTTATATTATCATTAGGAATAAATATTTTTATCGCAATTTTATTTTTATTAGGGTTAAATGATTTAATTAATCATAATAATCCAGATGTAAATTTTGCAAAAATGAAAAATGGTATAACACCAAATCTAACATATAACACAAAAGAATTATTATTTTCAATTGGAATAAGAGACAAAAATCATATTTTTATAAATGACCCATCAATTGCATCAATAAAAGCATTTTATCATATAAAAATAAATCATGATAAATTTATATCATTACAATATATATGACATTTTTTAATTGTTCAAATACACATTATATATATAAAAATCTAGATATAGAAAATTATTACATATCAAATTCAATTGAACAATATTTATGTTTTAATTATTCATCTCCAGTAATTGTAGGAGGTAGATATGGAACTACATTTTATGGTAATTTAGTATTTTATATAATTAAATGTCAAAATGGAACAAAAGAAGGAATAATATGTAAATCAAATGAAGAAATTAATGAAAAAATTCAAGATGGTTGGGTTCAAACAAATTATATATCTTCATATGTAGATTATACAAATTATAATAATCCTATTGGATATATGATTAATGGTCCTTATGCAAAATTAGATGTTAATATAAATAAATTAACCTATATTTATTTTTCTCAAATTAAAACTGAAACAAATTCAGGTTGGATTTTCCCTTCAAAATCATTTATTTATTCTACTGAAGTTGATTATACTGAAAGTGATATTAATTCTATAAAAAATGATGGTATTATAGCAACTATTTATGTTTGTCCTTCTGATGATTTAAAATATTATTTAAGGAAATATACTAAAATTCAAAATATTGCTGCTTCTGTTGGAGGAATGTTTAACGGACTTCATTTAATTGCTACTTTTATTATTAAATATTTTTGTACTTATAAATATGATATTGAATTTGCTAATTCTCTTTTCTTTTTTTCTTTTGAAAAATTTAATAAAAATAAGGAGAGAAAACCTAAGATTTATGGAAAAAGTTTATTTAAAATCGAAAGTAAAAATAATGGTTATGAAAATTCAATTTCTAAATTAGGAATGTTAAATCAACTTTCAGAATTGAAATTTTCAAATACTAAGAATACAAAAAAAAATAATTTATATCAATTTCATTTAAAAATAAGAAATTTATTTAGATTAGGTTTAGATAAAACAACAAAAACAGGAAAAATTTTGAAAAAAGAATATAAAATTATTAAAAAGGAGATAATTAATTATGCAGATTTAATAAATATAGGAAAAAATATTATAGAAGTTGAAAAAATAAAAAAAGTTTTGAATGGACAATTTGATAAAAGTTCAATATTGAATCAAAATAAAAAATGTATTGTATTAAATGAGAAATATTTAAACGATTCCAAAAATTTTATAATTTCAAAGTTTTTAGAAAAAACTTAAAATGAAATATTAATATTGGGATGAATATATAGAAGTATATTTTTTTTAAAGGAAATTATTTAGTAAAGTATTTTGAGAGTATTTGGTATTTTATATTAGTTATAATTGTATATTTAAATAAATTTTAATAATGAATTTTATTGTATTTAGAAAAAAATCATAAAATTAAATTATATTCTTTGTTTTAAATTTTGCTTTAATTTAAAATATTTTTTCAATGTTTTCTTTAATAATATTTATAATAAGTAATTTATTTAAAGGTTATTAATGAATAATTTCATTGTTATCATTTCAAACTTAATTCAATATTTGTTTACTAAATTTACTTTAATTTTTTTTATTTTTTGATTAATGTGAATTTTTTATTTATTTTATCAATTCCATATATATTGTTATCAGAATTTAGTAACTAATTTATTTTTTTTCTATATTTTATTTTATTTAATTTGTAAAAATATATATTTTTTAAATTCATAAAAATGAATTAATCTACAAAATATTAAAAGTTTTAAATTTTACTTTTGAAAAAAAATAAAATTTAATGAATAAAAATAACAGTAAAAGAAAAAGAAGATTTGGAATTTTAGATAATGATTTGTTTTTTTTTACAAATTCAATTGATATTATAAAACGATGTCCTTCAACACTTAAATTATCTTTAATAAAAAGAATGGTAGTTTCAAATTTTTTTATTAATGAATATGTAATTAAACAAAATGAATATATTGATTCTTTTTATTTTATTAAAAATGGTTCTTTTGAAATTAATTACAATAGAATTTCAGAAGCAAATGTAGGAATAAATATTGAATATTTTATTGAATATCAAAATTTTATAAAAGAGCATTTTTCAAATAATAGGAAATATGAAATTGATGGTAAATTAAAAGTAAATGATAAAAATAAAATTTTTATATCTCAAAAAGGAGAAATGTTTGGGGATATTGAATGGTATTTAAATACAAATAAATCATTATTTAATGTAGTTTGTATTGAAGCAAAAGGAGAAATTGCAATTATTTCAAGAATAGATATTGAAAATATTTTAAGAAATTTTGTATATAATATTAAAAGTGAAGTAAGAATTAAATTAGATTATATTAGAAATTTATTGGTAAATAATTCTAAAATTAAAAAAAAAAGATTTATAAATAAAGTTACTTTAATGAAAAATGATGTTGGAAATGTTTTTGATGTATATAATAAGTTAATTTTAAATAAATATAAAAAGGAACATTCAAATAAACTACATTTAAGAATTAATTCAGATAGTTTATTTAAAACTCAAATTACAAAAGAAAAAACTCAAAGAAAATTTTCAGAAATTTTTTCAGTTAAAAATAAATCAAAAGAAAAACATAAATTAATTAATAAAAAAAAATTAACAATATTAACAGAGCGTTTATCTTCAATTTCAAAAGAAAAAAATAATATATCAAAAAATAAAAAAAATAAAAATGAATCAAATTCAATAGGTGATATATTATATGATTTATATAATGTAAATAAAAAACCTACTAATAAAAATCTTATAAAATTGAAAAAAACAAAATTAAAAAAAAGTAATAGTGATACATATATTCCATTTAAAACATCAACAAAAATATTAAATATAAAAAAAAAACAATTAAATAATAAATTATCTTTTCATTATTTTATGAGTAAAAAAGGGGAAGAAAAATTAATTTTCCCTGATTTTATGAAAGATGATAATAATTATAGTAAAAATAATAATATGAATTCAATGAATTCTATAAATTCTTCAAGATTTGAAAATAGTAATTCTTTTAATTCAATACCTTTAGATAAGAATTTCTTTTGTAGTAAATATTCATTTAATTCTTTATTAAAAAAAAAATATAGAGCAATTAGATGTAACTCAGCACAAAAAATACTAAAAATAAATTAATTAAAATATAAATTATATAAATAATAATTAATTATAATAAGATAAATATTTTATTTGAAAATTGTATATAAATTATTTTAAAAATAAATTCCTTATTTTTTTAACTTAAAAAAATGGATTTTAATTTAAATTCTTTTATTTATGAATCAGAACCTTTTTTAGATGATAGTTTAAATTTTTTTGATGATTTAATTAATGATAAAAATGATAAAGAGTTTAAATTTTTCAATCAATTATTTTGTAAAATGGATGAAAAAGAAATTAATGATGAAAAAAATTTAAATAATATTACAAATTACAGTGAAACAGATAAAAGTGACAAAAAAGAAAAATTAAATGAAAAACAAATTAAAATAGATTTTGAAAATGATAATGAATTAAATGAAACAAGTTTAACTTGTAAAGAAGATGAAGAAGATATTAAAATACAGAATGAAAATAATATTGTTATAAATCCAAATTTTATTTTTAAAATTGAAAAAAAAAGAAAGAAAAAAACAAAAAAAAACAAAAAAATAAAAGTTAGAATAATAAGAAAAAATGATCCAGATACAATAAGAAGAAAAATAAAACCTCATTTTCATAAATATTTTATGGATTTATTAAATAAAAAAATTATTCAAAAAAAATTTACTACAAAAAAGTTAAAAAAATTGTTAAAAATAAATAATCATATAACATCTACGGTGAGTATTACTTTTAATAAAAAATTATTAGAAAGAAAAATAGGAAATATTTTAAAAGAAGAATCAATAAGTTTAAAATATAAAACATATGATATTGAAAATAATACTAAGCTTATTAATATTCTTTTAAAGAAAAATGATCCTGAAATTAATAAAATTTTGAATATGAAATATAAAGAATTATTTATGGAATATTTAGAATCTACAAGTTATAAAGTTTTATTAGAAAAATTGAGAAAGAAAGAAGGAGACAATTATGCTAAATTATTCGATAATGTTGGAAATAATTTTATTTTTTATTTTACTACAACTGAACCAAAAAATGGGAAAAAAACAAATAATAATGAAATTATATTAAAACATGAAGATAAAATCATAGATACAAAAGAAAATTTATATTATGAACAAAATTCACAAGAAATTAATCAATTAATAGAAAAAATTGAAATGATGATGTAATTAAAAATGAAATCAGAAAAATAAAAGATAATTCACTTCTAAAAATAAATTTAAATTATAAAAAAATTAAATTCTAAAGTATTTTTAGTAAAGAAAAACTAAACCTAAAAAAGAAAATAATATTTGAAAATTAAATTTGTATTAATAAAGATATTAAAATTTTCCTTAATTAAATAATATTTCATTTTTATTAATATCAAAATTAGTAAATGATATAAATATTCATTTTTAAAATAAGTTTAATTATAATATTATTTTTATAATATATAAAATGTGATATTTTTTAGTTTAACAATAGAATAGATATTTTTAATACTTTTTCTATAATTTAGTTATTATTATTTTTAAATAAAAATTATAAATTTTTCATACCCTAATTTAATACCACCCAATACATCCTATTAAAAATAATTTTTTATAAACAATCTCTTTTAATAAATTTTTTTTAAAATAAATTTATTTAAACATAATTATATTATTTTTTTTCTTTTCCTTATAAAAGAAATAAGAAATAGTACAGGGGGATTAACCCGGGTTTAACTGGATTAAATATAGTATATTTAAATTCAAAATGTTATAATACATAAAATGAAAAAGTTAACTATATGTATGTTATTACCTATTATTATTTATATATTAATCATAATAATCAAAAAAATTAAAAAAAAAAGGAAAAAAATTATTGCTCCCAAAATCATAGTTATTGGAAATAAAAATGGTTATAAAATTCAAAATACTAAAGTATTTATAATAATGAAAGGTGAATTTTCAATTAAAGGAAAATATAAAGATATTAATATTTTTGTAAATTCAAGTGATGTTATTTTAAATTTAAATAATGGACAATATAATTCTTCACATTTACCAATAATTACAATTGAAGAAAATATTAATAATACAATTGTTTATTTAAATAAAACTTTACTTGGAAATCAAGATTTTAATCCATTAATAAGAATAAAAAAAAATTCTAATTTAATATTATATGCAGAGTCAACTTTTTTAATTGGTGGTGAAATATTTAAAGGTGATGATAAGTTTGATTTAAAAATGAATGGAAATATATTTAATTTAAATAAAAGTGAAACAAGTTATATTGAAAGTTATATAAATGTTGTAAAAGATATTGTTTTTTTTTGTGACGGAAATGAAATATATGCAAATAGATTATATTTAGAATTTTCTCCTACTTTAAATAAATCAGATGACATTTGTTTTGATTATTTTGAAAGTAAATTAAAAAAAAATTCATCAGACATTTTTTTAAATAAATGTTATATTAAATATGATGAAAAATTAATTGTATCATTAACATCTTGGACTGCAAGAATTAATTATATTGATAATACTTTAAAAATATTAATAAACAATTTTGTAAAACCATATAAAATAATATTAAACTTAGCAATAGAAGAATTTCCAAATAAAAATTTGGATCTCCCAGAAAGTATATTAACACTTTTAGAAAATGATATTTTCGAAATAAATTGGGTAAAAAAAAACAATAATGTATTTAAAAAATTAATACCAACATTAAAAAAATATAAAGAAGATTTAATAATGACAGTTGATGATGATATTTTATATCCAAATAATATGTTTGCAAATATATTAAAACATTATAAAAAATTAGGAAGAAATAATCCAATTTCTTATGGTGGTCCCACAAGTGATTGGAAAATAAATGGAACAATAATAAATTCACATTATGGTGGTGGTTCAGTTGTAAAATATAAATATTTTTATAATAAATTAGATGAATTATATAAAGAAACAACTGAAGAAAGAGTTAATAATGGGACCAAATGTTTTGATGATGTTTTATATACTTATGCTGCTTTACTTAATGGTTATAAATATATAAGATGTCAAGAATATTCTATTAGATGGTATATTATAAATTCTCCTCCTTTAAGTGGTTCTTTTTCCGAATTTAATAGTCAAAGAGTTTTTTTACAAATTGCTGATTATCATGAAATTATTAGAAATTATATTTATGATAAATATAATTTTACTATTGAAGAATTACTTGTAAAACTAAATACTTCTTTATATAGTTAAATTAATTTATATAAATAGTTTTTATTTTTTTTAATTTAATTTCTTTTATTTAATTATTAAATTTTTTGCTTTTTTGGGGATTAATTTGTCCCTACTAAAATAAAATTGTTATTGATTAAAATTATTTTTTCAATTCATTAAAAAAAAATTTTATTTTAAATTTAAAAAAAAATAATTATATTTTAAAATAATAGCCCATAATTTAAATAATGAAAATAAAAAAACAAAAATTAAAGAATTATTAAATATTTATTCTCACCTCCATAAATAAAAAACAAATACAAAAATAAATAAAATAAAAGAATAAAATTTAAAATAATAAAAATTGTAAAATAATAAAGCTAAATAAAGCTATTTTTCACAAAAAAAAAATATTAAAAAAAAAATGACTGAAGAAAATTTAGCAATAGGAATAGATTTAGGAACAACATATTCTTGTGTAGCAATATGGCGTAACAGCAAAATAGATATAATCCCAAATGATACAGGTGGTAGAACAACACCATCAGTAGTATCATTTTCAAAAAAAGATCGTTTAATAGGAGATGCAGCAAAAAGTCAAATAACCAAAAATGTTGCAAATACAATATATGATGCAAAAAGATTAATAGGACGTCTTTATGATGATAAAATAGTTCAAGAAGATATGAAACATTGGCCTTTTAAAGTAGTGAAAAATCCAGATAATGGAAAACCTCAAATTTGTGTTAATTTCTTAAATGAAGAAAAAAAATTTTATGCTGAACAAATTTCTGCTATGGTATTAGAAAAATTAAAAAAAAATGCTGAGGATTTTTTAGGTAAAGAAGTTACTGATGCTGTCATTACTGTTCCTGCATATTTTAATGATCAACAAAGACAAACTACTAAAGACGCTGGAAAAATTGCTGGATTGAATGTAATGAGAATTATTAATGAACCAACTGCTGCTGCTGTTGCTTATGGATTAGATCATAAAGAAAAAAATAATAATAATAATATACTTATTTTTGATTTAGGAGGAGGTACTTTTGATGTTTCAATATTATCTCTTGATGGTTCTTTATTTGAAGTTAGAGCTACTGGTGGTGATACACATTTAGGTGGAGAAGATTTTGATAATGAAATACTTAAAATGTGTTTAGAATCTTTTAAAAGTCAATATGGAATTGATATTAATGAAAATATGAAAGATGAAAAAAGTCAGAAAGCTTATAGAAGACTTAAAGTTGAATGTGAAAAAGCAAAAAAGAATTTATCATCTACTTTAGAAGCAACTATTGATATGGATGCTTTATATAAAGGGAAAGATTTTAATATCACAATTAGTAGACCTGATTTTGAAGAAAGATGTAGTAATTTATTTAAAAAATGTTTAGATACTGTTGAAAATGCATTAAAAGATGCAAATTTATCAAAAAGTGAAATAAGTGATATAATTTTAGTAGGTGGTTCAACAAGAATTCCAAAAGTTCAAAATATGGTAGAAAAATATTTTGGCAAAGAAGCAAATAAGCAAATTAATGCAGATGAGGCTGTTGCATGTGGTGCAGCTGTTCAAGCAGCAATAATAAATGATGTTGAAGATGATGGATTAGAAAGATTAGTTTTATTAGATGTTACTCCTTTATCATTAGGAACAGATGTACAAGAAGATATTATGAGTGTTATTATACCTAAAAATACTACAATTCCATGTAGGAAAACTGAAACATATTATACTGTTGTTGATAATCAAAAGAGAATGGGAATTAAAATTGTACAAGGAGAAAGAAAATTTTGTAAAGATAATGATTTATTAGGAGAATTTACTTTACCTTTAACAACAATGGGTCCTGCTAAAAGTGTTAAAGTTGATATTACTTTGGAAGTTGATATTAATGCTATTTTAACTGTTTCTGCTATTGAAAAAGGAACAAATGGCAATGAAAAATCTATTAAAATAGATAATTTAAAAGATAGATTAAATGATAAAGATATTGAAAAATTAATTGAAGAGGCTAAAAAATATGAAGCTAATGATTTGAAAAGGAAAGAAGATCTTATCGCAAAAACAAAATTACAAGATTTGGCTTTTTCTATATCTAAAAGTAAAATTAAAAGTACTACTGCAATAAATAAAGCTAAAGAAATTCTAGATTGGATTAGGAAAAATCCTGATTTAGATAAACAAGAATATGATAAAAAGTATGATGAATTAAATAATTTATAAAAAAATTAATTAATTAAAAAAAATTAGCAATTAATTTTATAAATGTATGTTTTAAAAATATAAATAAGTTTATTGGATTTTCTTTTATTTATTTTAAGATAAAAATTTTAACTTCTTTTTTGGTACATTTTCATAAATAATTACAGAAGAAATATCATCAAATCTTAAATTAAGTTTAGATATATCACATTCATAAATATCATTTCCTTTAGATTTTAATTTAATATTATACAATTTATGATTATGAGTAATAATATTAATCATATTATACTTACCATTTTTAATTAAATAATCCATTCTTAAAAATTTAATTAATGAAATTTTATTATCATGATAAAGGTAATCATCAATAAAATTATTTACTATATAGAAATTAATAATATTATAATGAAAACTCATTTTAACTTTTAAATAATTTTTAGTTGTAAATGTAGAAAAATCATCATCATCAAATATAACTTCACCTTCAGCACTATAATTTTCATCAGGATTAATAATAATTTGAGTAGGATGATTTCTTAAATCTCTACTATTTTTAATAGAAGTGGAAAAAGTATCTTGATAAGGAATAATAAAACCACCTCTCATAAATAAATGAATTTTATCATAATCACCTTTTAAATTAATTTTACTTCCACTTTCTTTATTTTTATCAAAATTAAAAAAATTAATAAATGAAGGAAAATAATTCCAATTTGCATTTGGAAAATAACTTTCAATATCTTTAATATTATCATCAACATTAAAATTAGGAATTAAATAAAAAGCATCTCCAATCATAGCATTACTATCAATATTATCATAAGAATTATTATCATTTGGAAAATTAAAAAAAAGTGGTTTAAAAAAACTTCCACTTTCTCCTAATGAAATTTTAAACATTTGAGAATAAAAATATCTTAATAAAGAATATCTATATCGAATAACAATACGACTTACTTTTAAAGTTTTAGAATTATAACCAAAAGCAAATGGATCTTGTGGAATATTATTTTTTGAATTATGATTTCTTGAAAAAGGGAAAAATAATCCTAAAGCCATCCATCTAGCACATAAATTATCAGTTGAATTTGAACCAAATCCACAAATATCATCTCCTGTCATTGGAATACCAAAAATTTGAAAATTAAATATTCCAGTAATACCATTTCTCATTGAATTAACATCTGCATTATTATCACCTAACCAATGAAAACCATATTGATTTAATCCTGGAGATGTACTTCTTGATATAATAAAAGGTCTCTTTTCTAATTTTGTTAAATAATCATTAGTAGCTTTTGCTTGTAATACTGATAAATGAGGTTTGAAATTATATGAATCTAATAATGGATTATCAACAGTTGAAACACTAATTGCATTTTCACTGAGAGAATGACTTCTAATATCACATCTATCATTAACTCTGTCTTTATCATCAATTCTAAAACCAGGAATATAAGGAATATATTCATATTTATTATATATTGGATCATATTGTTCTAATATTTCACCTCTCATTGATTCAAGTGAATATAACATTGCTGGTTCATTCATATCAATCCATATTCCATCATATTTTATTATTTCATAATAATTTTCCATTGCATAATGCCATAAATCCATTCCTGCATTTGTGAAAAAATCTGGGAAACATGCTTCACCTGGCCAGACAATTGAAACTAATTCTTTTTTTGTATAATTTGATAATATAAAAGCATTAGTTTCATGTCCTCTTATATAATAAGGATCTGAATCATTAATAGGAAAACCAATATCAACAATAGGAATAAATTTATAATTATTATCATGTAAGGTTTTAATAAAATCAGGTAAATCAGGAAAATCTTCCATATTAAGTGAAAAAATTCTTTTATCTTCAAGTACATCAATATCAACCCAAAAAGTATCAATAGGTAAATTTTGATCAAAAAATTTATTATACAATTCTCTAATTTCATTAGTATTATTATATCCCCATTTACATAAATGAAAACCAAAAGACCAAAAAGGTGGCATAATAGGTTGTCCAATAATATCATGTAACTTAATTAAAACATCATCAGGATTATCACCATAAATAAAATAATAATCAATTAATCCACCAATTGTTCTATGTTCCAATAAAGTTTTATTATCATTACTATGAATGAAAGTATCTTGTGCATTAATATTATTAAAATAAATTCCAATAAATTTACCATTTGAAGTTTTATGAACTCCAATTGGATGAATTCCCATTAAATTATGACCTCCATTTCCTAAATCTTTATGAATTCCTCCTGTATCATTTGGCCAACTTGTAAATAATCCATCTCCTAATTTAAAATTATGATATCTTTCACCAAATCCATATATGTCATTTGATGTTAAATAATATCCAAATAATATGAAATATTCTGAAAATAAAAAATTTGATTGTTCTGAATTTATTATTGTCTTTTTATTTTTTGTTAATTTAAAATTAAAAGTTTTATTTATTAATGTTGTGAAATTTAAACCATAATCTTTTAGTGATATTTTATTTTCACATTTTTTAATTTTTTCTTTATATAATTGATTTGGAGTAAATAATGGTTCCCATCTTTTATTATTTTTATCTGTTATTTTTATATTTACTATTTCATTACATTGTAAATTAATTTCTAAAGAAAGATTTTTAATAGGATATAAAGTTGTTTTATTTTGAAATGTTATATTATAATCTTCTGGTTTGAAACTCGATGATGAGAATGTTAATTCTCCTTTGAAATAATATTCTTTTTTATCAGTGAAAGACCCTGATGAGAGTATATAATCATTTTTACAATATATTATTATTATTAATGATAATAAAATGAAATAAGTAATTTTTAATATCATTTTTATATATTTTATTTAATTTTTTTATAAGTATTATTTTATATATTTTTAAAAAATTATTTTTTTATACATTATGTTAAATTTAATAAAGAAAATGTTAAATAATAATGAAATAATTCCTTCAAATCCACCAAGAAAAAAAATACAAAAAAAAGTACAACCTGTTTATGATGATGATGAATTTATTAATGATTATGAAGATGATGTTGGAGATTTTGAACAAGAATTATTAAATCAACAAAAAAATAAATTAAAAATTCCAAGAAGTTTAAAACAATCAGCTTATAATGAATTAAATGATGATGATGTAGAAGATTTTTCTCAAAATAAGAAAAAAAAAATTAATGAAAATAAACAAGTAAAAAAAAATGTTAAGAATTATAATCAACAATATTATAATCCTAATCAAAAAAAAAATATTACCACAAATAAAAACATTCCTTCTTCAAAAAAAAAAACTAATTATGATGATGAAGAAGAAGAAGAAGAAGAAAATTATGTTGTAAGTAATAAATCAAAAAATAGATTTCAAAATAATAAAAACATTCCTTCATCAAAAAAAAAAACTAATTATGATGAAGAAGAAGAAGAAGAAGAAGAAAATTATGTTGTAACTAATAAATCAAAAAATAGATTTCAAAATAATAAAAACATTCCTTCATCAAAAAAAAAAACTAATTATGATGATGAAGAAGAAGAAGAAGAAGAAAATTATGTTGTAACTAATAAATCAAAAGATAGATTT
>JAEEGL012151121.1_pt1 | contig 17729 bp, 8 predicted proteins | sample 9134231 | NCBI WGS metagenome assembly JAEEGL01 (sample SAMN16246548, study PRJNA631951) | gut metagenome | biome: gut microbiome; feature: rumen; material: fiber-attached | host: Bos | place: Iran: Karaj | collected 2018-10 | reverse complement strand
TTGAGTATCAGTGGTGGGTGCAGGAAATGCAGGATTTTCCAGTGCTTACACTATATATACAAGAATAAAACCGCAATTCGTTTGCGGTTTTATTCCTTTAATGTTTATTTTTTTATTTCTTATTTCACCATGACCTTGAACTGCGTTCGAGCTCGCTCACGTTCTATAAAGCATGAGCAAGCTCTGCTTTATTCTCACTTAATCGCGACCTTTCTTACACTGCCGTCTGCATTGACGACGATGTTCAGGCCACGGGTCAGCTGCTGTGTACGAACGCCATTGATGCTGTAGATGCCTACAACCTTGGCACGCTGGTCGCTCTTCACCTCGCTGACACCCATCGTCTCTTCTGAGTACTGGGCAGACTCCTCGCCGTGATTCAGCACAATGATGTCATAAACCTGAGCTTTGGTGCCGCCACCCGTCTGGGCAACACGGACAAAGACCTCGTCAGAACCATCATATGATACTCGGGTGCGCTTGATGTATCGCTGGGTAGAAGCCATCTTCAGCTCACCGAGAGAAGTCCACTCTTCGCCATTAGCAGATACCTGTATCTCCAAGACACCAGCACCGCCGCCGTTACCATTTCCACACAATACAACGACATCGAAGGGAGCTTGTATCTTCTTCGTGGTCTCGATGCTGGCGGTATAAGGCTCGCCACTTTGCTTTGCTCCGAAGGTGATGGCACCCTTAGTCGGGATGGTGATGAAGTCGATAGCCTCATCGGCATAGCGGTTAGCGCGGCCATTGCCCACGGCGTTTTCGAACGACAGCGTCAGCTCGCCCGTCAGCACCTGTCCGGCAGAACGAAGCTTCCAGCCATTATCGTTGAGCGGCAGGATTTCCTTAACAGCATTGGGGTCTGGGTCGTAGGTAGGTATCATGACGGGCTGGCCCTCGTCATCGTATTTGGGAGAGCCGTCTTCGTTCACGTCCTGTTTCTCGCCAGTCGGATGCTCTATGTCATAGTAGTTCCATGCACTCTTACCCCAGAAGTAGTAGGCAGATGCCTTGGGAGTAGCTTCTCCGCAGGCTTCGGGGTCGTTGATGAACCAGTCGGTCTGATTGGCATCGAAGTGTGTTACTTCATCCATGCGGATATTGGTGTTGTCAATACCGTCGATTCCGATAAACTTGCTGACAATGTCTGAGGGCAGGAAGTCTCCGCCACTAACAAGAACTGTAATAGTAGCTGGCTCCGTCAATTCGATAGGCTCTGTGTAGAGCTGTGAATTGTCGGCTGTGGTAATCCCGCTGAAGTTGAAGTAGATGCTGACACCCTCATCGGCAGACGAGAGCGTGATGGTGCTCTTTCCAGCCTCACGAATTACGGTAATCTCTGGAGCTGCGGCCTGAACCATGATGATAATGCTCTTCTCGGCAATCTTACTATCGGTATAACCGTCACCGATGGCGAATGCCTTAACGGTGGTCGGCTCTGTCAGTGTGAACGGCTCGGCATAGACGGTGCTTTCCACTGTGGGGTCTGTACCGTCAAGCGTGTAGTAGATTTTCTTTGAGTTGCTGGCAGTGATGGTGACAGTGGTATAGCCGTTCTCCTGCTTCGGAGTGATGACGGGCGTACCAACGGCCTGAACGTCCTTCTTGGTGTCAGCAACTACCTGCAGGGCGTTAGGTATCAAGGTTGAAATGATGTCCTGGTCGGCTAAGGCCATATCCTCAAGGGTCAGCGGCAGCAGCATATAGGCATTGCGCTTGGCGTTGTGGATGTGCATGGCGACAATCTCGCCAGCCGTGGCAATGACATCGTCGTTGGCAAAGTACTCGCCTAACTCGACACCAGTGATGCCTCCTTCGGTCAGCAGTGCCAAGCCTTCGGAAACGTCAAAGCCTTCGAAAGCAGCGTTGGGATTCTCGACATCGCTGACGGTCAGCGTCGTCGCTTCCGTCTTTACAGCCTTACCATAGCCTAAAGCCTCGTAGAGGTTGGGGTTCAGGTTCAGCATAGGCATGAAGGCCACGAGCTTCTTCAGTTCGGGCAAGAAGGCGTTGTCGGCACCGATGGTGGGGCTGACAACAACAGCCTGGAAGCGGTTGGTCTTGCCGTCCTCTAATTTAGCCAGCAGTGTCTCGGCAGTTTCTGTAGTCTCGTCAACATTAATGGCTTCCAGTGCAAAACGGTCTGATGCACCCTCCAAGTAAATATAAGCCAAGTCCTCATCGGTATTGCCGCTATAGAGATATGCCACCGGCTTAGCATCCTCAACGGCAGGAGCGTCGCCATTGTCAATCTGGAACAGCGTGAAGTCGATACCAGCATCAGGAGTCAGCTGGAACTGGACATCAACAGGTTCTGTCTCTTCTGTCACCACCTGCCAAACAAAGGTATAGGTACCCTCGGAACCTTCTACCTGATTACCCAAGAAGATGCAGGCACCGTTATACTGAGGCGAACTCTCCTCAGGGAGGAACTTGATGTAGCTCTGCACAGGAGCAATACCACGGTTGGTGGCCGTTGAATTGGCGGAGCGACCGACAACCTTAATCTTTTGGCCATTCTTCAACGGATGGAAGGTTAGTTTAGTGCTGGCACGTGTCAGACGAAGCTTGGTAGTAGCCAGATGGATGGAGTTGTCCTTCTTGCTGCCAATATCAATCTTCAGGTCGCGCAGTTCCTCAATGACATTGCCATTGGCTTTCCAGAATTTGCTGGCATCCTGCTTTACGGCATTCTTCCAGTTGTTAACATTGCCATCGCCATCCGTGCCATTTTCGGCCCAGTTGGTCTTGTCAGCCGTTAGGTTGGCAATGGTCTCGTCGCTGAGTCCTTGCGTAAAGTCCCACGACTTCTTGTAGTCATCACCGGCAACAAAGTCGTCAATGACCTCTGCGTCTTGCGCATTGGCTCCTACTGCACATGTCAGGAGCAGCAATACAACAGATAAAAGTTTTTTCATAAGCGTTAATGTTTTAAATAATAATTTGTATGTAGTTTGCTCTATTAAACCCCTTGCCCCTCCTTTCGAGAAGGAGGGGTGTTGAAGGGGTGTTATTTGATTCCTAAATCGTATGGTACCCAGAAGCCGCCAGCCATAATCTTGGCACGGATCTCGGCATCCTTACCTACAGCCTCGTACTTCGGACAGACGCGGTCGGCAATAATCTTCGGGTCGTTGTAGCGCACTGCCATACGGTTCATCATGGGATAAACTTTACCCTCGGCAGCAAACTCCAGCATCGACTCGTCAAGGATGGCCATGTCGTTGATGCGGAGGGTATTCGGATTCAGGCGGCTGTCACTGATGGTTCGGGGTATCGATTGCACACAGCCACGAATACCTTCAGAGTCGTACTTGCGTGTTCCATCTTTAAAGGTGTTTGTTTTTGTCCAATCACATTTAGTTGGATCATACTTGCTGCCAAAACCATCCCATTAGGGGTCGTTAGCGTCAAAATCTGTGTTTTTCACCCCTGTATTAAACACACCGTTGAAAGCAATAAAACGCTGTAGGTGGTTGAGTGCTTCAGCCAGCATCATGTGATATTGCGTAGCACGATAAACATAGATGTGACAGTCGTCCTGATAAGCATATGGACGTATAGTACTTCCATTGGGACGGAATTTTGCAATGTAGGGCATACCCGAATTTACATCACCAAACACACACTTGTAGCGAGTGTCGTTAGTAGTTGCTCCTGGATTAAATTTCGTATCCAAAAAACGGTCAATTCCTATTTGTGACGGGCGTAGCAGATACTTGTTAGGATATTCCTTAGTAAAGTGCTTAAGAAGTGCATTTGTCTGATTATTCTTATAATCATATATGATAGCACTAACAGACTCATATGGGTATGGTTGTGCATAATTCCAAATAGATGTATAGTGCCCAGGAGTAGCACCGGACGGTAGCCAGTAGACATCTGAACCAGGATCTTCACGATTGCTTCCTTTTCCTTCGTCTATCACCTTATTGAGGGCAACCAACAACTCATCTGCCGCCTGCTTATAATAAGACTTAGCTTCTTGGAGGGAAGCATCAAGAACAGCACCTTTCCACAAGCAAAGCTCAGCATGGAGTCCTGCATACGGCGGCACGGTATAGGTCCATTTACGGTACTGGCTGCCCGCCACATTGGTCACATTGGCAGGATCAAGCCATGCAATCCAGTCAATTTCGTCGGTTACGGCAGCACCGTCCATACCTGTTTCCAAAGTATTCAGGCACTTATCCACCAGCTCTGCAAGGGACATCAGCTGGAACTTATCGTTACCCTTGATTTCGGTCACACCAGCCACGGGGTCGTCGAACCACACAGCCTGGCCGTAGATTTCAGCCAGCGTCTTGTAAGCCCAGACCTTCACACGGACAGCCGATGATACCAAAGGCTTGTAGACTTCATCGGTAACAATAGGATTGCTACGGAACTCCTTCATCTTCTGGATGAAGTCGTTACAAGCTATGATGACCTCATAGTAGCCAGCCGGGTCGGCGTATGGGTTGCCCTGCAGGTTTGGCTCATAGTTGTAGACGGCCTGCAACTCGGGAGTCGGGTTGTTGGTTACCTCAATGAGTTCGCCACGAGTCTCGGTAAGCAGTATCTCCTTATCGCCAACGGCCTGCATCTTGGTCATAATGCCCAAGAAACCGGTGTACATCTCCGTTTGACTGGAAATATACTCATCGCCTGCCAATTCATCTTCCGTGGATGGGTCGTAGAAGTCAGAGCATGAAATGAAGAGTGAAGAATGAAGAATGAAGAGTGTTGCCCACAGCAACATGTTTCTTCCGTTTATTTTACTACTCATAATTATCAAATTATCAATTATCAACTATCAATTATCAATTAGGGCGATGCCCGCATCAGAATCTCAGGTTCACACCCACCTTAAAGGCACGGGGAGCAGTAGCTTTGGCATAGTCAACACCCTGCATCAGCGAACTGTAGCTATAAGAGAATTCCGGGTCAAGACCCAAATACTTAGTGAAGCATATCAGGTTCTGACCAGTCACGAAGACGGTACCACCCTGCAAGAAGTTGAACAGGGGCTTGTTCCAAGTATAGCTCAGCGTCACGTCGCGCAGCTTCAGGTAGCCGGCATCTTCTATCCAGCGGTCGCTGAAGGCATTGTTGCCCACTACATCATTATAGCGTACACGAGGTACGTCGGTCTGCTGACCCTCCATCAACCAGCGGCGCAGCAGGGCTGTGCTCTGGTTGGCAAAGTCGCTGCCAGACTCTGTAATACGGCGCACGGCATTATAAGCCTTGTTGCCCACAGAGTAGACGAAGGTCATGTCAAGCGCAAAGCTCTTGTATTCGAAGCGGGTGAAGAAAGAGCCGAAGAAGTCGGGCGTAGCAGACCCCAACACCTCACGGTCGTTTTCGTCAATGACACCGTCGCCATTCTTGTCAAGGTAATGTATATCACCAGCCTGGAACTTTTCGCCGTTGGCAGTCAGGTTAGCCTTTTCTGCCTCTGCCGTTGTGGTGAACACGCCGAATGAACGGTAGCCGTAGAAAGAATACGGGTCTTCACCGACGCGGGTGATAATCTGTGCATCATCGTCCAGTGTCGTAACCAGCTCGTTCAGCGTACCTAACGACTTGACCTTATTCTTCAGTGTTGTCAGCGTACCGCCAACCATCCAACGGAAGTCCTTCAGGCTGATTGGCATGACTGATAACGACAACTCTATGCCTTTCGACTCTATCTCGGCATCGTTGTTATAGTACTGACTGGTGCCAAGAACGGACGAACGGATACCGGTCATCAGCACATTGGTAGCACGTGTGTTGTAATAGCCAAAGCCTAACTGCACGCGGTTGTGCAGCAGCGAGGTTTCGAGGCCGATGTTCAGCGTGCGGTCACGCTCTGGCTTCAGCTCCGTGTTGGGAACATTGGCACGGACAATACCAGCAATAGTCTGGTAGGGGTCGGACGTATAGTAGTACTTACCCAACTTGGATTCGTAGCGGCTGTTACCCGTGAAAGTCAGGTTGGCATAGACGTTCAACTTGTCAAGCCAGCAAACCTGTGACAGACCCGGCAGGTTCTTACCCATCAGCACAGCATCGAAGGCAGGATAGAAGTACATACGGGAAGCATCCTTACCCGTAGAAGAAGCACCGTCAAGGGAGGTCGTCATGCCGACCTTCACCAGGTTGTTCCACGTATAGTCAGCATGGGCGAAGAAGTTCATCCAGTTCCACTTGTTGTTGTAGCCGGAGAAGTACCTGCCAATCTTATCCACACTACCTAAGGTCTTGTAGAAGTCGTTACCCGTATTACGGCCAAAGGCGGCATCGTACTCATAGTTAGTCAGCAAGGTCTGCCAGCCCAGGTTGAAGTTCAGCTTATGCTGTTCACCCAGGTTCAGCTTATAGGCACCGTTGACGTTGAAGAAGAGGTTGAACGTGTGGTTCGTACCCACGCGCACCGAGTTGATGATTTCACCATACTGGTCGAACTGGGGCACGATGTCCTCGTTATCAGCACCCGGGATGAAGGCCTCCTCCTGATTGTAGTTATAGTACATACCCACGATACCGTTCAGCGTCAGGTTGCGGATGGGGGAATAGATGAGCTGTATCTTGGCATTCATATCGTACTGGCGGTTCGTGGCCGTCAGCGTGTTGACCATCGATACGGGGTTGGAAACCCAGAAGTCACTATTCTCAATAGCACCAAAACGATAGCCAGCATACTTGCTGATGAGGTTGCCATACATATCGCTTTGGTTGGGATTCAACAGCGGAGCGCGGCGGTAGGCAGCCAACATGGGGTTGATTTCCTTGTTTAATCCTTGATACTGATACTGACCTTTCAAGTAGGCCATATTGATATTGGTACGTATCTCGAACTGCTTGCTGACCAGCACAGAGGCATTGATCTGGGCATTATAGCGGTCGGTGAAGGTTCCACGCAACGTACCATTGTCGCCCATATAGCCTAACGAAATATTGTACTTGGCAATGTTGTCACCACCCTCCACACGGAACAGGTAGTCCATAGTCGAACTCTTGCGATAGATTTCCTCCTGCCAGTCAGTATTGTACTGGTAGAGGTACCACTTGTTAGCCTGTGGGTCGCTCAGGAAGGTGAAGTCCTTGAAGAAGGCTTCCTGATTGGGATAATACGTCAATCCCATGTCCGAGAGGTAGCTCTTGTACTGCATGGCATCCATCAGCGGAATGCGTTTGTTGTTCCAGTTCATGCCGGCAATGGCTGAGAACGAGATGCGGGTGTTCATGTTGGTGGTGCTGGCTTGGTCGGTCTCGATCATCAGCACACCGTTGCTACCCATCGAACCGTAGGCGGCAGCCTCGGAACCTTTGAGCAGGGTGATGTTGCGGACATCCAAGCCATTGAGTGCCTGGAACCAGGAACGGGAGTAACCACCGATAATCTGGCTCAGGTTAGCATCGGGCATGTAGGGCACACCATTGATAACGATGAGCGGGGCATTGTCGGCTACCAAGGAGCGTACGCCACGGTACTGCATCATGGCACCCTCGCCTGTCATACCACTCTTGTTCGTCACCTGCAAACCGGTCAACTCTCCCTTGAGGGCGTTGTCCACAGACAGGGAGCCAAGGGCGTAGTCCTTGCGGTTCAGGTTGACGTTAGCGCCCGTTGCGGGATCACCCTGTGTGTCTCCGAAGGGCGTTATCAGGGTCTCATTATAGCGGCTGCGGTTCTCCTCTATCAGATAGACATGGAGGTTTGTGGCGTTGTTGTCCTGTAGATAGACAACCTTACGGAAATAACCGTCGTGCCATACGTTGAGCAGCTGTCCCTGCTTCACACCCTCTATCGTGAAGCTGCCATCGTCAGCAGAACGAACACTCTCACAGCCCGGACTGGAGATGACGGCATCGACAATGGGCTGATTGGTTGACGTAAAGACATAGCCGCTTACTTTCTGTGCGTGAATACTGACCGCCATTGCTACCGGCAATGACAGACCCAGCACCAGTCTCTTAATATTATTTGTCATAACTTTGTTCGGTTAATATATATTACTTATTAAAAGGTATAGGGCGTAAGCACCAATGATTAAAGATGACAGAACTAGCCGTTCCCTTGCTTGGATCGACATACCACTTTTCACATTGGATGCGCAAGACGACTTTTACAGGAGACCCGTCTCCCTTGATGTCAGGAATAGCCAGTTCTTGAAGGATTAACCCACCATCAGTGTCATAATTGCCTGCTTTATTCTTGTTGGGACTACTACTATTAGCACTTACATAAGAGGCATTGTAACCCTCCGGATAACAATAAGGAAGTGTATTGCCTCGATCATAATGGAATGCCGTATTTCCTCCCCAGTTAACGAGTTCCGACTTGGCGATTTCCTGACCCTCGGCAAAGACTGTCACTATGACATCTATATTCATATTTTGTTTGGAACCCATAGCCAAGCGATAGTTGCCTGGAGGAATAAGGAATGGCGATATTGTTCCATCATCATTTTGCTTAATGAGCGTAAAATCAAGTATGAATCCGTCTTCCGGTGTAACGTCTTCTGTCTTACTGACTTGCATGACCCTGTTCTCATGTAATGGCCATACGCCCTCCCAAGGAGTCCAGGCGGCTACTTCTGTATTACATTTGTCGAATTTCATATTTGTCATCTTGAAAAACTCTTCTTTTTGCTCTGCAGTGCAAACCTCATAATGATAGAAACAGTCTTTCAGACGGTATATTAATACGTTTTGAGGTAGTATGAGTTTATTTACCTTATAAACGATACCATTCGACAAGTTTTCGGGGTTCGCCAAGTCAATATTTTGCTTCTTGGTGTCCCAATCCTTGTTAAAAATACTGGATAGAGGTTCCTCACTATCCGTCAATTCTTCAGCCGTGTACTGCTTCTTAAAGAAAGCTACCTTCAGAATCCAGTCCTTCATCAGACTATCCTTACGCTCCAGACCCCATTTTTGCAAACGGTCGTGAGCATCGTACAAAGCGTTGTTGATGACATCGTTCGAGAAGAGCAGCATGGTGGCGGTCAGCGACTCGGAATTCATGTCGAAGCCCTGATTCTCAAAGAACGTATTGGTATAGATGAATACGGAGTCATAGACGGTGTTACCCTCGGCATTGATTCCGATGGCCTTACTGTTGGCACGGTCGAACTCCTTGCCGCCAGAAGCATTGACCATTTCCTTGAAGATGGAATAGTCGTCACCGAGATTGTCGATATAGTCACGCAACGAGGTTGGCGTATTAATCATCTCGTCAATGACGTAGACGTAACCGTTGCCAGTCTTGATGACTTCCTTGACATGGGCGTTATTGAACATGAGGTGGTCGATGATGATACCCTCCTGTCCTTCTTCGTCCATGCTGACATTCACATACTTGCCGTGCCACATCATCAGGCGGTCGCCATTGTGCAGATTAGCCGGTGATACAGACATATCGCTGACGTGGGAACGGGTGACGAAGTTCACCTTTTCCTCTGGCTGTGTGAAGTGGTCGTTGGTGACCACTAATATCGTGCTGAGCTGTCCTTTCTGGTTCAACTCGTCGAAGATGCCCTCACTGGCAAACAGTGCACTCATGCTCGACATGTCCGAACGGCCAGAGATATAGGCTTCAGAACTCTCTTTGACGATTTTCAGCTCCGGGTTCGTGATGGTGACATCCGTTGAGCCATAGTGGTCGTCATTCTTCAGCTCAGAACAGGCTGTAGCAAGGCCTGTTGCGAATATGATTGCTATCAGTTTACTGAATGTTTTCATAATTATCAATTATCAATAGGAATGAACTTAATGGTGTCGAACTGGAGGCTGAAGCCTTTATTGGTGCTGGCAGCAGGATCCAGGATTACGAAGCTAAACGTGTGAGAAGCCGTCTCTGGGAATTCTATCTCCTCATAGATGGTAGAGGTATATACACCAGGCAAGGCACTGGGCACTTTGGTGTAGGGGCGTACAAATGCCTGATAGTCCTCATTGTCATCAAAGGTCATCCGTACCATACCACCATTACCGTCGGTCTGCTGGCGCATGAAATTATGGTTGGTCAGGTAGATAATGCTTAGCTCTACCTTATATTTACCTCTCACTAAGACAGGTGTCTTCATGGATACAGAACCCATATAGCCTAAGTTGAACACCACACGGTCGTGGTTGTAGGCATCCTTCAAGTTCGATTTGCAGGTGACATAGTCTATGTCGCTGTAGCTGGTGTTCTTCGAGCCGGACTCACCCATCTCAAAGGTATAGCAGGCTGCTGTACCGATACGGGTGCGGTTCTCTGCGGCTGTGGGCTCGGCAGGCTGATAGTTCTCAACTCCCAGTTTCTCGATGACGACATTCTTGACTTCAGAATAGTCGGCCAAGTCCCAAACCACGGTAGCCTGCTCCGGCTCCCAGACAGGCAGCCAGCCGTCCAACTCATGAACATAGCCGTTTTTGGCCATGACATTCGACGACTCCACAACAAAGCGGGTGGGCTGGCTGGTGGAAGCGTTCATAATGTATCGGTCTTCCTCTGTAGCAGCCTCTTCATCGTAAGTCACCGTGAAGACCTGATTGTTGGCTGAGGTACCCCAGATGCGGACCGTCTCTGAGCCACTCATAGCTCCCAAGTCTTCCGTCTTATAGGCGCTGCGCAGGATGTGGTAGCCGACATACTCACGCAACAGGGAATCGGTAGTAAGACCTCTCTCATCGTCAGCCTGCAGGCGGGCTATCAGTTCATCTACGCTATGAATATTTGCCTTGGCAAAGGTGGCGTCTGTGACGTCCAGCAACGTATAATAATAGTGAGTGATAATACGGTTGCGGTTCTGGTCGTACGTCGTATCAACTATCATTTCGAGTTGCTCATCCCAGCCAGTACGCCGGAAGGCCTCGGCCATCACGGAGGATTTTCCTGCCTCCACGATGCGGTCGTAAACAGTCTCCACCAACGGCGTCATCGCACGAGACAGGGTATAGATAGTACCGTTGAAGGCACTATCGCCCATCTCAACAATCTTGCCTTCACCGTTGAGAGTTGCCTGACCAGCATGCTCCGTATCAATATCGATAGACAGCAGGTCTTCGCTCAGGTTCTGAATCGTTGACATTTTGATAAAAGCCTCAGCCCCTACCTGACCTTTGGAAGTATGGTAGAGCATAAAGGCACGGGCGTATGCTGGTGTCAGCTGCTCCAAACTCGTCACGCCACGACGCTGGTAGAACTCAGCCATCGCTTCATTATTCGGCACGAATGCTGTGAATGTCACACCATCTGACGACTGGTTCAAGGCGTTGTACACACCAGCGTAGTTCAACAGTTTGACATATTCGCTAAAGTCCTCACGCTCTGAGAGCATCGTGGAGATGGGCATCTTCAAGGCAGGCTTATAGACGCTGCCCTTGTTAGAGTCCTCGCCAAAATCGAACACATCTTTGTCGCAGGCCACCAACAGCAGCGCAGCTGCTACGATAACCATCAGTTTCTGATATATGCTATAATTCTTCATATAATATCCTCCTTCCGATTACTTAGAATAATAGGGATTCTGTTTCAACAACTTATTATGCTCTATATCGGCTTCGGGGATAGGCATATACCATGCGTCTTCATCCTGTAGCACAGACTCTATCCACTCTACCTTTGTAGTCTGGTTGCCTTCCAACACCTTAGTAACAAACTCTTCTTTGTATTTACCGTTTGCAACACGTCCTAACCACAGCACATCATACCAACGCTTGGCCTCAGCCATGAACTCCAGTTCTCTCTGGGTGAGAATCTCCTCCAACAGCGACAGCTCGTCAGACTGAGCGACGACATCGGGAATGCTCACATCGTCACCCTTGTAGCTCTCCAAGCCTGCACGATGGCGGATGCGGTTGATAAGCGTAATAGCCTCTGGCCAGCTGCCAACACCTTTCATCACCAAGGCCTGAGCCTTGATCAGCATGATTTCGGCCACGCGGTAGATGATGAAATTAGCATCCTGATAGACGCGGGCACCACCCGATATGTCAGTAACGTCCGTACCATAATACTTCCAGATATAATAACGCTGTGATGTTGGCCATAATGCCGTAGCTGTTTCAGGAACGTAGGTACATAACAGCATACGGCCCATGCGGCCATCCTCCTGTACGCCCTTTTCCTTCAGGGCCTGTGTTTCTTCCCTCATCAGATTCACTGCTGCCTCGGTGGGTTGAAGTGTCGAACTGGAAGTGATGCCAAAGAGACTGGCGAAATTATTGTTCACACCATTGAGGGAATAGTCCCAGTTCAACTCGAAAATAGACTCATTGCTATTGCCCGGATAGAACATGGTGTACCAGTCAGAAGTGTTGGACATGAACGCCGGACGGAAAGTGTCGGTAGCGTTGAGAATCATGTCACAATACTCAATGCACTGGTCGTAGTCCTCACTCCACAGACAGGCATCAGCCATCAGCGCATAGAGTGCCCACTTGGTGACGCGACCCTTGGTGGCCCACTCTTCCTCGTAGGTTCCTTTGGCGGCACCGGTTTCCAAGGCCGTCTTGACATCGCTCTTGATTTGTTCGATAATATCTTCTTCCGAAGACTTGGCCTTGTCAAAGCTGGCATGGTCGTTGACGTATGCCTCCAACACCAATGGCACTTCCTTGTAGTTCTTCACTAATATCAGGTAGCAGTAGGCACGCAGGAAATAGGCCTCAGCCAAGTGTGAATTACGGATAGACGCGTAATAGGTGTCGTCCTGTACTCCAGGAACATACATGATGACCGAGTTGGCCATGCCAATGACCTTATAGAAGGTGTCCCACTTGCACAGGCTGTTGGAAGGCAGGATATTGAAGTCCTGCAACTTCTGGTCATTCGAATTGGTGGTATAGATGGCACCGCCGCGCAGCTCACCCCACTTGATGAGTGTTGGTACACATTGTCGCAGGTAGGAATAGCCAGCACTGATTACCGATTCCACATCCTCCTTGGATTTCCAATAGCTGTTGGTCACCTGTTCATTGTTAGGTTCTATGTCAAGCCATTTGTTACAGGAGGTGACAAAAGGTAAAAAGGTAAAAAGGTAAAAAGGTAAAACCCATTTGCCGAACACCTTTACCTTATTAAATATCGTTGTTTTCATAACTGTTCTTTTTTATTTGCTTACTTTTTTACCTTTTAGAAGTCAAGATTGATACCGAAAGCGAAACGCTTGGAGACGGGGGTCGTAGCACCATCCATGACCAATGCGGTAGAAGCACTGGGCAACTTGACCTCTGGGTCTTGTCCCTTATACTTCGTCCAAGTAAAGAGGTCATAGCCGGTGATGAAGGCATTCAGCTTGGTGATGCCCCACTTCTTCAGCCATTTCTTCGGGAAGTTGTAGCTTAGCGACAGCGTCTTGAGACGGATGAATGAAGCATTCTCCACAAAGCGGTCGCTACCCAGATAGTTGTACCCCATGCCATAGAGAGCACGTGGAATGTCGGTCTGGTCACCCTCAGAACGCCAGCGGTGCAGCACAGCCGTCGACTGGTTGTTGGTGCCTGACATACTCTCCAGGTTCATGCGGGCACTGTTGATGACCTTCTGGCCATAACGTCCATAGAAGAAGGTGGTCAGCGTCAGCTGTTTCCAACGTACCTGGAAGCCACCACCACCGATGAGTTTCGGGTTGGAGTTTCCTAAATAGACGATATCGTTCTCGTTGATGACACCGTCGTGGTTGATATCCTCATACTTGGCATCGCCAGGGAATGTCAGCGTATTGCCGTTACGCATGGTGATAGCCTTTCCGTTGTAGTCGTACATCACGTTGCCGTTGGCGTCACGGGCATAGGTCTCGTCCGTATTCTGATAGACACCGAGGTAGCGGTAGCCGTAGAACGAACCCACTGGGGAGCCCTCCACAACACGCTGTGCATACTTGCCGTTGCCGAAGGAGTAGCTTTCCTGTACCCATGTGTCGGGAATCTCTTCCACCTTATTTATATTACGCGAGATGTTGGCATTGACTGATACCGTCCAGTCCTTGTTCTTGAACACCAGATAGTCGAAGCGCAACTCGAAACCCTTGTTGCTCATGCGGCCCGAGTTGATGTACTTGATTTTCGAGAAACCGGTCGTTGAGGGCAGTACGGGATTAGCTATAAGCATGTCCTTGGTACGCTTGTCGTAGTAGTCGAAGGTGATGCTCAGCTTATCCCACAGGCGCAGGTCGATACCGAAGTCTACTTCCTTGGTGGTCTCCCACTTCAGGTTATCCAGCTGCATACGGTCCGGCTCAATAGCTGTCATGTTCATGTACTGATTGCTCATGCGCTTGTAGGCACCGAGATAGACGGAAGCACCCGAAGGTGACGTTCCTGACCATCCTAAGCCTAATCGCAGCTTGGCTTCGGTCAGCCACTTCCTGACTGAATCGCCCCAGAAATGTTCCTGTTCGATATTCCAAGCAGCACCAAAGGCGGGGAAGGTGCCCCAACGGGTGTCCTTACCCATGGACGAGTTGCCTTCGTGGTTAATGGTGGCACGTAACACATAGCGGTTATCGTAAGAATAGACGGCCTGGCCAATCAAAGACACCGTGCGGCGCTCGGAGTTGGCAGAGTTGGTAGAAGCCACCACGCTGCCCACCACGGGGTCGCTCAGGTTAGCCGATGCATTGCCGTAGGTGACGTTTGAGATGCTGAAGCTCTGCGTGTCACTGGTCTTGAACACGGCTGTAGCGATGAGCTTGTGCTTATCGGCAAACGTGTTATTGTATATCAGCTTGTTCTCCGTCTGCAGCGAGAAGGCGTCTGTAGTGGCATCGGTGCTCTGGTTGGCAAAGCTGTTTGTCCACAGCACACCGGTAGCCTCCTGCGGCAGGAACTTCTTGTTCTTCGTGGTACGCATGTTCAGCGACACCCAACCCTGATACTGCAGATGGAAGGGGAAGTCGTAACCCAGGGTAATGGTCATCTTGCCGTCGCGCTGCGTGGTCTTGTTGTAGCCTTCGTTTACTAAGGCAACGGGGTTGAAGTTGTCCTTACCTTTATTGCTGCTGATTTCGGTGAAGGCACCCTGGAAGTCGCTTTCCGGCGTGAAATAGACACCTGTTGACTGTTTGGTGACGTCGTCAATCCAATAAGGGCTGAGGTTTGGCATCTTCTGCTGAGCCATGCCACGTGCATTATCAAGGACATTAGCATCCTTGTTGGTGTTGGTGAAGGAGAAGTCGGTGCGAACACGCAGGCGGTCGCTGAAGTTATAGGTAATCTTCATGCCGGCCGACAGACGTTGTACACCAGTACCAACGGTGGTTCCCTGTTCGTCGTAGTAACCGAGGTTGAGCTTATAGACAGCCTTCTCACCACCACCGGTCATCGAGAAGTTGTTATCGGTGATAATGGCGTTCTGCTTGACGGCATCCAACCAGTCGGTATCGACATTGTATTCGTCGTAGTAACGGTAGTCGGGGTTGTAGTTCAGCTCGTTGTTGTTGAACAGCATGTTCAGCTCGTTGGCAGCACTGGCCACACCTTTAGCGTTGGCGGCATTCCAAATTTCGTCCTGCATCAGTGCCACATACTGGCCACCATTCAGCAGGGGAATGGACTTCGGCTCAAACTTCCACGTCAGCTTTGACGAGAACGAGAACTTGGTCTTACCTGTCACGCCACGCTTGGTATTGATAAGCAGCACACCGTTGGCACCCTTTGTACCGTAGATGGCAGTAGCCGATGCATCTTTCAGTACCTCGATGCTCTCGATGTTGGCGGGAGCAATGTTCAGCAGGGCACCGAAGTCTTCGGCATTAGCGGTTGAGAAGTCGAAGTCGTCGTTGATATCAACGTCCTGTGGTACACCGTCAATGACTATCAACGGCTCGTTGCTGCCGCTGAGTGAACTGGTACCACGAATACGGATGGTATTGCTGGCACCCGGGTCACCACCCAGCGAGATATCGAGACCGGAAATCTGTCCCTGCAGGGCTTCCTCCACGGAGGTTACCGGTGTGTTGTCAACGATATCGGTCAGGTTCAGTTTCTGCACGGATGAGGTCTGCTCCATTCGTGAGATACCCATCAGGTCGCGGGCACCACGGTTACCCGTCACGGTCACTTCACCCAGCGTGGTAGAACTCTCCAAGGTAAAGTCCAAGTGTGTCTGTCCGTTGAAGCTGACGGTCTGGGTCTTCATACCGATGTAGCTCACTCTCACCTTCAGGCTCTTGGCATTGTCGGGCACTTGCAGGTTGTAGTTACCTTCCATGTCGGTCACGGTACCCTTCACATAACGGTTCTGGTTGTTCACCAGCACCACGTTGGCACCCATGACAGGCTCTAAAGAGTCGCCGAATTTCTCAGTGACCTTACCTGAAATCACATGGTTCTGTGCCGTCATACACACCGTGTACAACAGCACCAGGATGAGGAAAAATATATTCTTCTGTTTCATGGCTGTCTGTTTATTCAATAATACCATCAATGAATTGGAGGCAACCGTCTGCAAAGACAAACGGCAGGCTATCATACTTCGTGCTGACCATCACAGGCGTACCATTCTCTTTCATGACATTCAGTACGGTGCCGTTGTCGGTGATAGTCAGTGTCTCGCCACTCATCGTCAGGAAATCACCCTCGCATTCAGAGCCCGGATAGGGATAGCTGGTAAAGGAGTTCATCAGCGAAGACACAAAGTACTGACGCAGATAGTTGGCAAGCAACGTCTTGTTCGCAGAACTCACCGTACCTGTCAAGGTATAGTCGGCAGCGACTTTCAGACCACTGCAACCAGGCATCTTGGCGATGTTCTGCTTGATGGCCTCATTGGTCGGTGCAAAGGTTATCAGACGCAGTCCGTCTGCGGCCAATGACGGCATCTTGCCCGTCTTGGTATCTACAAGACCTGCTTTCTGCAACAGCTGCGAGAAAAGGTAGTACTCATAGTGTTTGTCATTACCCACAGCCAACAGGTGTTCCAAGCCGTCGCCTGAAGCCTCGCTGAACAGCATGGGAGCATCGTAAGAATAGGAACGTCCATTGTCCCAAGGCTGTCCGTTGTTCTGAATCTCGTGGAAGGCCACATAAGGCGTTCCGCTATAATCGGGGCGCAGCTGCTCGTTGAACAGGGCGTTCGTGGTTATCTGACCGTCGCGCACGTACCAATAATTAAATGTGGCGTTGGTCGGAACTACCTGAATGCCGGTAGTTTTCAGTTCACTAACATTCTGGGCGGTGTGAATATTGACAATACTTTGCTTCCTGCCTTTGCTCATTGCTGCAAATCCATCAAGCCCCATCTCCTGAAGTATGTTCTCCTGCGTGCTTATATAAAGACGCATAGCTGGTTCGTTATTCTCAAACTGTGCATTGGAAGGTATTAGCGTCACGAACTTCGATTTGTTGGAAGCCAACGACAGGATATTTTCGCTGCCGTCCAGCGCATAGAGGTATGTGATGTAGTTCTTGTCCTTGAAGGCGGGGCCTACCACTGACGAGAAGATGGCCGGAGCCTTCATGTTATCCATGCCGTACAGAACACCATTGACGCACATCTTGCGATCGGTCACCTGGTCGGGGTCGATGTTAATCGGGGTACCGTAGTAAGTCAGTACTTTCTCATTCTTGATTTCCTCGGGGAATACCAGCTCGCTGGCTTGAGCGAACGACTGCATGATGAAGTACTGCAGTATCAGCGGGTCAAGGTCGGTCAGCTGATGATAGCCGCTCTCCTCTGTCCAGTAGTTGGTGAAGAACTTGTCCATAGCGGCATTGGTGGGAGCGAAGATGCTGTAGCCGACGCTCTCCAAGGCAGCCATCTG
>JAEEGL010866197.1_pt1 | contig 17729 bp, 17 predicted proteins | sample 9134231 | NCBI WGS metagenome assembly JAEEGL01 (sample SAMN16246548, study PRJNA631951) | gut metagenome | biome: gut microbiome; feature: rumen; material: fiber-attached | host: Bos | place: Iran: Karaj | collected 2018-10 | reverse complement strand
GTTTACAACACCGCGACCGGTATGAATGAATCATATAACGGCGGTGCTAAGGGCAGAGACTGTGCTGCCATTATCACAGCAATGTTTCCCGCCCTCATGGGCGACGAAGAATTCCGCAAGTACTTCTATAAGGTTTATGACGACTTTAACGATAACTTCCCGCATCTCTCGGAAGCGAAGAAGAACATGGGCGTATTATGCGACAACGTGTATCGCCGCATTACCGACGAATCCTGCCCTGCGCATCTTCCGTTAAACATCGACAAATCCGGGAACATCTTTCGGGTTTCCCAGACTCACATCGAATCCGGGAAATACATACCGAACAACGTGTTCAGCGGCTGGTTCCAGATCTTCACTGAGAACCCCGGCGCATCTGCCGTAAAACCCAAGGCGAAAGAGATCGATCACGCCGATTTTGTCGGCAAGTACGCTTTTACGTCGAGAGTTTTATCTGCTTTTGAAAAAACGCTCGTACCGGAACTGCCCGAATGGTATGTGATCCCGGAAGAGGTCGTCGATATCTGTAAGCATGCCCAGATAACCAGCGGCAAGCCCTCGCAGATGAGGAATTTTCTTCTGCGCGGCCCCGCCGGCACCGGAAAAACGATGGGCGCGAAAGCGGTCGCTGCCGGACTCGGTCTTCCGTACATGAAGTACACCTGCTCGGCGAACTCCGAAATCTATGATTTTATCGGATCGGTACTTCCTAATTTTGAGGCGGCAAAACATCTTGAAGGCGGAACGCGTGCCGATTCCTATGATTCGCTTGCTGCCGCTCTCGGGCTGCCGGACATCGATGATATGGACTATGATCCGGCTGGTGTCTATGAACGCATCACCGGGACGTCCAAACCTGACGCGACTGTGCAGGACTGCATGTCCGTTCTTCTGAACATCGTTGTGAAGGAATCCGGGAAACTGAATAACTCTTCCGGACAGGCTCTGTATACATATCAGGAGACCGATTTCATCAAAGCTCTTCGGTACGGATACGTTATTGAGCTTCAGGAGCCTACTACGATAATGCAGCCGGGTGTTCTGGTCGGACTCAATTCCCTGCTGGAACAGGATGGCAACATCACGCTTCCGACTGGCGAAGTGATCAAAAGGCACCCGGACGCTGTCGTTATCGTTACGACGAACGTGACCTATGAAGGCTGCCGCGGCATCAATCAGAGCGTCCTGGACAGAATGAGTCTGGTGCGTGACGTTGAGCTTCCTTCCGTTGAAGTCATGACGCAGAGAGCGATGCGGGTGACCGGTGCGGACGATGAGAATCTTGTCGAACAGATGGTTCGCGTGGTCATTTCCATGGAGGATTACTGCCGGAAAAATGCGATCGGAGACGGCTGTATCGGTATGCGTTCGCTGATTGACTGGATCAATTCCACGCTGGTCACGGACGATCCCTACAGATCCGCATTGAACACGGTCGTCAGCAAGGCGACCACAGACGAAAAGGACCGCGAGGCTCTTATAACGTCCTGTCTTGAATCCATTTTCACCAGAAAAACGATATGAAGGGGGTGACGGTATGACGACTAACGGTTTGACTGTGATCGAAAAGCAGTTTATGGAGACCGTAATGAAAGGTATCCGCAGAATTGCCGACGCTCTCGAAGACGCCAATAAGCTGAGAAGAGAAGAAATCGACGCCAGGAAAAAAGACCGTGAACAGATGGCGACCCTGGTCGAAGCCTTCAAACAGTTCAAATAAGGAGGTACGGAAATGGCATCCAAAGTCGATCATCGAAAAGTTCGCAGTATGATAGAGGATCGCAAATCGACGATTCGTGACGAAGAACTGTTTACGTCCCGTCTTATGTGCGCTCACTTCGAAGACATCAACACTGCGTCGACCAAGGTATATAATATCAGCCGGGACGTCCGCGTTTCACTCCTGTGGAGAGAGGACGACAGTTTCGTTGCCTGCACCGACAATCAAACGGTGTTTATCAACACCGCGCATACGTTCGGGCTGAAAAGCTGTCCGCGAAAAACCCGGTACGCAATCACACAGGGAAAAAACGGACATGAACTCGGGCATATCCTGTTTACGGATTTTCCCGCACAGCAAAGCTTTTTCAATCTGCTCACCCGTCATATCTGGTATCCGTCGGCACCGCCGGCGGATACCGCCGAGGAGGCGGAGGCTGTAAGCGAGATCTTTGACTATGCGTCAACAGATCCAAAAAACGAAAGAGCAATATTTAAGATCATGGCGGATATCAATAACATTATCGAAGACGGATATATAGAAGAACGGATGTTGAGGTATTTTCCCGGCTCTATCGGTCAGGGACTCAAGTTCGTAAGGCATCTGCACTATGAGGATATGCCTGCGCTTTCGGATATGATCGCCGGTGAGGAAAAAGGTGCGCCGACGATTTCGACGCTGCTTCAGCTTTTACTCAGTTACGTCAAATTCGGGAAACTGAAATACGGTGACGCAGCGCTGACGGACGAACGGGTGCAAATTATATTTGATCTTCTCCCGGTGCTCGACCAAGCCGTTCAAAGCGGTGACGTCAAGGACCGGTTCGCGGCGACAAACATTGTTTTGCTTAAATTCTGGAAATACGTTAAGGAGTTTATCGAAAACCTCAAAGCAGATCCGGAACCATCCGAAAACGACGGCTCCTCCGGTGAATCACCGGCGACAGAATCTGAAGAAGACGATAATCCCGCGGGAAAACATTCTCACATCGAAAAGGATTTTGATTCTGCGTTGACTGAAGTGCTTGATTCGTTGATTGGGAAATCAAAGGAAGCAAAAGGATCTACAGCCCCGATTGCAGGCCTGGGAGCTCCGTCAGGCGAATCAGAGAGGGAGGAGGCCAGAGCTGAAACAGCGTCTTTGGCAGGAATTACCCCACCGGATGCATCTGACGAAGAATCCGGAGGTTCCGAGGATTCACCTCCGGATATCCCCGGTGTCATGACGTCTGATTCCGATGATGAAAGACTCGACCTGGGTACGATCTATGATGATGACTACGAGGGATTTGCGGAAGACAGAGTCTCGGACGATCTCGACAGATTACTTGAGGGCATTGCGGAGCGTGACACGATGCGTGCTCTTGAGGAAATGCGGACGTCCGAGCTTGAGGCGGAAGCAAACAGCCTCGGATATGCAGACATACATGCCGGCATTTCGGTCGTTGTTCATAGGATGGCTTCGGTTCCTGATGACGTCAAAAGCGATTACGACAAAACCGCGCCTCCGTTACTGCGGATTTCCAAACTGCTTCAGAAGAGCATTCTTCAGCAGTTGAAAGACGTTCAGCTCGGCGGAAAGAGGACGGGGCTTCTGATGGGAAGAAGACTTGACGTACATGCGCTCCCGCGTAATGACGGCAAGTGTTTCTACAAGAACTCCCTTCCTCAGGATACGCCGCAGCTTGCGGTCGCGCTGCTTCTGGATGAATCAGGTTCCATGTGGTCGAGCAACCGTGCGCTGTTTGCCCGGTATACGGCGATTGTCATCTATGATTTCTGCCGTTCTCTCGGAATTCCGGTTACGGTTTACGGCCATTCGACAACCCGGTCCCACAAATATGGACACGCTCTCGATCTGTATTCATACGCTGAGTTTGAAAGCATCGATGATGACGACAAATACAGAATGATGGATATTACTGCGAGAAGCAATAACCGTGACGGAATGGCGCTGAAGTATGTTGCCGAAAAGCTTGTGAAACGCCCAGAACAGGAACGTATTCTCATACTGGTTTCAGACGGTCAGCCGGCCGATGATGATTACTATGGCCCCGAAGCTGATGAAGATCTGCAGAAAACGGTTAGAGAGTACACCAGAAAAGGCATCCTGTTCATCGCTGCCGCCATCGGCAGCGATAAGGATGAGATCGAACGGATCTACGGCAATGCTTTCATGGATATTTCGGACTTAAACACGCTTCCGGAGAAGCTGACCGGAGTTATTAAACGGCATATTCGGATCTAATCACAATCATTTGAGCGGCGGGCAGAAATGTCCGTCGTCTTTTTATGCGCGAAGTGTAAAAGGTGCTCTCCCTGGAATTTATCTGCAGTGAAATCTCCTTCAGCAATATTTCAGTATGTTCCCGTATAATTTAACTGTAAAAGTTGATTCTTCAACTTCATAAATTATCTCCTCAAGCGGAAGAGACTGCTCAGCGCCTGATTCGCGCATGAACAGTCTCTTTCGTTTTTATGGATTTACATCTGATAATGTGGCCTTTGAAATGTGCGTTAAATATAAAAATATGGAATAGCGAAAACGTTTTCTCTGAGCACACCCGGCGCGGCGCAATTGCATATGACTGCGCCTGTTCCTCTTTTTTTATCCGGAAGATCGTTCAGCACCTGAAATGCCGATGTCATATTTGCATCGGGATGTTCATCCTTTTTGATCTCGATTGGATACAGCACGCCGTCCTGCTCAATGATAAAATCGATTTCGGATTCAACATATTGTTCCGTGCCGTTCTTTGTAATTTTCTTTTTGTCTTTGCCGCGGTAATAGGAAACAAAATATCTATAATCCAGACCTCTGTTCGAATAGCTTTTCAGAATTTCGGAAATAACAAATGTTTCAAAGAACGGGCCGCTCATCGCGCCGTTTGCAAGGGATTCGGGCGTCAGCCAGCGGGTCAGATACGCCGCGAGGCCGGTATCGCGGAAGTACAGCTTTGGTGTTTTGATTGCCCTTTTCAGTGTGGAATTCGCAAAAGGTTCCAAAATATATACAAGCCCCGACGCCTCAAGCACAGAGATCCAGCTTTTTACGGTATTCGCGTCTTTCCCGATTTCATCCGCGATGTTGGAATAATTGAGCATCTGCCCCGTTCTCGCAGCGCACGCGATCATCAGATTGCGGAACGCGGACAGATCCTGAACGTTGGAGAGCTCCCGAACATCGCGCTCCAGATAGGTTTTGACGTAGCTTGAATAGAACATGGACCAGTCAAGATCGGGATTCTGGACCTCGGGATATAATCCCCTGTGAATGATTTGCCATACGTTTTCCGGTTTGCGCTCGGTTCCTTTTCTTGCCCGGATATATTCAAGCGTTGGGATAAACGGCATTTTGAAATCCGAATGAAAGATTTCTCTGAGCGATAATGTCGCAAGCTCAATGATCGCCACCCTGCCGGCCATGGATTCCGAAGCCATTTTCATAAGCCTGAACGGCTGTGAACCGGTCAAAAGATACTGTCCGTTGGCTTTGTTTTTATCGCAATGCATTTTCAGATATCTGAAAAGCGCCGGAACATACTGAACCTCGTCAAGATAAAGAGGGACGCCGTTCATGGAAAGAAACATGTCGGGATTCTCATTTGCCTGATCCTCCATAAACGTATCGTCAAAAGAAACCTTATTCACGCTCGGATATTTCGTGTCCAAAAGAGTAGATTTTCCCGTCTGCCTGGCCCCCGTCACAAGTACGGATTTGAAAGTCCTGAATGATTGTTCCACGATATCCTCAATATGCCTCTGCAGATATTCCATCTTAAAAACCTCCGACTAATCCGTATTGTCATTCCGAATTAGTCATATATTAACACAAATTCTGTTTGAAGTCAATAGTGATCTGATGTGGATCATACTCTTCATAAGGATCGAAAAATGACACTTGAGATTATTCCTGACTTGCGATACTATTATACTGTAGTTATCAATTTCAAAGTCGATTTTGTGTCTGAAGTGCCTCGCTGTTGGCGGGGCATTTTTGTATTCATTCCGGCTTCCGGTAACTGCAGATTATAAGGACAATGCCCTGAACACCTGATGTTACGTCAGGTGTTTTTTTGTCGGCATGTCTGAAAACGAAAGGAGACATCTCAATGTCACAATGCAAAGACTCATTCCAAACGCAATTCACATCCTTCGAGGACATGTATGGATTCCATACTGATCTCTCGGCATCGACTCGCTGGCTGCGCGTCCCTTTGTCAACCCTGCTGTTTTATCCTCTGAACACGGACATGGATTTGTCAGGAATTTCAGTACCTTTCCACCCGGACGTGTCGGAGGAAGCGGTAACGGACACTACAGAAAACACCAGACTCGCCGTTAAGATCGAAGACTACCTGTGGCCTGTCAGAGACACGGCATATAAGACGATCCTCGACAGAGCGCGAGTGAACGGCAACAGCCTTCCCAAAATCAGCAAGGAACTGCTTTCCGGAATCCTGACGAATTGTTGTCAGCTTTACCGTGAAGACGCTCTGGTTCTGATCCGGGATCAAAAGGTGTCGGCGGTTCACGGCGGCGGGGAAAACGATTATTCCGTCCTCCCGATTGACGCACTCCTGAACAAACTTCAAACAGTTCTTGACAGCCGTTTCCCCGGCAGTACGTTTCTCAACGGATATTCCGATCATGCGCTTGTGAGCGCGAAATGGAGTATGCCGGAGCAGACGGAAGATCTGATCGGAACCTATCTCAGCAGACTCGCATCGACCGGCGACGCTCTGCTCGCAGAGAAATTGACTCCCGGGATTACGTTTACAACGTCTGATACAGGGGTCGCGGGGGCAAAGGTCTCCGCATATCTTTGCGGCAAGAGGATGTCGGTCAATATCGGCAGCTGTATACAGGTAGATCACAGGTCAAAGAAAACTGTTGATGATTTCGGAAACGCACTCGACGGGCTTTTCGCAAAATTCGGAGACGCTGTCGGAAAGCTGATGAAACTTATGGACATTCAACTTGATTATCCGGTAAACGCAATGACAAGAGTTTGTAAGGCGCTGAAAATGCCGACGAAGGCAGCATGCGAGGCGGTGGCTATGTTCGAGATGGCAACAGGCAACGGTCCCGCGACAGCTCACGACGTGTATATGGCGATGCAGGAAATCTTATTCCTCTGCAAGGTGGGTGGAATGCCCGAAAACAAGCTCATGTTCATTTCAGAGAACTTAACAAGAGCTCTCACCGTCAAGTGGAACGATTATGATTGCGCGAAAGGAGTAAATCTGTAATGGAACCTATCATTTTATGCGACACAAAAGGCATGACGAATGAACGCTGGCTCGAATGCAGGGCGCACGGCCCGAACGGAGATATTCCGTATACCGTGGGCGGCAGCGACGTCGCAGCAATATTCGGAGTTTCCCCGTGGACTACGCCGCTCGAACTCTGGCGGATTAAAAAAGGCCTGATGAAGCCTCCGGTAAAATCCAACGCAAGACAGCTTCAGATGGGACATTTACTTGAACCCATAGCAGCCTACTGGTATCAGGAACTTACCGGCAATCTGGTCACAGACGATACAAACATGTACCAGCATGCCGATCATCCGTATGCTCTTGCTGACTTTGACAGAAGATATGTCAGAGCATCCGACGGAGAATCCGGCATACTGGAATGCAAAAGCTGCAGCTTTCATAAAGCAGATAGTTGGGCAGACGGTGCGTATCCTCTTTACTATGAGCTTCAGTTAAGATTCTATCTCGCGGTTGCCGACGTGCAGCATGGCGCGTTCAGCGCAATCTGGGGCAACAACCCGGATAATGATCTCGCGATTCCTGAGATTGAACGGGATCAGGCAAAAGAAGACCTTATCTTTGAAAAGCTTGACAGGTGGATATGGAGCTTGGAGCACGATGTTCCTCCGACAATGGCTGACGTTTCTCCGAAACTTGCGATGGAGTCTCTTGCGCGGATTTACGGAGACAGCGTTTCCGGCTTGCCGACGGTGGAATTTTCCGCAGCGTATGAGAAACCACTGAGACGGATTATTACGCTGAACAATGAGATCGGCAGTCATAAAACCGAGATCAAGCGGCTGGAAAAAGAGCTTGACGTGCATTCTGTTTCGATTGCAGAGCTTATGGCGGCACACGAACACGGCGTTTTGGAAACGACGGGTGACAGAATTCTCATTGATTTCATTACCAGATCGAGAAGCGGCGTTGATCGGAAGAAGCTGCAGGCCGAGTATCCGTCCGTGTATGACGAGGTGAAAACCGTCAGCACAAGCAGAAGTCTCAAAGTGTCGGTACAACCAAAATAAAAAAACAGAAAGGGAAATCGTTATGAGCAAATTACTCGACTCCTACCGCAAAAAGCGGGTTTCGTTGATGCTTGAGATGGATGAACATCCGAATAAGCAGACGTTCGCTCTGCTTCAGGAGGTAACCTACCGTATCAGCATTTACGAAACGTTTCAGGTAATCTACCACGCTTCGAAGTTTATGGCATATAAGGATTATGCGGAGCACTACAGAATGTTTGACGGCTTTGTAAAAATGATCCTGCCTGAACGCTGTTTTTCGTCTGTCGATCCCGATACGGAAGCAAAAAGAAAAACTGCGTATAATTCATTGTGGGCAGTTGTAACCGATTATCGGAAAAAGTATTCCAGTTACAGGTTCAGAAATCCCTGCGATTATATCGACGATATTTCTGAAACAATGAACGCTTTTTTATCCGTGTGGCTTGCGCACAGAAACACATATTTTGAAATAAAAGGAGTATGAAAAAATGAATATGGAATCAACAAAAGAAACCAATCTTGAAAAAGTCAGGACGATCAACGAAGTCCCCGGCTTTAACGCAGAATGCTATGCAATTCCGTACACCGATCTGAATACGGGCGAGGTTCGCAGAAGGCTGCCTTTTATGCCACTGCTCGCATGGTTCAGACTGAAATATCCTGAAGGCAAAATCGCCAGCGCTGTTACGAAAGAAAACGACTGTTTTATCGGGACGGCAAGAATCTACTGCTCATATAAAGACGGGATCGACCAGTATATTTCCGAAGCGACCGTGTCCAGAACATACTGTGATGACAAACCGTCCGTTTCCCCGCGCGAGTGGGCTCAGACGGCAGCCATTTCCATGGCGCTTCGCAATGCGGGTTTCGGTTTGCAGTTTGATATGGTCAGTGATGATTACAGCGCGACGGCCCCGAATGAGTTTCAGGGTGTTCCGGCCGACAACCATATCAGCGCCGTTGAAACTGATCCCGATCTTGATGGTGAAGATCTCGGAGATGCGCTTTCCGCAGTTTCTGACGCAATTTCCGCGCAGAAGTCCCCGCCTGATCCTCCTGCAGAACCCAAGAAAGTGACGCTTGACGAGGAATATGAGGCGGCCTGCAGAGTACCTTGTCCCATCAAGAAATATGAAGGAAGAACGCTCGGCGATCTGATCTCGCTTGATTCCAAGGCGCTTTTGTGGATCGCGGAAAAGTATGAGGGTAATCCGGAAACAAAAGCAGCCGCCCAGGTCATTTGCAAGTATGCGATGCTGCAGGTCGGCTGATATGAGTACCTGTGAGGGCGGAGCAATTCCGTCCTCATAGTTGGAGGAGGCGCAAAATGAGCTTCAATTTCAGTATGGAAGACGTGCTGCCGCTGATCGGAATCGCATATCCGTACAACAGAGTTTCTTTCGATATCCCATGTCCCGTCTGTGACGTAGGAAAAAGAACAAAGCACCTGAACATTAATCTGCGCAAAAACACTTTCCGGTGTCCCCGATGCGGAGATGTGCAAGGCGGCGTTCTGGATCTATACGCCTTATTTGTGGACTGTTCGAGAGGCGCTGCATATAAAGCGATATCACAGAGTCTTGGTGTTGCCGCTCAGAACAAACCACAGAAGATACAGCCGGTCATCAAAGAAAGCGAACCTGCTCCGGTGAGCCGGCGCGATGCGGTATACAGAGCGCTGCTTTCAATGCTCCCGCTGACGCAGGATCACATTCGGAATTTGCGAAATCGCGGTCTAGATGATGAACAGATATCCGTTTATGGTTTCCGCTCGGCAATTCCCGATGAAATGATAAATCTTGGATCGGTTCTGCAGAAGCAAGGGTATTCAATGAACGGCGTACCCGGTTTTTATAAGTTCTCAGACGAATGGCGCATCCGGTGCGACTACTCCGGTATATTGATCCCGGTGCTTGATACCGAAGGTCGGATACAGGGATTGCAGTTGCGGTTGGATGACAAGGACAAGAGGAAATACCGCTGGATTTCATCCAGTGGGCTGGAGATGGGAACACCTGCGCAGACGTATCCGCACTTCATCGGAAAACAGTCTGAAACGATATTGATCACAGAAGGTCCGATGAAGGGTGATATTATCAACGCGCTTTCCGGTATGTCAGTTCTGGCTGTTCCCGGAGTGAATTGTCTGTCTCTGTTGGATCCTATGCTGCGTATCCTGAAATCAAAAGGCACACGCCGGATCAAAACTGCTTTTGATATGGATTTCCTCTCAAATCCGCACGTTCAAACAGGGTATAATCAGTTGTGCAGTCTCCTGGATGAGATTGGTTTTTACTACAGCACGTACACTTGGAATCCGGGATTTAACGGATTGGATGATTACCTCAAAAGCATCGGCGAAAAATAAGAAAATGATATAACCGTCAAAAAACAATTATCTTCAGCGGCCGTGCGTTCCCCAAAGGATCGTGCGGCTGTTTCTTTGTAAAAAACGTGAGTTCACAGTGTAAAAAGAGCGTTTTGTGTGTGTAACAAAAACGCATAAAGGTTTGTATAATCAATTTGAAAACAACAGGAGGTTAATTATGTTAATTGCAATTGATCATGGGAACTATTCAATAAAAACGCCGGAGTTCAATTTTGTGTCCGGACTGGTGGAGAGTACCGTTGTTCCGCCGTTTTCCGATGAGGTTCTGTTTTATAACGGAAAATATTACAGCCTGACAGATAAACGAATTGTTTACCGGCGGGATAAAACGAAGGACGAACAGTATTTTATTCTTACTCTGTTCGCAATCGGAAAAGAGCTCGAAGCCGCGGGACGTGCGAACAGTATGACGCAAATTGATTTGGCAGTGGGGCTTCCGCCGCAGCACTTCGGAATGCTCAAGGATGCATTTGCGCAGTATTTTAAAAAGCATTATTCCGTTTTCTTTAAGTATAATGAGAACAAATACAATATCCTGATTGGCGACGTAATGGTATTTCCGCAGGCATACGCCGCGATCATCTCAAAGCGGGAACAGGTGCTTTCTTCGCCAAGGATTTTTGTGGTAGATATCGGAGGTTACACGACGGATATTCTTCTGCTGAAAAACGGCAGACCGGATCTCCAATTCTGCAAGAGCCTTGACAACGGCGTCATCACAATGAACAACGAGATAATTAATCAGGTAAATATCCTGTTTGACGCGAAGATTGATGATGAACACATTACGGAAGTATTAACAGGAAAACCCTCAGTACTTGGCCCCGACATTCAAAAACTGATCGTCGATTATGCAAGAAAACATACGGCTGACGTCCTTGGTAAGCTGAAAGAGATGGAAATTGATCTTGCGGTCACGAAAACATTCTTTATGGGCGGCGGCAGCATTCTGTTGAAGAGATTTATTCAGGATACTCCTTACCTCAGCAGCGCGGAATTCATTGAATCACCAAATGCGAACGCAGTCGGATACCGTATATTGGGAAATGCACAACTTGCAAAAAGGAGCGCAATGTAAGAATGAGAGACGGAGACAAGTATAGATTTAATTTGCAGTTTTCTGCAAATACAGAAGACGCGGAAAAAGTCGGAGAGCTGCTTGAGAAACTTGGAAAAAGAAAAAGCGCTTTCGTAGTGACTGCAATCGTTGATTATTTACACAATCATCCGGATTTTCGTATTGATCATCCTGCTGATACGCCGCGGAGAATCTATAAGGCGGAAATTGAAGAAATGATCCGGACAATCATTGATGAGAAGATTGCGGGAGGGTTAATCTCTTCGGACAAAAAGAACGATTCTGCCGCTGATCTTACAGATGAAGTCGATTCTGACGTGATGACTTTGCTTGGGAATGTTCAGTTGTTTGAATAACAACAAAAAAGGGAGGTTCAGATTTGAGCCTCCCTTTCCTTGTTCAATTGTCGTTTTCCTGAGGCCACGATGAAATGAAGTGAATCTCGAATGAATCCATTTCCAGCGCCATGTTATCATTTAGGCGCATCATCATATATCCATCAGAGTCCACGGCGTATTTATCCGAGATTGGGAATCCGATATCCCCGTCCTCGAAATCAATATAGGGTTTAATTTAGTATTTTCCTTCTCTTTAGGTTAGTTTAATAATCTCATGGACGCCTGTGCCGTAGATATGCCGGATTTGGTACTGGCTGTCATCAATCCAAAAGGTTATCCTGTCCCCAGCGCATCTGTTTGTTATAATGTTTGTACAGATCAGATTGGATTCAGAATCGGTTCCACCATGCGCAGACGGAAGAATATGATGAATATCCCAACCACAGAATACTCTTTCTCCGTGATCAATAATATAATATTTTTCATCACCATATGCTTCTCTGCACATAAGACTACCATGAAAATCAACCGCGTACCTTGCGTTGCCGAAACGTTTAGCCCACAGATTTAAGGCTCTTTTCTTTGTCAGTTTCACTTTCTTCACCTCCAAACCGGATCAAAAATAAAAGCCCATACACGATTGCGTGTACAGACTCAAATGATCCCGTTTTGGGTGCTTTACACGCAACTCACAAAGGCAATAATAATTGCCTGAGGAAAGTATGGTGTAAAGCTGTGAAACAATGATTTACGCACCTGAGGCTTATCATCACTTTTTCTGGGACATCGCCGGCGTGTGGATTCCCTGATAGAATCACAAGGATTTACTTTATGTTTGGCAAACTGTACAGCATTATCGCCTTGAAATCAGTAGACAGGACCACGTCGTAACTGCTTATCCGGCATTGTAAAACAAGGGTGTTCATTGCCTATACTGGTTTTGTACTGTTATGCCACTTCCATTTTATCATCATCTCAGAGATAATTCAATACTGAATTAAAGGAAAACCGGCATGCTGACGTGCCGGTTTGTGTGACGATGATTAACTTTATGGATTGCATCTTTTGCAGGGGACATATCCCTTTGCGATTGCTTCTTCGCGGGTCCCGTAAAAGTATACTTTGTTTTTTTCTTTCATGTCCTTCACAGATGAACATGAAGGATAATGAAATTTTCCTGTGTTACTATTTAGTATATAGGTTACTTCTTTTTCTTCAGATTCTGTTTCGTCTTCAACAGGATCGTTGATTGGCAGGTCGCGTGTTATTTCAGTCGTTGCTTCAGTCGGTGTTTCTTCAAGTTGGCTATCTCCGGTGGCATAGTCAATAACGATTCCGGGCTGTACGTTATATGTGAAGACACAGAACGATAATCCCTCTCCGTTATCTTCTACTGAATGGGCTTCCATCAGGACGCCTGTTGCTACGAGGTTGTCTCCCTCAAATATCGGTGTGGATCTATACAGGATATGGTTTCCCGTATATGTGACATAATCATAGGCCGTGTTTTCAAACGGGAGCATTCCCTCAATATTCATATACCGAGTTCCGGTAATCAAATTCTCAGGATTGTCGTTTTCCCCCGTGAGCTGGTATGCGATCAGATGGCAGCGGTTGTAAAGGTATCTGTCCTCAATCAGATCATCGTATCTTTGTGTATGCCATCCGGACGGCCTTACGTTTCCAATTTCTCCGCGAGGTTCGTCAGGAATCAGATCAGGCCCAATGCAGGCAACCGCATATCCACAGCGCCCAAGATTGTCTAGCGGACTATAATACTCATAGGAATGGGTGGTATAGTCTGTGTCCGTAAAGAATGGGACGTTACTATTGATCTCGCAGAACGGAGAACCGGAATATTCTGAAATCTGCGATGCATCAAATGACACAGGTGGAGCAATAATGTAATCATTCAGACCGGTACTTGTCTCTGGTACAGAGGTCGTAACTTGATCGAATGAAGAGGATTCTTCATCGTTAATTGGTTCTGTCATGTTTGTACTGTCATCGACAGCATTTGATTCTGTTAATAATGTAGGTGTGGAATCATTTATGCCTTTATTAGCATCCCGCTCATGTTTAACTCCAATTGCTATTATAATTGCCAGAATCAATAAAATACACGCAGAAACAATAGAAAGAGTGATCAGCTCTTTCTTCTTTTTTTGCCTTTTCTGTTCTCTTCTAAAGGTCAATTTCTCATAAAAGGATCCTGATATTTTTTGTGAGTCCCTTTTCACAAAACTCCCCCTCAATAACTCAAAAAACAAAAAAAGTGCGGCAGCGGGAACTGCCACACCGAAAAACACAGCCCCAGTTGTCGCGACACAACCTCTATTTGCCCTTATGAGCACGTAAAGACGGAGCTTGTGCTTTTACCAAAGTAAAAACACAGGCTCATAAGGGCAAGTACAAATATATGGTTATGTCGCGCCTTTATAATATCAAATATTTCTGCAAAATACAACCCAAATCATAAATTATTTCTTGGATAATGACCGGATTCTGGGACACGCAGAATTCCTGTCTTTATTGCTTTTTTTGTGGTTAAATGATATAATTCCAAATAAGTAAAGGACGGTGAGACAGATGGCAAAAAAGAAACAGTATATCGCAATCGATCTGAAGTCCTTTTATGCGTCTGTCGAGGCAGCGGAACGTGGTTACGATCCGCTTGACGTGAATCTGGTCGTTGCCGATGAAAGTCGTACCGATAAAACCATCTGTCTCGCGGTATCTCCGGCGCTCAAAGCGCACGGAATCCCCGGCCGTCCGAGGTTGTTTGAGGCAAAACAGCAGATAGAACGGGTAAACCGGGAGCGAAAGGCGAAAGCTCCCGGCAGACAGTTCTCCGGCAAATCCGTTTTTGCTTCCGAGCTTGCAGCGGATCCTTCTCTGGAGCTTGATCTCGTGATTGCGCCGCCCCGTATGCAGTATTATATGCAGTACAGCCAGAGCATCGTTGAGATCTATCTTAGATATGTGTCCATCGATGATCTCCTGGTTTATTCTATAGATGAGGTCTTCATTGACGCAACGCCCTATCTGACCACATACCGTATGAGCGCCCATGAATTCGCGATGATGCTGATTCGTCAGGTTCTGAGAGAGACGAGGATCACCGCAACTGCTGGTATCGGTACGAATATGTATTTAGCAAAGATCGCAATGGATATCGTTGCTAAAAAAATGCCAGCAGATGAAGACGGCGTCCGGATCGCAGAGCTTGATGAGATCAGTTACCGGGAAAAACTTTGGTGCCATAAGCCTCTAACTGCGTTTTGGCGTATCGGTCCCGGTATCGCCAGAAAACTGGAACAGAACGGTATGTATACGATGGGAGACGTCGCCCGCTGCTCCGTTGGCAAATCCAGTAGCTTCTATAATGCTGACCTTCTCTACAAACTCTTTGGCGTGAATGCTGAACTGTTAATCGACCATGCCTGGGGGTGGGAGCCAACCGAAATTGCGGATTGTAAAGCATATGTTCCCGAGTCCAAAAGCCTTAGTTCCGGGCAGGTACTGACCCGTCCGTATGGCTTTGAGGAAGGCAGGATCGTCGTACAGGAAATGGCTGATCTGCTTGCAATTGATCTTGTCAGAAAAGGTCTGATGACGGATCAGGTTGTTCTGGATGTGGGTTACGACACCTCAAATCTATCTGATCCTAAAATCGCAGCTAAATATAAGGGTGCCATCAAAACCGACCGCTACGGAAGAAATGTCCCGCAGCGTGTCCACGGCTCGAAAAATCTTGGAAGATATATGTCCTCCAGTAAAAGGATCATCGATGCAGTCACGGAGATTTATGACTCCATCGTTGATAAGGATTTGACAGTACGCCGTTTCAATGTTGTCGTTGCCCGTTTGCAGACGGTTCAGGACGTAAAAGAACTTGAGGCGAGCGCGCCGCCGGAGCAATTAAGCTTGTTCCGTGATCACGCCGCGGAAGAGAAGAAAAAACAGGAAGAAGACGCAGCGCTCGACAAAGAGCGCCGGATGCAGGAAGCGCTTATCAGTATCCGCGACCGGTTCGGTAAGAACGCCGTCGTAAAAGGACTCAATCTGCAGGAAGGCGCAACTGCGATCGAGCGCAACGAAACCATAGGCGGGCACAAAAAATAGAAAAGAGGCTTCGTTATGTATTTCAAACACACGAAAAGATGTGGCTTTTTGCTCGGCTTCATCGATTTCTTTACCGCTGGTCTGTTCTTTCTCTTGTATATGCCCTTCGGCGGACTGCAGGCGGAGATTGAAGAAATATTGGGTCACAAGGTGCGGCCGTATTGGCAGGCGTATCTGCTCGGCGTGCCTACGCTGTTTATCTATACGCTTGTCTGGATGGCGCGTATTTCAGAGGAACTCAAAGCAAAAGCCATCGAACTCGGCATCGAGGGATCGTATACGTCATGGTGGCACATGTTCGGTTGGAACATTTTCGGCATGCTGCTGTGTGGACCGATGGTTGCTACACACAGATTTTTCAAAACGCTGAACGCGGTTGAGAACAAATTGAATGAAAACAATGGATAAAACAAAAGATTATTTTTTTCGTGTGATCTCCAATCAGGTGAGATTCGGCTGCGGCTACCGAACGGTCGACGGGAAAAGGCAGTATTTCGCGTGGCACGGGTATCCGGATCGGAACAGCGATTATTTTACAACGGCCGAGATCAGCAAAAGCGAATTCGATGAGATCAACAGAAAATATCCGAAAGAGATCGTTGCGAACCGGGAAAAAGCGGAAGTTTTCCGAAATCGCTACGTGGACGGCCATCCGGTGCTGCTGGAGGGCTGGGATCGGCTGCTGTAACAAAACAGATAAATCGATATTGTGAGGGGAAAAGATGAGAGCACCATGCAATGTTCTGATTCAAGCAAGAGAAGATGATCCTGTTTTCATTTGTGATGAATGTGTTGGTCGTTGCGTGCAGATACTTGACGATATTAAGTATTAAAAAAGTGACGCCCAAAGAAAAGGGTCACGGAGATTACTGATATGAAAAACGCAAGAGAAGAATACGGCGATATCATTGACCGTGAGCATTACGTAGATCCGGACCGTCCGCAGATGTCCCGGCTGAACCGGGCTGCGCAGTTCAGTCCGTTCGCTGCGCTTACCGGATATGAAGATTTGATCGATGAGTCAGCACGTCTCACCGGCGAACAGGTCGAACTGGATGAAAGTAAAAAAGAAGAGCTCGGCAGACGTATCGACATCCTTCTTAGAATGGAACCTTCTCCGGAAACAGAAATAACGTACTTCATCCAGGACTCAAAGAAATCCGGAGGCAGATATGAGACTGTCAGAGGAACAATAAAAAAGTATGAAGCACTTGCGCGTGCCGTCATACTGGATTCAGATATCATATTATTTGTCGATGATATAATAGACGTCAAAGCAGACTGTTTCGAAGACTGAGAAGCATAAGCATCAAAGAAACAGAACCGTTGCTCTTCATCAGGAAAGCGGTTCTGTTTTTATTTATCGTATCTGAGAAAATCGTTTCTGTGTTCCTGCCGACGGAAGCGGTAGCCCTGTGAGATCAGAATGTCAGCTTTCAGCGCGATCAGGTTAGTATCCGAATTCATTGCGCTTGCCATCTGCTGCAGGTCGTAGCCGCGCTCGCTGTAATCCAGGAATTCATCATCGTCCAGTTCCAATTGTGCAGCGAACACGTTCGCCTCATACTCCAGACGGTTACGGGTCATGTCAAAGATTTTGAACTCCTGAAAGCCGCCGGCTTTGATTGCCTCCGTTTTATGCAGCCTGTCATGTCCAAGCTCATGCAGCAGGACTATGCGTTGTTCTATCTCATCCAGGTTTTCATTCAGAAAAATAAAACCGACCCGGTTGATGACCTTATATGCTCCGCGCAGTCTGCCAAGCTTACAGTATTTAACTATAATACCGAGTTCATCAACGATTTTGAAAGG